>OLHG01001167.1_pt1 | contig 16822 bp, 18 predicted proteins | sample 1605971 | NCBI WGS metagenome assembly OLHG01 (sample SAMN03283289) | human gut metagenome | biome: human-associated habitat; material: feces | host: Homo sapiens | place: Peru | collected 2012 | reverse complement strand
GCACCTATCTGCTCATAATACTTGTTACAGACTTTATCTTTTGTACTATACGTTGTTGTTCAGCAAATGGCGGAATTGGAACAAGGTAGGCTTTTACTGTCTTTGTCGCCAATTCCTTTTGTTTTGTACTGCCGTCCGATTTGTCTTCTATAACAGACTGAACCGTATTACTTGCAAAATAGTAGTACAGGTATTCTGAAACGATGTGCGTTTTATATGGACGAATTACAGTAACATGGCTGTCAGCAACAGCCAATTCATAAGGGTTAAGTATCATGTAGTATATAGCCATTCGACCTAATGTTCCCAGTCCTGTAGAGTTCCACATCAAATCTCTATCTTGCAAAAAATACTCTTCATTATATGATGAAATACTCTGTGGTTCAATAAATTTCGCTTTCTCGATGGAAAATCCATCCCATTGATTGCATTTTTGAGCTACAACAGGATATTTCTTTATTGGGCTATATTTGGGCGATTTGCCTCTATGTATAAAAGAGCAAATATCGTCAAGTCGTACCCATGCCCAATTTGACGGTATCTCAAATGGTATTTCTTCATCAATACATACAGCCCCATCTTCCGACTTCTCCCAATACTTGTTATCGTCACCACGGAAGATAACAGAAGAAGCTAAGGCGGACTTCTTTAGCTTGCCCTCCTTCACTAACTTTTGCTTCTCTGCTTTTATCTGTTCAAGCAGTTCCTTAGCTGTGCCTTCTTCGGCTATTTGTGGTACAAGCTTGCCTTGTATAGCTTCTTGTAAAATGGATTTATTTAAATCTCTGTAAATGTCTGTATCAATATCGTTTAACTGCTCCTGTAAATTAGAAAAATGATTCACAAAATGCAATGTGTATTCTATTTTTGAAACAATTTTAGTTTGTTCCGCAAAAGGTGGAATTGGGACTAATGTGTTTGCAATTCTAAAAATAGCCAACTTAGGTTGCCCAACTTGCTTTGTGTTATCTCGAAATTGAGATTGTGCGTATTCAGAACGTACATAATACAAAAGAAAGTATTTATTGATAGGAATATTTGTTAGTTTAACTGCGTTTTCTGTCAAATTCATGTTGTCAAACATTTTAGGAACAAGACCAGCCTTACCAATTGTTGAACCAACGATTGTTAGATACAAATCGTCTTTTCCAATAGTGTAATTTTGAATTTGATTATAAACATCATCAGTAATATACTTTAAATCCTTACTTACAATTGTACCATCTTGCATATCTGAAACACGGATGTAGATGTGATCAGTTTTATTATCTGTTAATTTATATCCAGCAGGTAGTCTTTTACCTCCTTTAATATCAATTAAATTTCCAAGTCTCGCCCAACTCCAAGATGTAGGTATCTCAAACGGCACTTCTTCATCAATGCACTTCACCTCTCCCGTAGCAAGTATCTTCTCATAATAGGAACTCATAGAACAAATCCATGCCTATTTATTAGGACAACATAATGTTTCACTAATAAACGAATAGAAATGGAATTAGACAAATTTGAAGAGTTCCTAAGCCAAGGCAATATGGCTAAGAACACGATTTCGGCATATCTGTATGCCGTGAAGGAGTTTGGCTCTCGACACAAAGAGTTGAACAAGAGAAACTTGTTGGTTTACAAGACCTACTTGATTGAGACTTACAAACCAAAGACGGTGAACCTCCGTATTCAGGCGTTGAACAAGTACCTTGTATTTGTAGGCAAGACTAAGCTCCGCTTGAAGTCGGTCAAGGTGCAGCAACGTTCTTATTTGGAGAATGTCATCAGCAATGCCGACTACACCTTCTTGAAGAACAAATTGAAGAAGGAAGACAACTTGGAGTGGTACTTTGTGGTGCGTTTCTTGGCTGCGACTGGTGCCAGAGTGAGCGAACTTGTGCAAATCAAGATTGAGCACGTGCAAGTAGGCTATTACGACATCTACACCAAGGGTGGCAAGATACGGCGTATCTATATCCCAAAGACATTGCGCACAGAAACAGAAAAGTGGTTGCAGACACTCAACCGTACAAGTGGCTATCTCTTTCTCAATCGCTTTGGCGAGCGTATTACTACAAGAGGCATATCACAGCAGTTGAAGAACTATGCGGTGAAGTATGGCTTGAATGAAAAAGTGGTGTACCCTCACTCGTTCCGCCATCGTTATGCCAAGAATTTCTTGGAGAAATTCAACGACATTGCCCTGCTTGCAGACCTTATGGGGCATGAAAGCATCGAAACGACACGTATCTATCTACGAAGAAGCAGCATTGAGCAACAAGAGATAGTTGACAAAGTGATAACCTGGTAATCGGAGCATATTCTATATTTTTTGATATGTTATCCATGCTATTAAACTATGCAAACGAGTATATGCTTTTTACAACAAGTAGAGTTGATTATCAGCGTTTTGCATTACCTTTGCACTCAAAAGAAAATACGCATGGGACTATTCAAGAAGATAAAAGACATATTCAGCAACGACAAAGGCAAGGAGACTAACACGCAAGAGAACGTTTCCTTGCCTTCTTCTATAAATGTACCTCAACAGTCCACCAAGCAGCCTTTGGTAATGCCTGGTGTTACAGAGGTTATAAAGGCAAGGTCATATCTGAAAGCAAATGACACAGAACAGACTAAATGCCAATACGAGAGTGCGGTTCAAAAAGGATATTCATTGAACCTTGAACCCTATAATTGGCTACTTCGCCATTATACAAGCAAAGAACAATGGAGCGATGCAAAGCGTGTTCTGTTGCTTGTCCCTGCAAAATTCAGCCAAGATGCGCTTGTTGTCGAATTTAGGGAAGTAATAAGGCAACGAGAAGACAAACTACCCAAACAAGCCAATTTCCACAGAAACATTACCACCAAAGATACATTGGCAAACCGATACAAAAGTTTGATTGCTCAACTGCCCGAATTTGATTTCTATACAAATGGAAACGACACATTGTTTTCAGAAGACGTTCCAGTGTGCCATCAGATAGAAGATATAATCAGCCATATAGAGAATGAACTACGCAAGGCGAAGGTTGCCGAGAAAAGCAAGGATTACATCACTGCAACCAATATCTATGAAGAACTGATTGCCAATGGCTATTGGAAGCCAGAGCCTTACAACCGTCTGCTTTATATCTATGATAAGGCAGGACTTACAAATGGTGTAAAGGAGTTACTTGTTCTTGCAATAAGTTTCTTTGAAAATCAGCAAAAGAAACAGAAACAAGAATTGTTACGCCTTGCCGACAAGTACAAAAGCAGAGCCTATGCAGAGGCGAAAATAAATCAAGGAAAGACAGTGGCATATTTCGATGGTTTCTTTGAAATATACATGCCTTTCCCTGATATTGATGTCTGGAAGCGAATACTCGCTGATACTACCGCTTAATGCCCGAACTCTTTTTGGGATAGTGTTTGCTGTGGGCGAATCTCATGCAACGTCTGGCAAAGCTGAAAATATCCTCGTCCTTATCCCTCCAAGGCAATTCCGAATTGGAGCCACCGCCACCTCCCGACTGCGTGATGCTTGTTGCCCCATTGACGCCCTCAATGAACATCTTGACAGCTGTGCCAAGCACATCTTTGAAACGCATATCGCACATATCTTCAATGATGGTGTTCTCTGCCATTTTCTTGGCTTCGGGTACATTGGCGCAAATTCTACTGCTCATCGTCAGCAGTTCTTGGAAACTGCCTGCAAGGATAGAGGCTTGGGCGTATGTTTGCAATGTCCGTGAAGTTTGCTCCTGCACGACACGCAAAGTTTCAGCCTCAGACTTCTGCGCTCTTGTCATGGCTCTGAACTCGGCAAGGGCTTCATCGGCTGCACTCAGTTTTTCTCGTTTGTCCGTCAGCTTGAACTCCAAGGTGGACAACTGACTTTTGAGCCGTTCCAGTTCCTTTGACAACTCGGAATGTTCGCCATTCTGTTGTTCCAACTGTTTCTCAACCTCATGGATTTTGTTCTCCACCTCGGACTTCTGGTGAATGAGGTTTTCTATCATCGTTTTCAGACCTTTAACGGCATTCTCCTTTCTGCGAATGTCAAGTTCCAGTTTGCCATTTGCGATTTCCAACTCACGGCTTTCGGCTTGGAGTTGTCTATACCATTCGTCACGAGGGACATGCTGGGCATTGGTAGCCGAAACGGATTCGCCACGTACCAAGCCCCACTTTTTGTTGACCTCTGCCAAGTAGTCGTGGATAGCATCCAGTTTGTTTGCGTCACCACCAAAAGTATCTCTGTATTTGATACGCATCTTCTGTTTCTTCTCATCGTACATAATGGGCGTGACAAGGCAATGGATATGCGGTGAAGACTCGTCAAGATGAACGGAAAAGTCAATGATGTTGTCTTCGCCCCAAGCATCAGCTACAGCCTTGTAGATGTCCTTTGCCCACAATTCTATCTCCGATTTGCGCTTGACATGGCTGTTGTCTGCGCCTTTCACTCGCTCCACATTTTGGTCTCCGAAAGCCATTTCTCGCATTCTGTCGGCATCGCCCGAAAATATCATGTTGCAGGCAATGCGATATTTGGGCGTTTCAAGCCCTTTGTTAGGGTCTTCCGCACCAGTGGCTTCCAAACGGTCTTGAAACCGCTCCAAAATGGGCTTAGAAGAGCCGAGAGGCACAATCTTACCGCCCTTGACTATCTCAAAGTTGAGATGCGCACGGCTCTTGTCGTAGTTAAACTTCTTGTTGGAGGCTTTGGCTTCCCATTGGGATTCCGTCCAACGCCTCTGATGTTCGTTGTCTTCACCTGCCGAAAACGACTTGACGGCTTGTTGGTGAAACACTTGGTATTCTGGCATAATGTTATTTCTTAGATGGGGTAATGAAATTTATAAAATGAGCTTGCTCTGGTGTCCTCCTGAGGGCTTGCCCGACGGAGCATAATTCGGTTGGTGATAACCATACCGAGGATTATGTTCCCCATCTACATTATGCGTACATATAGGCAAGCCTCTTTTGTTGTGTACCATCACTGCTCTAAAACGGTTTTGATAAAGTCTTGGCATTGCGTTCTTACTGGCAAACTGACAGCATGAAGGCAAATGCCAAGACTAAAAATGAATAACGGTAGGTTACATTTCACGTTGCTCGTGGAAATGCTACATATCTTCCGCCAACAACTGCTCTCTCACATCATCAGGGATTTCTTCCAAGGAATGGATTTGCTCCATTTCCGAAGGAGTGATTTCTGATGAATCGGAAGAAGGCAAAGGCAAAGTTGAAGAAGTCGGATCTGAAACAAACTTGTTCGGGTTCTGTTCCGACTTCGCTTTGCCGTTGTCTCGCTTATAAAGGGCATTGGCTGTATAAACCGTTTCACCCTCATGCTTCCACGCTGCTATGCACCTCATATCCATAATGGTGGTAAGGCAATCAGTTTTTATTGTTACGATACCCAACAGTTCCAATTGTTTCAAGAAGCGGATAACTGTCTTTCGGTTGCAGTTCCATTCCTTTGAAAGTTCAAGGACAGATACACAAGTTTGTCCTTGCATTAGTGGTTTGGATATGCCACGCTTGGTATAGGTGGTATCGGCAGTTGCCGTGTGGTGAAGTAGTCTGCGGAAACATTGTATTCTGTTGATGCCTCCCTCGTTGCTACTGAGAAAATTCAGTTGTTCGTCCGTCAATGACAAATAGTAAGTGACTGGGCGAGTTTTGTCTATCTCTTTTCTTTCCATGTCCGAATGGTTTATAAATGGTGAATGACTGAAAGGACAACAAATCATCGGTGAAGACCATGCTGTTGCCGTGGCATATTCTCACTGACAATCTCCATGAGTTTTCTATCCAAGCGTTGAAGTTCGTCTTTGTTAAGACTGTTTATTGCCTCTATGCTTACTCGTAATGCAACGGCACGTCTTCCATACAAAATGGCTTGTTCGTCATTGTCTATGGCATGGTTTGCACCAGTTGCTTCAATGTAATCATTGACGGCATCCCTCATGGATAGTTCACGAAGTCCTGTCTTAGCCCAGAGGACAGACAGTTTGACTGCCTGTTCCTTCTTGGCTTCAAATTCTGTTGTCCTCATGGCTACTTGACACTTAAATTTTTCAAGATACGGTTGGCTTCCTCTGAAACCTGCGCCTTTGACGCAATCGCATTTCTGCGAATCCATGTCAAGAGTTCCGCTTTCTCGAAATACACCATCTTGCCATTCGGCTTGTAATAAGGAATGGTCTGCTCATGTGTCATCTTGTAGAGCGAACTTTTTGTCACTCCCATAAATCGGGCAGCTTCTTCCAAAGTCAGCACTTCCTTACCTGCTGACAGGGTATTTTCAAGCACTTCCACTCGCTTGGCGAGTTTTAGGTTCTCCAGCATGAGTGCTTGAACATCTGGAGTAACGCTTTGATTGGTTCGTGATTCCATAATCTGTTGATGTTTTAATTTGACTATTTCATCATGACCATTGTTTGTGATTGCAAGTTGAAAGTGGTGCAAAGGTATGTAAGAAATTTCTCATTCTGTTAGAAATGCTTGGTCAATGACGAAATCTTAAGTTATATTATAATAATGAAGTTATTTCATACTCTAAATCATACTTGGATGAAATAAAGTGAAGACAAAATCAAACTTAGAAACGATAGTAAGAATACAAGAGAAACGCTGTTTTGGGGACTTGGTTGCCAAACCCTCAAAACACCCATAAAAATGTAGAAATGGTGCTTGGGCTGTAATTTTATAGTTGCAAATACGCAATTATCTCTTTTTTATTTGGAAATTTTTGTTGCACGTTTGTTACGTGGAGGTGTTTTGCAAAATAACAATACTGATAATCAGCGAGTTATACATCGAAATAATCCCACGAAGTACAGCATCGCTCCATAGAAATGCACGGTCAGATACCTTGTCAGCCACTTCGCCCAACTGCTTTCCCATTTCGGCAATAGCGAGAATGCCCATTGTATCGGTCCGAATATCGTCAGCATTCCCAATAGTATCTGTTGGCAATAGATGGTGCTCCACCAACCGATACGGAAGACGATCAATGCTATCAGCATTACTATCTTGTCGATGTTTACCACGGCTCCTGCAGTCAGTGAGGTAAACCACAGCTTGGCTGCGTCCTTTTCCATATTGGTCACTTCATCCACACCTGTCTGCTCCATGGTCGATTCCACCAGATTCGGGTCTGTTGTTCCCTTATGGGCAATGTCTGCCTGGGCTTGTACGTTGGTGTACATCGTGTCTCTGGTGTAGATGAGCTGCTGAACTTCCGTAAACTTGTCCTCTATCTGTGTGGCTTCCGCCTCATATAGGTCATGGGTATAACTTCCAATGGAGTTTGGTATGTAACTCAGAAAGTCCAGTACGCACCAATTGCTGCCACTGTTCGTCATGCCTGTATCGGCAGGTGGGTACCACCAACAGAGGATGATGCTTATCACCAGTGGCTTGAATAGTTTCATCACATCCAGTGGCTCATGCTTCACCATCATCTTGTAAGCCATATTCGCTGCCACCACGATGGAGAAGAGGGCTGCGAGTGCCATACACATTTGGACGACCCACCAAAAAGGCCCATTCGAGCCTGTGAAAGTAGCGTCGCACAGGAACTCGTTGGTCTGGAAAATCACGTCATCAATCTCTTCTTCCAAGATGTTGATGCCGAAGTCGGATAATATGCTGCTGTTGTCTGCCATAACTCCTTATCTGTTTATTTTCAAATCATTGTCATCCTCGTTCGAGCCGTTATTACTGCCAGAAGATGTGTTGTTTCTCACTGCCATTCCTGCCTCTCGCCATTTGCTGGATGCACTGCTGATGACGCTTCGTTTGTTGGCGGTCTGGTAGTTGCCGTTTGCTGCCAACAGTTCCTTGGTCTTGCTGGCATTCGATATCTGTACCAGTTGCTTCACAAGTGTCTCGTTCTGTTTTGCCACATCTGCATAAATCTGTAGGTACATCTTCTTACGCTTGGCATTGGGCATATAGGCATCCTTGGTGGCTTTGATGGCTGTCTCATAGACATGATAGTATTCTGTCCAGCGTTGCTTGTCACCGATGGATCCGCCTACAGGCAGGATGCGGTCGATGTTCTTCTTGAAGGCATCCATCTTGCTGTTGATTTTGCTTCCTTCCACTTTCCAGGCGAGGTCAATCTGACGGTCTGCCATATTCAACGCCTCAATCTCTGCTCTCTTGGTCAAGGCAGAGTCGATGGCTTCGGCATATTCCACTTGATTGTAGGCACCGATTCCTGCCGTGGTACGAAAACCGAGTTTGTTCTTGCTGGCAGCCGATTTCTTGTAACTGCTGTGCAGTAACTGATAGTACAATTCTGGTGACAGACTACCACTACCGATTTCCATCACCGTTATCTGGTTCTTTTTCGAACTGTCATGATTGTATGTCACACCACTTTGGGCATTGCCGCTGATAGCGACTCCCAACATCAACATGATGGTTCCTATTCTTGTTTTCTTTCTATCCATGCCTATACATTATTATATATGGGATTATAAATTCTTCGTTCTCTCAATATCCGAGTTTACCTGCCACTCTCCACCGACCGAAGGCATCTTCCAGTATTTGCTGCTTGCTTTTGGTTCGGTAAACCTTTTCTTTCCAATAGCCGATGCGCACTTGGATATATCGCCACGACTCAAAGTAGCTTTTGTTCAGATGCTTCTCTATATTGTCAAGCGAGGTGTTGATGCTTTCCAATACCACAAGAAGGTCGGCCGTGGAACACGCTGCCGTTCCTGTGGCATACAGCACCAAGTCGCTCACGCTTTTGTAGAGGTATTCGCCTTCATTTGCGATATTCTCTATGGCTCGCTTGTTGATTCCTATCAATATGGTATCGGCAAGCGAAATGCGCTTTCGTTTGATGACTTTCTCGTTGTAATCATCAAGCAGTTTCTTATAGTCCGATATTCTGTCGCTCACGCTCTCGTAGGTGGAGTACACGTTCAGACTGGTTCGTAAACTTTGATATAGCACATCTATCACATCAAATGCCCTGGTGTACTTGTCAAGGTCAACGTTCAGTTCCTTGTATGCTTTTGTCTCGTCCTTGCTGTAGCTATGCAACAGTTTGTTGCTGTATTCCAAAGTACTTCTTGCAAGCAACAGGCTCCGCTGTTTCTTGTGGTCATTGATGTAGGCTTCTACGCTGGCAACATCAAATCCCCATTGGGCGAATGTTTTAGAGGGGAGGGCGAGGAGCAAGATTGCTACCAGCAATGTTCTCACAATATCCATTCGTCGCTTCTTGCTCACTGACCCTGCAACCCTCTCCGCTGCATCAGCCTTGTATTCTTTTCTATTTCTCATTTTCATTGTCTTCATCATTAAACTTGCCGTGATAGTCATCTGAGTGTTTGGTGTCGGCAGCTTTTCTCAACCAACGTTTCTTGCATTTCTCCACCAGTGTCAACCGTCGTCCTTCGTCAGCATTGATATGTGGAGCGATGTCCATCAGCACGTCGATGATGTTGCGCTTGTAGTGCATCATCTTCTCCAACGATACCAAGTCTGCGTATATCTTGGTGATTCTGCTGTCCACCTCTCTGGCTATCTCTAACCTGTCGCTTGACCATAGCAGGTGATAGGTGTCATCGGTATTATTGTCATCGGCAGGTGCGCTTTTAGCATATTCGGTGGTTATCTTGCACGATGGATATTCCTGTGCGATTTCCGAGATGCGCTTGTTCACTTCGTCCGCCTTTTCTTGCTCGGTCTTGCTTGGGTCAAGCGTTATCACATCCACTACCGAGGTGTTGGTGTATTCCGATGTCAGCTCCCAACTGATCTGCAGAATAGCTCTGTGTATCTTGATGCCCAAGAAGTATTTCGGCTTTCGGGCAATCTTCAATGTCGCCTTGAAGGTGATGATGCCGTTGATGTTGGGCATGGTGGCTTTTCGGATGTAAGTATAGCCGCTCCATGTTCCTTCCCCTTGCCAAGTCAGGTTGTAGGCACTCTTGCAGTCGTTCATAATGGCTGGTATGCGATAGTAGTCATCCGTCGCCACGTCATTGTCCTTTCCTGCCTCTGCCTTGGCTTCCTCTATTTCCCTTTGTTTCTGTTGCCATGTGGCAAGTTCTTTGTTCAGTTGTTCGATGGAAGCCTTGTTCTTGTTGTATTGCTCCCGATACTTGGCTGCATCTTCCACACTTGCATTGGCGATTTGCTTGACAAGTGACTTGTTCTCGGCTTCCAACTGACTGATTTGAGATTGCAGAGAGGCTATCTTGGCATTGGCTTCCTGCTCTTGTTTATACAAGTCCGAGAGGTCAAGGTTGTTCTCTGTCACAGATGTTGTCATGGCGCATTTCTTGCTGTGGTCATTCAGCGAACCGCCACAACTCTTGCATTTGTATTGTGTGGTGCCTTGCCCCAACTGCACACCGTCGCTGCATGTCACACTAATGGTCACGCTCTCGCATCCCTTCAGTTTGGCGGCATCGGTTGCCTGATAGTAGTTGCGTGCATCACTGCCTATATAATAGGTATAGCCTTCCTCGTTGTCATTCCATTCGCTCAACCGGGCTTGCAGTTGTGCCTTGAAGGTGTTCAAGTCCATCGAATAGGAGTCAAAGACTGCCTCATACACTTCTTCTGTCCTGTTCCAACTCTTGTACACCTGTATCTCGTAGGCGTATGCCTTCTGTTTCTGTCCTTTTTTCTTGCTACTGATGATGTAGCTGTTCAACCAATAGCTGATACTGTAGGTAAAGCCATCATTCTGGTTGTTGAGCTGTTGCACCCTTGTTCTTGACCATCCTGCATGATTCTCCGAGTTTTGCAGGATGGCTTCCTTTTGGCTATTGTTGGGATAGAAGTTGGCATCCTTGGTGTTGATTCTGTACCAGTGGTCGCCTTTCAAGATGCTGTTGTCATCGGTGGGCGGTACATAGTCGCACAGTTTTTCTCGTCCTTGGTCTCGTCGGGCGATATACCATCTTTGCGTGTAGTAGTTTCCTGCCGTCTCATCCAGATAGTCCGTCATCCATGAGGTGAGGTTATAGTTGGCAAGAGAGAAAAGTCCTGCCACGTTGTCCTTGCCTCCAATCATGCCCAAGAGGGTGTTGCCTACGCTCTTGTCGAGACTTTTGAACAGCGAGGAATAGTTATCCACAATGTCGATGGCTGCACTGAGCTTGCCTTGGAAGAGGTCGTTGAACTGGCTGCTCTGCAACAGGGCATTGCCGATATTGTTCATTCCTGCTCCTGCAAGGTTGGCTCCTGCCTTATACAGATTGTCGATGTCGGATTTCAGATTGTCCACTGTAAAATTGCCTGGCACCTTCGACAAATCGTCCAACATCTTCTTCCAATCCACGTTACCAATCTCTGAAAGTTTCAAGATGGCTGCTATTTCCTGGTTGATTTGTAGAAAGGCGATGTCCGAGAATGTGAGGGTGCTGTTTGTTACCACACTCTCAAACTGCATACACAGGTTCTTGGTGTCATCACATATCTTCACGAGATAACTTCCCCAATAGAGGGCAGTCTGCGGACTTTTCAGCATCATTCCTGCCACCGTCCATATCTTCGGCATGATTTTGCCCGACACCATGTTGTAGATACGGCGGTAATAGTAGTTCTCTGTGCTACTGTTCCAGATGCCCAACTCCGTCATTGCCTTGCGTTCCAAGAATTTTGAGGCGAAGATGCCGGCACTTGCCACTTCTGCTGCATTATAGTGCTTCAAGATGTTCTGCACCTGCTCGTTATAGTATGCCTCTGCCACGGCTTCCGTTCCGTATGCAGCTGCCATAGCAGCCACCGTCTGCTTGTCATAGTTCACGCTGTAGTACTGTGCGTCAGCCTTTGCCAACACACAGACTATCAGCATTATGATGGATAGAAGTCGTTTCATCTTTGATTACTTTTTATTTTTGTTCCCTAAATTCAGTACTTTTCCTGCCTGATTTACCTTTTGAGCAAAAGCGAGACTCTTGCTGATACCACTTGCATCCCAATCCCTGCAATAGGCTTCGATGGCTTGCTGATGGTTGCATTTCAACTCTCGCTTGTAGAGTTTTAATGCTTCCTTCTCCGCTCGTTCCGTGGTGTAGGTCATATAGCACTCATGCGGTTCTTCCACACCATACACATTGCTGGTCTGTCCTCGCCTGATAAAGACCTCACGGAAGAAGCTGCGTCCTTCCTTATTCTCCAAACGGTTGATGGTGAATATCTTCTTGCAGTCCACATCGGTCAAACCGAGTATCGCCTTGATGGTATCGAAGCGTTCCTTGAACTTGCTCTGGTCGAGCAGCATCACCACATCCGAGTTGTTGATGATGGCTTCCTTCACTATCTCACTGCCGATGATGTCCTGTATCTCCTGTGTCACCACACCCACGCTTGCCCAAAATTTTCTGGCGGTCTTATACAGATATTTTATGTATTCCGCCATCATGGGCGAGGCGATGGCTTTCCATGCCTCCTCGATGATGAGCATCTTTCTGTTCTTCTTGATGCGCATCTTCTGCAGGAACACGTCCATGATGATGAGTGTCACCAATGGAAAGAGCAATGGATCATCCTTGATACTGTCGATTTCAAAGACGATGAAGGTCTCATCAAACAGACTGCTGTCCATATTCTCATTCAGCGTCACATCGTGGCTGCCTCCTTTATAGAAGTCCTTCAACAGATAGTTGTAGGATGACAGGTCTATGCCATGCAGACCGTTCTCCTCGCATATCTTCGGCAGTCGCTCAGTACTGAACTCATAGAAGGTGTTGAAACAGAGGTTGCTCACTCGCTTGGTGGTGAAATAGGCATCGTAATACTCGTTGATGACTTGCTCTATCAACCTGTCCTCGGTCTTGCTCACCGTGCCTTGACTTCCTTTCCATATCAGCATCACCAGGTTCTTCAGGAATCCCAACTTCTCGATGTTCCATTCCTCTCGCTTGATTTTGAAAGGGTTCATCGTGATAGGATGCTCCTCGGTATAGGAAATGTATTTGCCTCCAAAGTATTCACACAGTCCCTCATACGAGTTTCCTGTATCTACCAACACGATGTCGGTGTCCTGCTCATGGGCTTGGCGCACCATGGAGTTAACATAAAAGCTCTTGCCGCTTCCCGAAGGACCGAGGACAAAGAAGTTGCTGTTGTCAGTCAGCTTGTTTCGTCCCTCTTTTCCTGATATGTCGATAGCCACTGGCACTCCTTGACGGTCGGTATAATAGACCTTGAATGGCGTGTCCTCGCTATGCACAATCTTTTCCTTGTACATCAGGCAGGTAGCGGCATCGCCCAAGGTCATAAATCTGTCGTAGTCGGCATTCATCCCATAACAGTTGCCGGGGAATGAATTGACAAACAGTTCCAACTGGTTATAGGCTCGCTTCGAGATATGGATGCCCATCCTGCCAAAGGCATTCTCCAGATGGTTGGTGCACTTCTGTATATCCGTGTCGGGCTTCACCGTCACTATCAGATTATAGTGGGTATATACCAGCTGCTTGTTTTCTCTCGCTATCACCTCCTGCACTCGCTTGATGTCCTCCACGGCTATCAAGTTGCTTGGGTTTGGCATACTGGCATGGCGGTTCTTCTTTTTGTCGAGCAGGGCAAGCTCACGCTTCTGGTTTGGCACAAAGATGATTTGGTTATACACCACACTCTCCACACTTGGAATGCTGTCCACCAATGCCACCAAGTCCACTGGCATACTTGTGTTGTTCACCTCGATGTTGGTAAACGGACGGATTTGTGTCGGCAAGTTGGCGCAATCCACATCCACAAGACTATATACCTTGCAGCGTCTGTCACCCATACCTATCATCTCGTCATCCACCTTGAATCCTGTCATGCTCACCATCTTGTCACGGAAGTTCATGGCAAAGAAGCGGTCAACATACAGACTTGCTTCTTGCTTGTTCAAGAACTCCGACTTGATACCGGCATCCTTCAGCTGGTCTTGCACCTTTCTGATTTTCACCAGGAAATCTCGCCACTTCTTGCTGTCGAAAGACATCAGACGGCTCTTCTTGTTCTCCTGCGTAATGGTCAGATAGGTCATGCTGTCCGTATATTCTCTTCCGTTGAAATAGTGAAAATAGGATTCTGACAGGAACTCATGTCCCTTCCCACTCTCATCCTTGAACTGCTTTCTGGTAAAGATGTCCTGCTTGTGCAGGGCATAGCCTTCACCCAGAGTCTGTGCGATAGCAGCAAACAGGTTGGTGAACTCATAATAGCTGTCTATATTGGCAGAATACTTCTGCACTGGGTTCTCCATTCTCAGGATGGCAGAATATTCTCCAGTCTTGGTATAGAGCACACCGATACCGTCCGTGTCTTCCACGGAGAAGTAGATGTCCTGAAAGATTTTCTTCCGCTTGCCACCAGTGCCAAAGGCATAGACCGATATGGCCATGCCGATACATGTAGCTACGAAAAATAAGATTACATATAGTACCATACTCGTTTATTCTTCTGTTTCTTCGATGGATGAATGATGTTCATTTGTATTTCTTCCAATGGTATTGCTGTTTGTAGATGTACTGTCCACAGCAATGGAATCTGCATTGTTCGATTGTATCTCCACGGTTGCAGGATATTCTTCTGTTTCTCTCGCCCAAGCTGCCCTTGCCTTGTCAGCACTCCTCATGGCATCCAATGTGGGTGGCGTGTAGGTCTTATCCTTGCAAGAAATTAGCAATATGCCAGCCAATGCCATCATGATGGTGTTTTTTGCTTTCATGCTCATAACTATTCTTTTATGTCGAAGATGTAATGTTTCTTGGCAGAAACAAATAAAGGTAGACCCACACCCTTGGGGGAGAATGAGCCTACCAGTCGTTCACTTTCTACTTGTCATCCACATCTTGGTCATGTCGATACTTTTTTTGTTTCACATTTTTATATGCGCTTGCTGTAGGCATAGATAAACACTCCTTGGTCGTTCTTCTTGGTATGCAGTCCCTTCCGTTGTTTGAACATGATGAGACCTGCACCCGTAGTGATTGCCACGACCAACACTATCAGTCCTGCAATGATACCCATCAGACAGTAGGCGGCAATGAAGCCGATGATGGCTCCTCCTGCCGTGGCTGCTGCCCAATAGATGTACCGCCCTTGTATTCCCATGAATTCAAGGGGCTTCTGGAGTCCCTTGAACAGTGGGTAGTCGGGGTAGCGGATTTCCTGTTCTTCTCTTGCCATTCTTCACGTCGTTTCTCAATTACTGAATATGCACTGAATAACTCTCACTCGTTAGTTGGTCACACCGAAGAACAATGGCAATGCCTGTGCTGCTGCCACGAGGAAGATACATGCTCCTACAATCATCATGATCTTCTTCTTGACATCCTGCTCCTCGTTGTTCATAGCGATGTAAACGCTGATGGCACCCACTACGGCAACAACACCTGCAATAGCATAACAGAGCTTGACCACAATAGGCACGTATTTGGCTATTTCCTCCGAATAACACAAGATTGTGTTTAAGTACTTGATAATCAACACATGATAGGTGTAAAGGTAAGTATGATGTTCCCAAAATGTTCCAAAAAACATATTTTAATGGTGAGTTTGAATGTACTAAAAGAGGGTGTGTTCAAGGACATTGAAAAGGCTTCAAAAGTGAAATTGAGCGATAAAGACTTGTTAACACGAAATTAAGATTTGATTAACACATTTATGAGTGCATGGCGGCTTGTAAGCCGCAAGTAGTATATGTTTAATAAAAATGCAAGATGTTACGGACATAGTGTATATTATCCGTTACTTTCCACATTTTTTCTTTTCCCTATTTTTGAAATATCAAATTTAGGGAAATAAAAGAGTGAGCAAGTTACATATCTGATACTAACAAGTAGTGAGAGTGTTAAAAGTGGGGCTGATAGAGATTAAAAACCGAAATTTGTATCGCTGTTTGGAAACAAATCATTATCTTTGTACCATAATTCAAAACAAAATGGGCATCAACAAGCTAAAAGTGGTGTTGACAGAAGAAGCACAAGCCTTTTTGGATGCGCAGCCATTCAAAGCTCAGCAGAAGATATACTACAACATCTTCAAGGTTGAGGAAGGAGTGATGAAAGTTGACATCTTCAAGAAACTGGAGAATACCGAGATATGGGAGTTTCGAACTCTCTACAATGGTATATGCTACAGGCTTTTCTCCTTTTGGGATACTGAGGAAGAGACTTTGGTTATTGCCACACATGGCATAGTCAAGAAAACTCAGAAGACACCACTAAAGGAAATTACCAAAGCAGTGTATTTGTTAAAGATGTACAAGATGTAAGAAATACAATCTCTTCTCTTGAGGATGCTGGTTTTAAAACTTTGTATGTAAAGGATACTTTAGTAACAGGTGGATATGAACAAATTACTAAAATAATGGGAACAGTTACAAAAATAGTTTTAATAATAACAATATTCTTTATTTCATATTTTGTAATCAATATTATTTTGAAATCTAGAAATGAATATTTTGGAGTTATAAGAATGCTTGGTGCCACTAAAAAGGTTTCAAAAGAGTTACTTATAATTGAATTACTTACTGTTTCAAATTTGGCGTTCTTCTCATTTATGATAGTTATCTATTTAAATAGTATACACATAATTAATCTTGAGTTTATAAATACAATACTTACTTATCTTAATTTTAAAGATTATGCAATTTTATATATTGTACTTATAATGATGTCATATTTAATTAGTCAAAAGTTTTCAAAAAAATTATTCAAAAAAAGTGCGATAAGTACGATAAAAGAGGAGGTATAAAATATGATTACTTTAGAAAATGTTAATAAATATTTTAATAGGCATAAGAAAAATCAAGTACATGTAATTAATAATATATCTCTTAACTTAAAAAATAATGGATTAG
>OLHG01001161.1_pt1 | contig 16877 bp, 20 predicted proteins | sample 1605971 | NCBI WGS metagenome assembly OLHG01 (sample SAMN03283289) | human gut metagenome | biome: human-associated habitat; material: feces | host: Homo sapiens | place: Peru | collected 2012 | reverse complement strand
AAGGTATGCTTCCAAAAAATAGATTAGGAAGACAAATGTATAAGAAATTATTTGTATATGAAGGAGCTGAGCATCCACACGCTGCTCAACAACCAAAACAAGTAGAAGTAGGGAGGAAATAATTTATGGCAAAGAAAGATAGAACATTTGCAGGTACTGGAAGAAGAAAAAGTTCAGTAGCAAGAGTAATCCTTACTCCAGGAAAAGGAAAAATAACAGTTAATGGTAGAGATGTTAACGAATATATGCCATTCGAAGTATTAGTAATGGACTTAAAACAACCATTAGAAATAACTAACAATCTAGAAACATTTGATGTTGATGTTAATGTATCTGGTGGTGGTTTTTCAGGACAAACTGGTGCTATTAGATTAGGTATAACTAGAGCATTACTTGAGTATGATAAAGAAAATGAAAAGAATGAAGATAGTTATAGAAAGATACTTAAGAGTGCTGGAATGGTTACAAGAGATCCTAGAAGTAAGGAAAGAAAGAAACCAGGTCTTAAAGCTGCAAGAAGAGCTCCACAATTTAGTAAGAGATAATATTTGTTATAAAACCTTAGAAAATGAGATTCTAAGGTTTTTCTTTTAGTAAGGGGAATTTATTTTGTAAAATATAGAAAAATACTTGCATAAATTTTAAATATAGTGTATTATTAGATTGTTCCTATTTCTTGGGGCTTTGTACTCCTTACGAGTTTCTAAGAATTAGGTGAAAAATAATAAAGGAGGAAATGAGAATGGCATTAACTAAAGAAGTTAAAAGTAAGATTATTAAGAAATATGCTAGAGATGAAAAAGATACTGGTTCTCCAGAAGTTCAAATAGCTATATTAACTGAAGAAATCAATGCTTTAACTGAACACTTAAAGAATAATAAGCAAGATAAACATTCTAAAAGAGGACTTTTAATTAAGGTAGGTAAGAGAAGAAGTTTATTAAATTACTTACTTAAGAATGATGTTGTTAAGTATCGTGAAGTAGTTAAAAGTTTAGGACTTAGAAAGTAATTAATTTTATTAAAGTAGGCACTCTTTTTTGGGTGCCTTTATTTTTTAGAAAGAGGTAATATGGGAAAACAAATATTTAGAAGAGAATTTAGGGGAAGAGAAATATGTGTTGAATGGGGAGAGGTTGCAAAACAAGCGCATGGAGCGGTATTAGTTAGATATGGTGATACGGTTATTTTGTCAACAGCAGTAGTATCACAGAGTGCTAATTTGCTTTCTGACTTCTTTCCATTGATGGTACTTTATAATGAAAAGTTATATTCAGTAGGAAAGATTCCAGGTGGTTTTATTAAGAGAGAGGGAAGGCCTACGGAAGCAGCTACTTTGGCGGCAAGAATGATTGATAGACCTTTAAGGCCTTTATTTCCTGAAGATTTTAGAAATGAAGTTCAAGTAGTTAATACGGTTTTATCAGTTGATCAAGATAATTCGCCAGAACTTACAGCTTTATTTGGTTCATCTCTTTGTGTATCTATTAGTAAGATTCCTTTTAATGGTCCAGTTGCAGCAGTTAAAGTAGGAAGGGTTAATGGAGAATTTGTAATTAATCCGACAGTAGAACAAGCTGAGATATCAGATATAGACTTGACAGTAGCTGGAACTAAAGAGGCTATTAATATGGTTGAGGCTGGGGCTCGTGAAGTAAATGAAGATGATATGTTAGAGGCTTTAATGTTTGGACACGAGGCTATTAAGGAATTGATTAGTTTTGAAGAGGAGATAATAGGTGCTATTGGTCAGCCTAAAATGGAGTATGAGAGACTAGAGATATCTGCAGAACTTAGAACAAAGGTAGAAGAATTTTGTCATGAGAGAGTAGATAAAGCTCTTAGAATAATGGATAAAATTGAAAAGTATGAAGCTATTGATAGGGTAAAGGAAGATTTAGTTGAGAAGTATAGATCTTTATATGAAGATGAGATGAAACCAGATGAGTATAAAGAATTGATTACAAAGGTATTAATGGTCTTTCACGATGTTGAATATCAGATATTTAGAAATATAACAGTTCTTGAGAAAACAAGAGCAGATGGTAGAGCAATGGATGAGATTAGACCTTTGTCAACGGATATAGATTTACTTCCAAGGTGTCATGGTAGTGCATTATTTACAAGAGGACAGACACAAAGTTTAGCGACAGTTACTTTGGGGGCTCTTGGTGAACATCAGGTGTTAGATGGACTTGGTATTGAAGATGAGAAGAGATTTATGCTACATTATAATTTCCCAGCTTTTTCAGTAGGAGAAACTGGTAGATATGGATCTCCTGGTAGAAGGGAAATAGGACACGGTGCTTTGGGAGAAAGAGCTTTATCTTATGTTATTCCTTCAGAAGAGGAATTTCCTTATACGATAAGGGTAGTATCAGAGATACTTGAATCTAATGGTTCATCTAGTCAGGCTACAATATGTGCTGGTTGTATGGCTTTGATGGCAGCAGGAGTACCAATAAAAACTCCGGTAGCAGGGATTGCTATGGGTCTTATTACTTCAGGGGATGAGTATACAGTATTAACGGATATTCAGGGATTGGAAGATCATCTTGGGGATATGGACTTTAAGGTAGCTGGTTCAAGAGATGGAATTACAGCTTTACAGATGGATATTAAGATTAGTGGAATTAATAAACAAATTTTGAAAGAGGCTTTGGAACAAGCTAAGAAGGCTAGAATGCAGATTTTAGATGTTATTGAAAAACAAATTGCTAAGCCAAGGGAAGAAGTTAGTAAGTATGCTCCAAAGACGGTTACATTTATGATTAATCCTGATAAGATTAAGGAAGTTATTGGACGTGGTGGAGAGACTATTACTAAGATTATTCAGGAGTGTAGTAATGTTATTTCAGTTAATGATGATAAGGCTGTAAAAGTTGATTTGGAAGATGATGGTAGAGTAACAATATATCATATGGATAAGGATATTATTGATAAAACTAGAGAGAGAATTGAGAATATTGCTAGAGAAGTAGAGATTGGAAAGGTATATAACTGTAAGGTAGTAGATATTCAAGATTTTGGAGCTTTTGTTCAATTGTGGCCTGGATGTGAAGGATTAATTCATATATCACAATTAGATATTAATAGAGTTAATAAGACTAGTGATGTTGTTAATGTTGGCGATGAAGTGGTGGCAATAGCTACGGGATATGATAAGAAGGGTAAACTTAATTTATCTCGAAAAGAGGTTTTACTTAGAAATAGGCCTAAAAAAGATACTACAATGAATGATGAAAAGAAAGTTTTAGAACAAGAATAGTTCTAGACAACTTTCTTTTTTTATGGTATTATTGTTTTATGATATAGGGTGATTGTGATGGAAGAGAGAAATGTTACTGAAAAAGTAGTTCAGGTAGATGAAAAGATGTCATTAAGAGAGAAGAAGATAGCAGAGTTAAAACAGATGAGGGAACAGTTAATAAAAATGAAGGAACTTAGTGATAGAAAACAGGAAGAAGGTAATTTGAAAAGACAAGGTAGTGTTTACTTTAAGACTTTAATTACAGTGTTTTTAGTAATAGTTTTGGGAATAGTGATAGCAAATTTGTTAGTTAGATAATAAAAGGTTATAATTAAAAAGAGACTGATAAATCAATCTCTGAAATTTTAATTATAACCTTTTTTCTTATATTCATCATATAATTCTTTGAATCTTTCAAAGTGAATAATTTCTCTTTGTCTTAGGAATAGTAAGATGTCAATAACATCTTGATCGTTAGTTAGGTTTATTAGATTTTCGTAAGTGGCTCTGGCTTTTTGTTCAGCAGCCATATCTTCGGATAAGTCTGCTAAAGGATCACCGGTAGCAGCAAAGTATGCGACAGTAAATGGAACTCCTGAAGCATCAGTTGGGTAAAGTGCCATACCGTGTTCAGCATAATGGGTGTCTAAGCCGGCTTTTTTTAATTCTTCAAGGGTTGCGCCTTTTGTAAGTTGATAGATCATAGTTGAGATCATTTCAACATGGGCTAATTCTTCGGTACCAATGTCTGTTAAAAGGGCTTTTCCTTTGTCATCTGGCATAGTATATCTTTGATTTAGGTAGCGCCAAGCGGCTGCTAATTCGCCGTTTGCACCGCCGTATTGGGTCACTAAATATTTAGCCATTTTTAAATCTTTGTTTTTGATGTTAATAGGATATTGTAGAGTTTTAACATATTTCCACATTATTTTGTTCCCTCCCAAGGCCAACGATTTTTTACCCATAACCACGTTGGACTTTCTAGATAGTTGCTAGATAGAGATAATGGTCCATAGTTTTTTTCATATTCGTTTTTGATGTTTTTAGATTCTTTTAAATATTGATTATATAAATTAATCATATTTGAATCAGATGGATAAATATCTAAGTATAAATCTAATTCTTTCATAGCAAAGGAATATTTCATAAGTTGATATAGTAATTCTTCTTGTTTATTTGATGGTGATAGGGGACGATATTTGTAATTCTTGTATGGAAGATAAAGATTATTAAATAGATTTCCTCTAGATAGGGCATTGTCTAGACTTCCTAGTGATGGATTTACTTCTTTTGAAGTAGGATTCATATTGAAGCTATTAGGAATATTATCTAGGGGATTAAAGGTATTATTAAATTGTCTATACCAAGTTTCTGGTATTTCATAATAGTTATTATTCATTGTTTCCTCCCATATTAAGATATGTTAATAGTAATAGTTTGTATAGTCTTGTGCCTATATCATATACATAGAGGTATCTGGTTCAGTATAATTATTATAATTGTCTTTATTGTTTTCTAGTCGTGAGATTCTTTGTTCTAATTTTTTAATTTTATTTTCTAGATCGTTTAGGCGATAGAATAGGTCGTTATTTGGTATAGGATTATTCATCATTGGGGGAGCCATAAAGTTATTTGAGGGGGTATTATCATAAAAATTCATATAATCACTTCCGCTATATTATATTCGTAAAATAGAAAGATGTTAATTGACTAGTTGATTTTTTTTATTTATAATTAATTTGGTGATGTTATGAGACTTAGAAATGTTAAGGGTGCAAATGAGATAATTGTTAATGGAAAATATTATGTATTAGATCCTTTTAGTAATATTGGATCTTGGAAGAGGGTATTTGGAAATAATAAGCCAATATATATAGAAATAGGTATCGGGAAGGGTAATTTTATTATAGAGAATGCTAAAAGATACCCAGATATTAATTTTATTGGGATAGAGAAGTTTGATAGTGTAATAGTAAGAGCAATTCAGAAATCGAATGAATTAGAATTAGAGAATTTAAGAATAGTAAGAATGGATGCGAAAAGATTGGGAGAGATTTTTTCTAAGGAGATTGATTTGATATATTTAAATTTTTCTGATCCGTGGCCTAAGGATAGGCATAGTAAGAGAAGACTTACTAGTAGAGATTTTTTATTAATTTATGATAAGATATTTAGAGATGATAAACAGATTGTAATGAAGACAGATAATATTGATTTATTTAATTATTCAGTTGATAGTTTAGAGGAATATGGTTATGAGATTGTGGATATGACTAATGATTTGGATTGTTTGAGTGAAGATAATATTATGACTGAATATGAAGAAAAATTTTATAATAAGGGACAGAAAATTAATAAATTGGTGGCTATAAAAAAGAATAATAAAAATTGATGGAAAAAGATAAAAATTCAACAAATTAGTTGAATTTTTGTTTTTAGTATGATAGAATTATGTTATATAGAATATGAGGAGGTATTTTGTTATGGCCTTTGGTAAAAAAATTAAAGAAATAATATCGGATGAAGATACACAAGAAGATTCTTACTATACGACTGATAGTGTTAGTATTCCTTCAGGAATGGGAAAGATGATCTTGTTAGAACCAAGAGCGTTTTCAGAGAGCCAACAAATAGCGGATCATTTAAAGAAAAGAAATACAGTAGTAGTTAATATGAAGAGAGTTACACCAGAACAAGCAAAAAGAATTATAGATTTCTTATCTGGAACAGTGTATGCTATTGGAGGGGATTTGCAAAAGATTGGTGTAGGAATATTTTTATGTACGCCAAAAAATGTTAATGTAGAAGGTTCTATATCAGATGAAGATAATAGTAAAAAAGCTGAAGATATGGATATTGACTAGGTGGATGTATGAAGAGATTTAGTATAGTAGAAAAGGGTTATGATGTTGATGAAGTTAATAGATTTATTGATATTGTAATAGAAAGACTAGAGAAACTTAATACCGAAAATACGACTTATGCTGCTAAGATTGAGAGGCTTAATGCAAGAATTCAGGAAAAAGAAAATACTATTGATGGACAAGATGTTAAAAAGTTGGAAAAAGCAATATTGGCTGTTCAAGAAACTAGTGATAGAATGAAGGAAGTTGCGAAGGAAGAGGCTAGAATTATTGTTGAAGAGGCTAAAAATAATGCTAATTCAATTGTACACGAAGCACTTATTAAGGCAGAGAAGACTGAACAAGAGAGAATTTTGTTAGAAAAAAATATGAGAATATATAAAGAAAAAATAAAATCAATGATAGAGGCTCAACTTAGAATTGCTTCGGATTTGGATAAGGTAGAGTTATAACGGAGGAAGAAATTATGGATGAGATAAGAATAGTGGAAGGAAGAATAAATGAAATAGATAATGTTCTTGCTAGTGTAACTATTACTGATGCTGAAAGAATGGATAATTTAGGTATTTATAGAGAAGAACTTGATAAGTTAGAAGATAAAGTTAAGAAAATTGTTGAAGAAAATATTGAGAAATGTCAAGAACTTACTAGAAGAGTTAATGATAATGATGAAATAAATGTAAGAATAGATTTAGAAGAATTAACAAAAAATGTAGTAAGATTAGATGGAATTAATAAGAGAATAAATGATAAAAATAGTAGATATAATGTTTGGGCTGATGGCAATAGATTAGTAGATGAGAGATTAAAATATAGTCTAAAGGAATTAAGAAGTAGATTAACTACGGTTAAAAAAGTTCATATAATGAAATGTAATTCAATGATTAGAAATATTAATAAAAAGATTGCTGAATTAAAAAGTAAGAATATTACTTCAGAAGATATATTGCAAGATATTGATAAATTAAACTTATTAGAGGAAAATGATAGAAGTATTATTAGATACAATCAATATAGATATTTATCAGAAATAAATGTAGAAGAAATAAATGAAACTTTAGAGAATATTAAGAAAATAGAAAATAGATTAAATAATAAGATAGATGTTAGTATAGAAGAAGATAAACTAGAAGAGGAATTAACTAGATTAGAGGATGATTTTCATATACTTTTTCAAGAATATGAAAATATAGCTACTAATATGGATAGAAAAATTATAAATCTAGATGAGTTTAAAAATAAGGTTATGAATTTTTCTAAATTAGGATTAGTTAATTTGAAAATGAGATTAATTAATGCTAAGGGAAGTATTAATGAGGGTAAATTAATAGATTTAACTAATAGATTTAAAGAATTAGATGAAAAAATTAAGGCACTTGAATTAAGTAAGTTATATGAAGTTAAGAAGAGTATTGATAGTAAAAAGAAGGATTTGGAAAGAGAAATCGAAGATATATCTATACGAGTAACAGATATGATTAATAATAATATTACGAGATTTGGCGATTCAGAGATTAGTAGTGAGATGGCTAATTTATTTGATAAAGAGTTAAATGAATTTATTATTAAGATAGAAGAACTTGAAGATAAGATTAATGATTTTGAATATAAAGAAGGCAATGAAAAGCAGTCTTTGATAGATAAAATAAAAGAAATAAAAGATAAAATTAGTAAAACAAAAGAAGATTATAGATTAAACATTATTCAAGAGGAAATAAATATGAATGTTTTAGATAATTTGGAGAAGTTAGAGAAAGCTGTTCTTGATCTTGGTGAAGTATTAGATAAGTGTGATACACCAATTAATAAAGAAGATAGAAAGAAGATTAACAAAATATTTAATGGAATTGAACGTGATATAAGACATTTGGAAAAAGAGATTGTTCATTATAAATCTTCAGATGTGGAGTTTTTTGAAGATAAGATCCAGAGATTAAATAATCTTAAAGAGAAAATGGATGTATTGAGAGTTACTTATAGTAATAAGTGTCCACTTAAGATTAAAGCTTATAAATCGGCAACAAATTTTTATAGGAAATATAAGAAGGTTCCATTAGTAGTAGCTGGGTTATCTTCTTTGGCAATAACTATGAGAAGTTTATTAACAATACCACTTATTGCTGCTAATGAGATAATGGCTAGTGCTTTAGGTAAGGGTGGAATCGTATTTAAGAAAATAAATAAGATATTGATATATTTATCTGGAGTTAAAGAGCAAGATGGAGTATTAGTGATGGCTAATGGAATGAAGATTGATTCAAGTAGTGTTACTTCGTCACTTCTTAAGAGTGTTATGACAGATGGAGTAGAGCTTAAGACAGTTCTTCCAGTAATAGATTCGATAAAGAAAGTATCTGCGAAGATTAAATTAAAAGAAATGAAAGAAAAACTGAATGCAAAAAAAATAGATAAGCTTAATAAGAGAAAAGAAGAAATAGAGAAAGAGATTGAGAGAAGAAGTATGGGGGGTAGAAGGTAATTATGGTTGATAATATAGTATTACTTGAAGATGATAAGAAATATGTAATATTAGATGAAAAGGTATTAAATAATGTTAAGTATTATTATGGTTTAAGACTTACTGATAAAGAAATACCTACGAATATGTACTTGTTCTTTAAGGAGTCAACTCTTAATGATGAAACTTATCTTACTCCGGTAATAGATGAAAATATGAAGAAAGTGTTATTGACGACGTTTACTGTTAACTATCTTGATAGAGTTTATGATAATATTTAGGAGGTATTTAAAATGAATGAAATTAAAAATAAAGAATTTATTCTAATTAGTTGCGGGGCTTGTTTAGTAATAGTTATGTTGATATTGTATTTTTCTGGCTTGAATGTTGCTAAGGGAAGTTATGGTGCTGAAGGCGAGGTGGATTCTAGTGGAAATACTTATACTTGTTCACAGACTGGTTATAAAGTAGTAGAAGATAGTGATGGAAATGCAAGATGTTGTCCTTCGGGTTATAAGTTGAAAGGTATTTATTGTATACCAAATGGATGTAATGATTACGGAGTATTCGATACGGTTGAAGTTAAGTGTACAACTGTAGCAAAAGAATGCTATCAAAAAGCTTTTAATAGTGATTATTATATAAGTTTTAGTGCTTCTTTTCACGGTAAGACTTGCACTTTGAATACAGGATTTTTTAGTGAGGATTCTTGTAAGAATGCGAAGGCTAGTAGTTATAATTGCTCTTGTAGTTGTTCTGAATTACGAGTAAATTCAACTAATGCTATTAAAAAAGATGAAACGGATAATAATATAACTATTAAGTTTTATAATGGAAACGCTATGGTTAAAGAGGGATCTTGTGTAAAAGGTAGTTGTAATTCTATTACAGCACCTGGGCCACAATCAATTACTAGAAGTGGTTATTCATTTTATAATAGTAGTAAGGAGTATGAGTTCACTGGTTGGGGTAGCAGTTCTTGTTTGACTACTGTAGGTTATGGAGCTTCTTATCCTGCATATCATAATTTTGATAATAATAGTTTAACAGCTTCAGTAAATTATTATGCTTGTTATAGAGAAAAGAAAACAGTTGAGGAACCTGATAAGTTTGATGTTAATAAGTGTAATTTTTCTCAAGAGTATACGGTTACGTTTGATGTGAATTATAAAAATTGTAAATATATTAATATTGGATATAATAATTCGCAATCTGAGAGAACAGAGGCTAATGTTAAGGCTTGCTGTATAGCTAAAGGCTGGACTTGGGTTGGATATAATTTTAATTCTTCTGGTAATGATTATGAGTATTGTGTAAAATGTGGTGGAGGTTCACCATTACCACCTAGTCCAAACTCTCCATCTAGTCCAAGCTCACCTCAACACCAAGTTCTACCCCATCAAGTACGCCAAGTAGTTCGTCTAATATAGATAAGAATCCACAAACTGGTTCTATAGCAATATTTATGGTATGGGTAATAGCTCTTGGAGCAATAGTATATTCATTCTTCTATTTTAAACAGAGTAGATTTGAATAATAATTAAATAAGGATAAAAAGCGATGGGTGAACATCGCTTTTTTGGTAGGTGAATATGAAAAAATATATTAAATATATGTATCCGGTAATTGGGACGTTAGTTATTATTAGTATTATATATATGTTAAATGGATTATATCCTTTTGGTAGTCATTCTATTGTACAAGTAGATGCTGATTATCAGTATATACCAGTGTTATATCGAATATATGATTTTTTACATTTTAAAGAGGGTATTATATATGATGATATTGGGTTTGGAAATAATATATATACTTCTTTGATGATACAAGGTAGTTTATTTAGTCCGATTAATTTAATGTTATATTTTGTTAAGAGAGATAATATAGTGAATTATTTTAATATTATTTTAATAGTTAAGATATGTTTAATTAGTTTAAGTAGTTATATTTATATAGATAGAAAGTTTAAGGTTAGTAATTTTTATAAAGTTTTATTTTCTATATTATATGGTTTTTCTGGGTGGGTATTGCTTAATTATTTTAATATTATGTGGTTAGATTCGGTAATATTATTTCCTTTAATTATAATGTATTTGGAAGAATTAATAAAAAGTGATAAGTGTATGGGATATATTATCTTTTTAAGTGGAAGTTTAATTATTACGTATTATATTAGTTTTTATATTTTGATATTTATTATCTTTTATTCTTTTCTTTTAATATTTTTGTTTGTAGATAAGAAGAGGGTAAAAAAAGTAATATTTAATTTGGGAAAGAGTACAGTTATTGCTATATTGATTAGTTCTTTTAGTATATTGCCAACATTGTATCAAACTTTTATATCAGAGAGATTTACTAATGTTGGAAGTAATCAGATATTTTATAATTTTATTAATAAGTCTTTGTATTTAATGTTTTCTAGTGTGTTTTTGATATATTTTATTAGTTATATGTTTAAGTATAGAAGTGATAAAAAAAGAGTATATTTTTATTTAGTTTTATTTATTTTGTATGTTATTGGAATATTTATTGAACCGATTAATTTAGCAATGCATGCTGGTAGTTATTGGAGTTTTCCTTATAGGTATTCTTTTATTACAATATTTATATTAATGAATGGTAGTTTATTTTATATAGAGAAGTTTATTAGGGATAGGGAAGATAGGTATGGCGTATATAAACTAATTATTGTTATATTGTTGGGAATTGTTAGTTTAATGTTAGATTATTTTTGGTATAAAGAGATTCAGGATGGAATGATTATTTTAGATTTTGAAAATAGGGAATTATATTTTAAGATTGTTATTATATTTATAATACTTTGTTTGATGTGTGTTGTGAGTTTATCTTTTGGAAAGAGGAATAATAGATATTTTTCGCTTTTGTTTACAAGTATTATTAGTATTTTTGTTTATAGTTCTTTTTCAATGTATTATGGTGAGGGATATTTTTTAACTAGAGAAGCGAATGAGATTAATAGTAATATTGGGATTGTTAGAGATGATATATATCGATATAAGATGGATTATGGGGTATATACTCCAGACTATGGATTTATGTATAGAGTGGGGACTTTAGATAATTGGTTACATATTATTCCGAAAGGGTTAAATGAAATATATGGAAGACTGGGGTATAAGAATAATAATACTTGTATTAGAAGTTATGGAGGAACTTTATTTAGTGATTGGTTATTTAATTTTAAATATATAATTAGTGATAAGATACTGGATAATGATTTATATGATTTAATTGGTAAATATAGAGGGAATTATTTGTATCAATATAAATATGATATAGGATATGGAGTATTATTTAATAATGATAGTAATATGGAGGTAGATGGTTATGATTTTGATTTACAGAATGAGATATATAAGAAACTATTTGAAACAAATGATAATATTATTAAGATAGATAATTATAGTTATGTTGTTAGTGATAATATTATTAAGATAGATTATAAGATAGAGGAAAAGGGTAATTTATATCTTAAAGTGGATAATTCAAATGATATTATTAAGGTTAATGGAGAAGAGATTATGGTATATGAAGATGGGGGATATATTGTTGATTTGGGAGTGTATTCTTCTTCGGTGATGATTGAAATTAGTACTTTTGATGGAAGGCCACTAGATGTTCAGTTAGGTTTTATTAAACTTAAAGATATTATGAATTTAGAGAAGGGTAATATTAGTGTTAGTAGGGTTAGGAATGGATATGATGTAGTTGTTAATGATAATTTGATGAATTATATTTTCATACCTATTAATAATGTTAGAGGGTTAGAAGTGATGGTTAATAATAAGGAGGCTCAGAAGGTAGATTTTGTAGATAATTTTTTGGTATTAAAGATTAATAAGGGAGATAATAATATTGAGATTAGGTATCATATGCCATTATTTAGAGTGGGAATTATTCTTTCTTTGATAGGAATTGGTTTATTTTTAATAAATAATAAGATTACGGGTGGAGAGTTTATTTATAGGATAAGTTATTATTGTTATTTGTTTTTGGTTTGTTTGGTATTTATATATATGTATGTTTATGCATTATATAAATATATGAATTGAAATTAAAAGGTCATATGGATTAGTGTATGATCTTTTAATTAATTGTTTAGCTTTTAAGAAAGGTTTATTTTTTATTATGTTGTTGAAATATTTGTAATATTTTAGTATAATTAAGGCAAGAGGTTAGTAGTATGAGGTATTTTATAACATTTTCGTATGATGGTAGTAATTTTTGTGGATATCAGAGACAGCCTAGAGAGAGAACTGTTCAAAAGGTAATGGAAGATGCTTTAAAGGAAATTAGTGGTGGAGATAGCGTTAGTGTGTGTGCTTCTGGAAGAACTGATGCTTTAGTACATGCGATTAATCAAAAAGCTACTTTTGATTTGAAAAAGGAGATTAGTCCTGAGAAATTGTACCGAGCACTTAATTCTTTGTTACCGGATGATGTGTATGTTAAGAAGGTACAAGTGGTAAATGATGATTTTCATGCTAGATTTAATGCGATTGGAAAAGAGTATATTTATAAAATTAATATGGGAGAATATGATCCGATAGAGAGAAATTATTGTTATCAGTATTGTTCAAAGTTAGATTTAGCAGCAATGGAGAGGGGACTTAAATATTTAGAGGGAGAACACAATTTTAAATCTTTTACGAAGAGTAATGATGAGGTTGTTGATTATGTTAGAAAAATTAGTCAAACAGCTCTTGATAGAGATAGTAAGGATATAAATAAGATTACAATTACTTTTGTGGGAACTGGTTTTCTTAGATATATGGTTAGGAATATGGTAGGTCTTCTTATTGAGATTGGTGAGGGAAAGAGAAAGCCTGAGGATATTATGGAGATATTTAGGTGTGAGGATCGAACGATGGCTGGAAAAACTGCTCCGGCTTGTGGATTATATTTAAGGAATGTTTTCTATTAGACTTGATTTATATTTAAAAAAAGTGTAGAATACTAGTATGGGAGGTAGAATATGAAAAAGACAGATTATATATTAATTGGTTTAGTTTTAGTTATAATAATTGGGGCTATATTTTCAACGAGAGGTACTAAAGCACAGGAGGCAATTGAATTTCCGCTTAAGTTAAGTGGAAAGATTGGATCTAATCAAGTTACTTATAATGATTATAAGCAAATGGTAGATAATAATGAGAATTTTATAATTATTATAGAGAGAGCTGGATGTGGATATTGTCAGATGTATATGCCTATTGTTAAGGAAGTTGCTGATGAGAAAAAGGTAGCTATTAATTATATAGATACAGATACACTTACACAAGAAGAATATAATGCATTAGCTACAGAAAATGATTATTTAAAGAAGAATCGTTGGGGAACTCCAACAACATTGTTTATGCAGGGAAGTAGGGTTATAGATTCTATTGATGGATATGTTGAAAAAGATACATTTGAGAAATTCTTAGATGGAAGAGTTATATTAGGTGAATAAGATGAATAACAGTAAAGGTTATAACAGTTATGAATTTGTTAAGGAATTTATGAAGAAATATCCGATGACTATTGCTTGGAGATTGAAACGTCATTGTAAGGTAATAGATCAGTTTTTGAATCCTGGTGAAAAGATATTGTATGCTTTTCCGGGTCAAAAGAATGATAGGGCAGTAGATTGGGTTAATACTTATGTTTATGCATTTACGAATAAGCGAATACTATTGGCAACAAAAAGAGTTTTATTTGGATATTTTGTTAAGTCAGTAACGCCTGATATGTATAATGATTTGACAATACATAAAGGTATTATTTGGGGAAGAGTTACAATTGATACGGTTAAGGAAATTATAACTATTACAAATATAGATGCAAGAGCACTTAGCGAAGTAGAAGCTAATATAACTGAGATTATGCTTAATAATAAACGAGAGTTTGTGAAAGAGAATGAAACTAAAAAATAGTTTTTTCTCTTTTTCTTATGTCTTTTTTATTATTTTGGAATAATCTATATTGGGAGTGATTAAATTGTATGATACTTATGTGGTTTTAGAAAATGATACGATTAATAGTATATCTTCTAAATTTAAAACGGCACCGGAGGTTATTTATCAGTTAAATGGTTATGAGTTTGAATTAAAACCGGGAATGACGATTGTGGTTCCTAGGGTTACTAGTAAATACTTTGATTATTATAAGGTTAGTAAGGGGGATACTCTATATCAAATAGCAAAGGATAGTGGAATAGATCCTAAGTTGTTAGCACAACTTAATGGAATTAATATATACGATTATATTTATCCTGAACAGGTTTTATTAGTACCTAAGGCGGGATCAATATTATATATTACGGCAGTAGGAGATACTTTGGCAGAGGTTGCTAAAGGACTTAAAACTAATATTTCGGAATTAGCTATGCAAAATGAGAAAATTTATTTACAACCGGAACAATTAATTGTGTATAAATATAAATAGTTTAATGATTTACTTATGAAATTTTATTTGATATAATTACATTAGGATAGGTGATAGATATGGTATTTAGAAAGCCTTATGCATTTTTGATTAAACATTTTAGATTGATTCATTTAATAATTACTGCTATTTTGGGATATTTTTTGTATCAAAATAGAAAGATTTATGTGTTTTTATCTATGTGTATTAAGGGTACTGGTAATAAGTATAGTGCAATGGATTATATTAATTATCAAATATATATATTTATTTTGTTAGCAATAATATTGATGTTTGTTGTATATTGGTTATTAAAATATAAGGATAAACCTCGAAAAATATATATATTTTCTATAGTTTTATATGTAGTTATAGGCATTGTTTTATTTGCTACTTATGGATATATGAGTACATTTATTAATGAAGTTATTAATCAAAAGACGATAAGATTATTTCGTGATGTTTTATTTATTTCGATGGTATTTCAGTATTATGTTGTAATAGTAATGTTTATTAGAGGATTGGGTTTTGATATTAAGAAGTTTAATTTTAGTAAAGATGTTCAGGAATTAGGAATTGTTGATGAGGATGGAGAAGAAATTGAAGTTAATACTTCGGTGGATACGACTAATATAATGAGGGGAATAAGAAAACAGAGAAGAGAATTTGGATACTTTTTTAAAGAATATAAATTATATATTATACCTATAATATTAGCAATTTTAATTTTCTTGGGTTATAGAGGATATAATTATGTTAAGGTAAAGTTTATGGTTTATGGACAAAATGAATATGTGGGAATGGTTAATTATATAAAGATTACGGATAGCTACTATAAGATAGAGAATGGAAATAATTATGTGGTAGTTAAATGTGAGATGTTTAGGAATATAAAACAAGATAAATTTAATGTTAATAGTTTGGTATTGAATGTTGGAAAGAATAATTATTCGGTTAATAAGAATATTTGTTATAAGTTTAATGATCTTGGTAATTGTTATCGTCAACAGTATATAAATAAAAATAAAAGTAGTTATATTTTTGCTTTTGAGGTTGATGATATAAGTCCGAATAATAGTTATATTTTATATGATGAGAGTTTTGATAATACGTATAAAATAAAGTTAAAAATGGTAAATTATTAATTTTATAAATTGTATTGGATAAGAATGTGAGATAATATATGAAAAATGTTTATAAAAAGATTATTTTTGGTATAATGTTGGGAGTAATAATTACATTAGGTTATTTATTAATTAGAGGTAGTGAAGGGCAGAAGAATTATAATTGTGAAGAGTGTCAAGAATTAGGAGTTAATAAGAATTATGATTGTAGTTTTACTAAAACGTATAGGGTAGTAAATTTATTAGATAATTATGTGGCAGAGGTTCCAGAGTGGTCATATGTAGTGCTTGATAAATTTCAGATGCACGAAGCATATGCACATAAAATTTCAAGGGATTTAAAAAGTAAGTTAGTTGTTGGTAAGTATTATGAATTTACATATCATATTGTGGGAACAGGAAATATACGGAATATGAATGATATTAATGAGTTATTAGTTTTAGATGCTTCTTTAGTATTAGATAATAAATTATATGTAACAATGGTAATTAATGAAACTAATAAAGTGGGGTTACAACAGGTGCAAGAAGAGATTTGTCAAACATTTTAACTATTATTGGGTGGAGTTTAGCTTGATTAATGGTAATATTTTTGATTTTTATCTTTGAAAAATTGTAATATAGGGAGTTTTTTGGTTAATAGTTTAAAAAAATACATATAATATATTGAAAAATGTATTTTTTTTTGTTATAATTTTATTTGCAGTGAAGTGTTATTAATGATGGACCTATAGCCAAGTGGTAAGGCGTGGGAC
>OLHG01001157.1_pt1 | contig 16904 bp, 5 predicted proteins | sample 1605971 | NCBI WGS metagenome assembly OLHG01 (sample SAMN03283289) | human gut metagenome | biome: human-associated habitat; material: feces | host: Homo sapiens | place: Peru | collected 2012 | reverse complement strand
TGCCGAAACGCTGTGAAAGATAAAATATTTCGTTAAGGTAGGTAGCGAAGGTAGTAGGTGAAAATTTTATACCCCAAAATCGCGCAGGTCAAGCCTTGTTTTTCCCCGCCTCAACTCAATAAATCACTGCCGCGGCACCCTGTTACCATACATTATATATATACGCCTTTCGCATAGCGGATATATAAAAGAAACATACCCGAAAAATCATATTTTTGATTCAACAGCGGCATATAGAGCCTTTTATATTTCTCTTGAAGCCATTTAATCGAAAAATCAGCCTTATTTTTCTAAAACATAATGAATTTTTGTGCAACATTACCCACAAAAAATCGAACTATTGTTCTTGTGAACAAATAACGCGGCATTTTTAATCGGAAAATGTAATGAAAATGACGTTTTTCGACACTTTCGATAAAAGTGTATCGGTTTTTACCTATAATTTTCCGCTTTTCTTTTGTGCATAACGCACAAAAATAATTAAAAATATTTAAACTTCTTGACAAGCCGCAAAGCAAAGGGGTATTCTTTACATGAGGGGATAGTTATACCCTCTTGCTTTGCATTGCCCGAGCAGAGCAATTATTCTGTCGCCAATGTGTTCCGTCAATTTGCGGGAGACGGGATGCTCAATATATGGTGAAATTTTTAAATGGAGGTGTAATTTTTGAAGAAAATGAAACGCTTGTTGGCAGTCATCCTTGCTTCGCTGCTCATCTTGTCCTCGGCAACCGCCGCGGCGAGCGCGTACAAGTACGATTCTTACAAGGATGGCAAGCTGACAAAGTACGACTTTACCGATTCTGCGGTTCTGACCACAGAGCAGTATGCGTCTATGTTGCTTGACTATGCCGATGAGGCGCTCGCCAAAGCGAACATCACGATGGATCTTTCGATTCTCGGTAAGCTTGATGCGACGTCTATAGACAATGCTCTTTCGAGCGTCTATAAGCTCATCAACAGCAACGGAGCCATTCTTTGGCTTGCCGGCGATCTGAACAGCGTCGATGTTAGCCATATAAAGGACGCACGTCGAAGCAACGGAACCGATGTAGCGGTTATCAACTCGCTCTTCCAGTTCCTTGCGGATAACAACCCGATCATCAAGAAGGTTGTTCTCGGCGGTATCGGTAAGCAGAGACGAGACGGCGGCGTCAGCCTTGGTGTTGCCAACTCGTTCGTCAAGGTCGATCTGAATATCGAAGTCATGCTCAGAGAGCTTCTCTGGGGTCTTGCGTATCCGAATACGGCATACAACAGCAACACGACTGTCGATACGATGCTTCAGACCATCATTCAGAATGCTCTCGCAGGCGTACCGATAATTCCCGAAAGCGTCAGGAATCTCGTTGACCTCAATTCGACAAAGTCAACCTATGACTTCATTGAGGATCTGCTTCAGGCGGCTTATAATGATATGGCTGTCCCGATGCTCAACGAGCAGATTATTCCGTGGCTCGAGATGCAGATTCGCTGCGATGAGACGGGCACTCTTGCCGATCTGTTCAACACCGGTTATCAGGTTCCGACTTATACTGTCCCCGAGGGCAGCACTTTAATCGGCGAACTTAATAACATCGCAGGACAGATTGTCAACGGACTTCTGAAGGGCTACACCGGCTGGGTAGACGGAGACAACTCCAAGCTCACCGACAACGTAGTCTCGGTTGCGAGATTTGTTCTCAAGAAGACCGGCGGTTACTTCTTCCCGGATTGGCAGAAGCATATCGCAACACCGGAAGAGATCGATGCTATGAGCAAGGAGGAGCTTATTGCTTACATTGCTCGCTCGGTCATTAACGGCTCAGTCGGCTATATGTACATCCCCGAGGATGTTACGACTGTTGTCGGAGTTACATGGGAGGCTGTTAAGCAGCTCATGGCTCAGTTCCTTCCCGAAAGAGATTACAGCAATTATCCCAAGACTATTGACGGTATTCTTGATATGCTTGCGGATTACATTGCTTACAATGTCAACCCCGGTATCGACCTTAATGCGGGCAGCCTCAAAAAGGCGCTCAATTACGGTTCCGGATTCGAGAGCATGTTGACTACTGCCGTTCAGTGGCTTAAAGCTGACCCGCAGTTCTACACAGGTCTCATTCCCGACACGACGGTTGATACCTCTAACGGATGGAAAGCACTCGATGATATCATCTTCAAGCTGTTAGACAAAACACTTCTTCCCGCAAAATTTGCTAACAGCGGCAGTGAGACCATCTTAAAGGATGTCGTTTATTCTGTCCTTAACGGACTGATTATGAACCAGGATCTGACCTGCCTTACCGACCTCTTCGAGAGAAATCAGAACGGCGCATTCGCCAAGCAGACTGTCAAGAAGAGCATCGTAAGACTTGTCACAGACATCCTCAACGCGATTATCCCCGGAACGATTACGACGAAGTACTATGACTCGCTCGACGCCATAGTGAAGAACAAAGAGCTTGCCAACATCGTTGAGAACCTTATCAGCTCTCTTAACAACAACAAGGGCAAACTCGTTCCGCCTATCGTCAATATCGTGTCCCAGGTAATGGGTCTGGCGGATAAATCCAAGTTCGGCCAGATGAGGTTTACCGGTCCGACCAGAGCAAAAGACGCTTACACCGTTACGATCTACAACGGATCTAAGGGTATAAACAGAGGCTACACTGACAAGAACGGCAACTTCACTCAGGACGCTCTCTATAAGTATAGAATCGACAGCGTTTCGGCAACTGCCTATAATATGGCGGGCAATGGAACCAATGTCGGCGTCTCCGGAGTCAGCAAGGGCGATATAATCAACGGCGGATTCGCTAAGGATCTCACCGTGTCCAAGCCCGGTGTAACGGATACCACCGTCGTCCTCACGGTCGGCTACTTTATCCTCACCGAGAGCGGCGAATCGCTCACAGGTACTACTCCGCTTTACGCTTCGTACTATACTTACTTCTGCTCGGATACCGAGGACGACAGCAATCCTAAGGATGAGAAGCCTTCGAACAAAACCAGCTATAACAGGCATTATCTTATGTATCCGCGCGCCGGCTTTATCGGCTCGAGCGATTCTATCGATGCCATCAGCAAGGTATATGTCAGAGTCAGAAGAGAGAAGAACACCCTTAACGGCAAAGACTCTGTAGTTAGACAGAATGCCTCGACCTTTAAAAACGGCTCCGGAGCGTATTTCGCGGACGAAATGTTCGTTGTTGATACGCAGAACGAGGACATGACCTCGAGAGAGAACCTTTGGAAGGCCAAGCCCGGCATCACAAGAGCAGATGTCCCGGACGGCAAGTATGTCATTAAGTTCTCTGTGTTTGGTCAGCATACCCGCGGAAGCAGCGGTAATGACACCACTTGGGAATGGGATACTCCGGTCTTTGTCTACAACGACTATGATCTTCCCGCGAAGTACAGCCAGTATTCCGGCGAGCAGCGTCAGCGCGCTAACTACAGCGCAGATGCGGACGCAGAGTGGGCAGAGTATCAGGCAGCTCTTATACAGGCGGCCAACTACACTCTCAGACCCAAGCTCCTCGGCAACTTCAACAATGCCTCTTATATCGCAGCTTATCAGACGATCTCCACGAGATTGACCGCAGCTGCCGAGGCTCTTGATGCAAAACTGGTTGCGGCTTCCGTTGATTCGCTCAAGACCGCCGTTGAGGCAGTCCAGGGCGCACCCAATCCGGAAGGCTCCGTCTACTGGGATCAGGGATATAACTTCTTCGGTTACGATGATTTTAATTCCGTCTCCTGGAACGGCTGGAAGGATGCCAGAAACCGCGCGATGAATCTCTATAACTCGACCAAGGCTCCCGAGGAGCCGGTTGCTCCCGAGCATCCCGGCGAGGGCGCCAACGAGTGCCAGCTTGCTACTTATAATAAGAAGTATGCAGATTGGCAGAAGGCTCATGCAGCGTGGGAGACCGCGATTGCTACGTGGAAAGCACCCACTATATCCTCCGTCGATGTTGCTTATGCAGAGCAGCAGATAGCGCTTTGGGGTCCCAGACTCATAAAGCTTGACGCTGTTAAGACGCATCTCGACGCGGCTATAGCAATGTGCACCATCAACCCCGCCGATGCTTCCAAGTATGACGCGGAGAGATGGGAAGCATACTCGCAGGCATTTGCCTACGCGCAGAATGTTTCCACTTCGTTCAACGCCTCTACGACCATGCGCACGCAGGTCAGAGAAGCTATGAACAACCTTATCTACAACTGGAAGCGCCTTATTGCTAACCCCGTTGTCACCGTCACCTTCACCTTCACCGTGAATGGCGTGACTCATGCGGTTCTTACCGGCAACCAGGGCGATCCCGTTGATCTCAGCACGATTGCAGCGCCCGACGCACCTGTCGGAATGCACTTCGTCAGCTGGGGCAATGTACCCGCAACGTTTGACGCCGACGCTACCTTCGAGGCAGTGTTCGCAAACAACACGGATACAAAGTATACTGTAAATGTTTATAATATGGACACCACCGGCGCTTATCCGTCAGCTCCCGACAGCACCTATCAGGGTGCCGGCGAGACCGGTTCGACCGCCGACATAACCGCCGAGGCAGCTCCCGCAGAGGGCTTCTCGCTCGATTCCGCGAAGAGCGTCCTTACCGGCACTATCGCCGCTGACGGTTCTCTTGTCCTCAGCATTTACTATTCGCGTAACCAGTACACCGTAACATATGCCAATACGGACCTCGCGCCCGATACATATTATTACGGAGCTACTGTTGTTGCCCGCACTCCCGAAAAGGCCGGATTCACATTTGCCGGTTGGGAGGAGGAAGTTCCCGCCACCATGCCCGCGAACAATGTTGTTCTTACGGCTAAGTGGGATGAGCTTCCCGCAAACTACGACGAGTACAATATAGCTGTCGCAGCCGCCAACGCCAAGAAGACAGAGGCCGACTACGACAAGAAGTACACTGCCGACACCAGAGCTGCCCTTGATGCCGAACTTGAAGTCGACGTCTCCGGCAAGAAGCTCAGCGAGCAGGGCGTTGTTGACGCTCAGACAGCGAAGATAAACGCCGCTGTTGCGGGTCTTAAACTCATGACCTACAACGCAGAGTTCTATGTCGACAATGAGCTTTATCGTACCGTCGCCACAGAGGTTGGCGCTCAGATCGTCGCCCCCGAAGCTCCCACCAAGGCAGGCTACACCTTCACAGGTTGGAACCCCGAAGTCGGAGTCATGGGTGTCGAGGATGTTAGATTTGACGCTAAGTTCTCGGCAGGCACCGTCGGCTACAAGGTTGAGACCTATGTCATGGGTCTTGACGGTAACTACGGCGACGCTGCTATCGAGGATAAGTCTGCTACTACCGGCGAGACTGTTTCCGTAACCCCCGAGACCCGCGAGGGCTTCACGGTTGCTGACAACAGTGTCCTTTCCGGCACAGTCCTTGCGGACGGCAGCCTTGTTCTTAAGGTCTACTACAGCCGTAACCAGTACAAGCTTTCTGTTGACGGCGTGGAGACAGACGTTTACTACGGCGCAGCTCTTAACGTTGCCGAGCCGGCAGCCAGAGAGGGCTACACCTTTGCAGGCTGGAATATGGATATTCCCGCCACCATGCCCGCAGAGAACCTGACCCTCGTTTCCCAGTGGAACGAGAACGATGCCGACTACACCGCTTACAATGCGGCAGTTGCAGCGGCTCAGGCCAAGCAGGGCGAAGAGAACTACGACAAGAAATACACCGAGGCCACGAGAAAGGCTCTTGCCGACGCTCTCGCAGAGGACGTCTCCGGCAAGAAGTACTCCGAGCAGGGTGTTGTCGATGCAGCCACCAAGGCTATCAACGACGCAGTCGCAGGTCTCGAGCTTATGACCTACACCGCTACCTTCTATGTTGACGGCGCTGTTCATGCAACCGTTCAGGCGAAGGTCGGCGAGCAGATCGCTAAGCCCGAAAATCCCACCAAGACAGGCTATGTCTTCACCGGTTGGGATCCCGAAGTCGGAGTCATGGGTCTTGAGGATGTTTCCTTCAACGCCAAGTTCTCCGCAGGCGAAGTCTCCTACACGGTTGAGACCTATGTCATGGGTCTTGACGGCGAGTACGGCGCTGCCGAAACAAAGAACGTTCCCGCAACCACGGGCGAAGAGGTAACACTTACTCCCGACGCCCGCGAGGGCTTCACGGTTGCTGATAACAGCGTTCTTTCCGGCATAGTCGCAGCAGACAGCAGCCTTACCCTTAAGGTCTACTACAGCCGTAACCAGTATAAGCTTACTGTTGACGGCGCAGAGTCCGATGTTTACTTCGGCGCAGCTCTCGAGATAGCCGATCCGGCTCCCAGAGAGGGCTACACCTTCGCCGGCTGGAGCCCCGCGGTTCCCGCCACCATGCCTGCAGAGGATCTGACTCTCGTTTCCCAGTGGAGCGAGAACGGCGCTGACTACACCGCTTACAACGCGGCAGTCGCAGCAGCCCATGCAAAGCAGGCCGAGTCCGACTATGCAGCAAGATACACCGAGGCGAGCAGAAATGCTCTCGCGGCAGCTCTCGCAGAGGACGTCTCCGGCAAGCTTTATTCCGAGCAGGGTGTTGTTGATGCGGCAACAACCGCTATCAATAACGCAGTCGCAGCTCTCGAGCTGATGACCTACAATGCGATATTCAACGTTGACGGCGAAGAGTATGCTAAGGTTCCGACTAAGGTCGGCGAGCAGATCGTCGCCCCCGAGAATCCCACCAAGGAAGGCTACACCTTCGCAGGTTGGAGACCCTCCGTCGGCGTTATGGGTACCGCAGACGCTACCTTCGAGGCAGTGTTCACAGCGGCAGGTAACACCGCTTATACCGTCAATACCTATGTAATGGGCACCGACGGCGTTTACGGCGAGCCTACCTCTGATACTCTCACCGGAACCACCGGTTCTACTGCAACATTCGTCCCCGAGACCCGCGAGGGCTTCACGGTTGACAATGAGAAGAGCGTTCTTTCCGGCGAGATCGCGGCAGACGGAAGCCTTGTCCTCAAGGTATTCTACAGCCGTAACCAGTACACCCTTACCGCTGAAGGCGTTGCGCATACCTTCTACTATGGCGCGGCTGTTTCCGTAGCAGACCCCGTCAAGGAGCACTACACCTTCGCAGGTTGGGAACCTGAGCTTCCCGAAACCATGCCCGCACACGATGTAACAGTCGTTGCTAAGTGGACAGAGGACGGCGCTGACTACACCGCTTACAATGCGGCTAAGACAGCGGCTGAAGCTAAGCAGAAAGAAGAGAACTACGACAAGAAGTACACCGCCGAGACCAGAGCTGCTCTTGCAGAAGCTCTTGCAGACGATGTCTCCGGCAAGCTTTATTCCGAGCAGGGTATTGTTGATGCAGCCACCAAGGCTATCAACGATGCAGTTGCAGCTCTCGAGCTTATGACCTACACCGCTACCTTCTATGTTGACGGCGTTGTTCATGCAACCGTTCAGGCGAAGGTCGGCGAGCAGATTGCTCTTCCCAAAGAGCCCACCAAGACAGGCTATGTCTTCACCGGTTGGGATCCCGAGGTTGGTGTTATGGGCCTTGAGGATGTTTCCTTCAACGCTCAGTTCACCGCAGGCGCAGTCTCCTACAAGGTCGAGACTTACGAAATGGATGTCAACGGCGCTTACGGCGCGGCAACGGTTAAGACTGTTCCCGCAACCACAGGCGATTCCGTCTCCGTCACACCCGAGACCCGCGAGGGCTTCACGGTTGCTGACAACAGCGTCCTTTCCGGCATAGTCGCAGCAGACGGCAGCCTTACCCTTAAGGTCTACTACAGCCGTAACCAGTACAAGCTTACTGTTGACGGCGCAGAGTCCGATGTTTACTTCGGCGCAGCTCTTGAGATAGCCGATCCGGCTCCCAGAGAGGGCTACACCTTCACCGGCTGGAACGTCGAAGTTCCCGCCACCATGCCCGCAGAGAACCTGACCCTCGTTTCCCAGTGGAGCGAGAACGATGCCGACTACACCGCTTACAACGCGGCAGTCGCAGCGGCTCAGGCTAAGCAGGGCGAAGAGAACTACGACAGAAAGTACACTGCCGAGACCAGAGCTGCTCTTGCAGCAGTCCTCGCAGAGGATGTCTCCGGTAAGAAGTACTCCGAGCAGGGCGTTGTTGACGCAGCCACCACGGCTATCAACGATGCAGTCGCAGCTCTCGAGCTTGAGACCTACACCGCTACCTTCTATGTAAACGGCGAAGTTCATGCAACCGTTACTGCGAAGGTCGGCGAGCAGATCGCAGCTCCCGCAGATCCGATTGTCGACGGTTACAACTTCACCGGTTGGGATCCCGAGGTCGGAACTATGGGCATCGAGAATGTTAGCTTCAACGCTATCCTTGTTGCCAACGATTCGTCCATCATCTCCGTCACTCCTGAGTCCCCGAACTACGGCGGCATGCACCAGTATGCAATCAAGGTCAAGGGCGAGCCTCAGAAGATCAGAATAGTCGATGCATTCGGCAATACCCGCACGTTTGACAGAAACACCTCCATGACAAGCGATGCCAATGCTCTCGGTATTCTGAAGATAGAGAAGACTGACGACGGCGAAATCTGGACCATCAATGTCAACATTCCCGAGGGCAGATATGTTGCCTTCGCGAAGTTCGGCAAGGATTGGGAAGAGAACGGCCATAACTTCTCTGTCAGATTCGACGTTAAACCCGAAGAGCCGACTCCGGACGGCGTTCTTGAAGTAACCTACAACACCCCGAATTACGGCGGCAAGCAGGAGTACACCTTCAAGGTCTCCGGTAAGGCTGATAAGATTCAGGTTGTCTGCGCAGACGGCGGAACGATAACTCTTACGAGATTTGATCCCAGAGTTACCGTCAAGTCCTATGACGCAGAGGGCATCGAGGTCTATTCGAACAGCACCAACCTCGCTTATGAGATTTGGACTGTCGAGCTTAACCTTCCCGCAGGCAGACACATTGCTAAGGCGAAGTATGGCAGATCTTGGACTGCCGGCACTGAGTTTGATGTAATTATCGACGCGAAGCCCGTATCGGCTGTCAGCGTTACCGAGGTTAAGACCTCTGCTGATTCCGTCGAAGTTACCGTCAACGGCACTGCCACTAAGATCAAGATCGCTGACGCTTCCGGCGCCACCAGAATCTATGACAGAGATCATGCCGATGTCTCCATCGCCCCCGACGGCGACGGCGAGATCTGGACAATCAATGCCAAGCTTCGTGCAGGCGAGTACACCGCAACCGCGAAGTACATCGCTAACGGCAGACAGGTCTGGGATACCACCGACTTTGCTTTCACAGTCTAAGGCTGCGAACGAAAACTGAAAATCCTGCTTTAAACGGCAGGTGAGAAGGGGAGTCGCTCTCGGGCGGCTCCCCCGATTTTTTTGCCTTCAAAGTTCACTTGAACTATTTGATAAAATGTGATACAATGGTTGCAGAACAAGTATAATTTTCAGGTTGGTGAACTTTTATGACTCAGAATATCTCAAAACATACCCTTCAGAGACTTCCGATGTATCTGAGCTATATCAAGGGACTTCCCGAGGATGCGCCGAAAAACATATCTGCTACGACTATCGCCGAAGCACTCCAGCTCAATGATGTCCAGGTGCGTAAGGATCTCGCGAGCGTCAGCTCATCCGGCAAGCCGAAGGTCGGCTACAATGTCAAGGACCTCATTGCGGAGCTTGAGGCTTTTCTCGGCTATAACGATATCGACAACGCCGTTATAGTCGGCGCAGGCAGCCTCGGCAAGGCTCTGCTCAATTACAGCGGCTTCAAGGCCTATGGCCTCAACATAATCGCGGCGTTCGATCTCTGCGAAGAACCCACCGAGTTCCAGGGCAAGACGGTTTTCCCGATAGCCCAGCTCGAGAGCTTCTGCCGCAAGGTGAACATACATATAGGCATAATCACCGTTCCCGCGTCGAGCGCGCAGGAGATATGCGACCTGCTCGTGAACAGCGGCATCCGCGCCATTTGGAACTTTGCCCCGGTGCATCTTGTTGTGCCCGACGGTATACTTGTCCAGAATGAGAACATGGCGTCGTCGCTCGCCCTGCTCTCAAACCACCTGCGCGAGCAGATGAAGAAGTAAAAAGCAAAAAAATCAATCGGCTGCCGAGGAAACCCCGACAGCCGATTTTCTTATACCCCGCAGAAGCCATGCGGTTGTGTTGAGAGCTTGAAAAAGAAATGTGCAATTTTGGAGTTGCAGAGTACACAACCGACCGATTATGGCTCCCCCTGTAGGAGAGCCGGCTCGGCGAAGCCGAGACTGATGGGGCATTGCGCAGATTTACCCTTTTGCATAGACTGTTTTGTTTCTCGATGTCCCCTTTGTAGGGTGCGGCGACTCGACGCACCGCTGCCGCCGCAGGCGGCACAGGGGGCAAGTCTCAAGCAGAGAGCGTATTACACGACACGGGCGAAATGAATAGATTTTAGGTGACGCTAACGCGTCAAAGGGTCGTCGAGTCGCCGACCCCTACAAAGCAAAGCTTTCCGCAATCCCCTTGTAGAGGCGAACTTAGCTTGCCTGCTGTAGTCACTGCATACACCGTAGGCAGATATCATCCGCCCTCTGCATGATTCTGCTAATTTAAGATATAAAAATGTTGACTGACGGCGGTTTTATCCCCACAATCCCTATCAATTACGCGCCGACTCCCAACTAAAAAATCCTACCCACAAAAACTGTGAGTAGGATTCAATGCTTTATAAATGCTTGTTTGTTACTTTATCGGGATGATAACGAAGCTGTACGAGAGCTCCTTGCGGCCGTCTATCGCGTATTTGGGGAGCACGTCCGGGCCGCAGCTGCCTGTGCCGGTGCCTCTGAGGAAGCCGTCGATGTCAATGACCGTCGTGTGCTCGGAGTGGAGGTCGTCATAGTGCATCGAGCGCTGCATGAGCGCCTGAGTGAAGTGTCTCGCCGTGAAGCTGAGATCCCTGTCGGGGTTGCAAATCATCATTCCGACACCGTCCGCGTCCGTGATGCTGAGTCTGCGAACGCCCGTGCGAACGCCGTAATCCTGCGGCTTGATGTAGAACTCGTCCATGCCGTCGACCGTGGTGTTGTATACGCCGAATGTCGTATGCTCTCGAAAATCGCTCATGTTCTCGTAGGGGCCGTAGCCGAGATATTCTATGTTCTCGAAGCTCTCCGGCATCTCGAGCACGAGTCCGAAGCGCGGCAGAGCGGCGGCGGCTTTCTTCTGAGCCTTCGCGTTGAATACCGTCTCGACCTTTATGCAGCCTGCGGCGTCAACAGTGTATTCAATGCCGACCTTTGCAACAACGCCCTTTTTGGAGCGGAGATTGAAATCGACCGTGAACTTCGCGGTGCGCTTTGAACATGAGAAGTCGGTTGAGCGCGGAATAACCGTTACGTCGTCATATCCGGCCTTCTTCCACTGCTCGATGATAACCCTGTCGTTGTCGAGCATCGCACGGAAAATGTTCGGGATGAAGCCCTTATGCGCGACAGGGGATTGGTTTATGAGCTCTTTTTCGCCGAGCTTGTATGACGCTATTTCGCCGGTTTTCAGGTCGAACTTCACAGACCCGCCGTAGAAATAGACCTTCACGGTGTCTCTGCCTTCTCTGCATTTAAATACGCTGCCTACGGGCAGAGGAACCTTCTTGTTCGTTTTCTTTATTACGACCTGCTCGCGTGCGATGAATTTATCGCCGTCGAGATATTCAAAGTTCATGCGGCAGTCGCATCCGTCGGGTATAGTGTCCTTGAAAGTGACTTTTTTGCTCTCGCAGGGCTCGATGTCAAGCGAGAAGCGCTCTTTCTTGTCGCTTTCAATGCCGTCAACCGTCATAGAGCGGACAACTGTGATATAGCCCGAGCTGCGGAAACGGTTGGTGTTCGTAAAAACAAAGCTTCCGTCGCGGTTGAGCTTCGCTCTGAGGGGACGGTAGACCGCCTGCATCTCGAGAGCGCCGCTTGAGGGCGTGCGGTCGGGATGAACAAGACCGTCGACGCAGAAGTTTCCGTCGTGCTTTTTCTCGCCGTGGTCGCCGCCGTAGGTGTATCTATAGGGGCCGTCGGCGTGATATACCGCGTGATCCGCCCATTCCCAGATGCAGCCGCCCATGAGGTTGTCGTATTTATAGAAGCTGTCCCAATATTCCTCCATCGCGCCCGGACCTACGCCCATCGCGTGAACATATTCGCAGAGGAAATAGGGCTTTGTCTTGTACCATGCGCCCTTATGCGTGCCCTTGCCGACATTTTCAACCTGCTCGTGCGGCGGATACATATCGGAAACCACGTCGTAAGCCTTGCGCTTTGTATGTATGACTCCCTCGTAGTGGGTGGGTATTTCGGGGCACATTTCATGCATATAGTCATAGCAGACGTCCTGGCAGGCGTAGCCGCCCGCCTCGTTGCCCAGCGACCACATGGTGATGCACGGATGACTCCTGTCACGCATATACATTCTCTTGACCCTGTCAAGGTAGCGCGGAGCCCATTTGAGATCGTTGCTGATTTTGTTCATGTCGTTGTGCGGAGCGAAGCACGCGCCGTGAGTCTCGATATCCGCCTCGTCAACTATGTAGAGACCGTATATGTCGGCGAGCGCTATTAAGTGCGGGTCGGGGGGATAGTGCGAGGTGCGCACGGCATTGCCGTTGAACTCTTTTATGAGAAGGACATCCTTTTCATAGTCGTCGAAGGTCATAACATAGCCGGTTTTGCCGTTTGTGTCGTGATGATTGACGCCCTTGAACTTGATAACCTGTCCGTTGAATGTAAAGGTGTTTCCCTTTATAGCCACTGTTTTGAAGCCCGTAAGGTTTCGCAGCGTCATGAGCTCCTCGCCGTTTCTGTACAGTGATATATAAGCGTTATAGACTGTCGGAACCTCCGCGTTCCACTCTGTGACATCGAGGTCGGTGAAGGTCATATATGTAAGGCGTTCTGCCTTTACAGTCTCGCCCGCAATAACCTTGCCGTCCTTCTCGAGCGAGAAGCCGACCTCGCAGCCGTTGAGCTTACCCTCGAGCGTAACTTCGACGTCCACCGTCCATTTTCCGTCCGCCTTGCGCGGGCGAATGAAGTAGTCGTTGACATATACCGCAGGAAGCCTGTAGAGAAGCACGTCGCGGAAAATTCCGTTTTCGCGGAACATATCCTGGCACTCAAGATACGTGCCGGTGCACCATTTGTGAACGACCGCAAGCAGCTCGTTTGTGCCCTCGTATATGAATTCCGAGATGTCGAACTCCGCCGTATTGTGCGCGCCCTCGCTGTAGCCGACGTACATTCCGTTGACATAGAGGTCAATGCACGGGACAACGCCGAGGAAGCTCAAAATATGAACGTCGTCGGAATTTGTGACCTCAAAGCTCTTGCGGTAGATTCCGGCGGACATATGCTCGGGCAGGTTCGGATTGGGCAGGTCGAATTCATAGGGGCAGTTGAGATATACCGGCGGCTCGTAGCCGGAGCGCTGCCAGGTCGAGGGAACCTGTATTTTGTCAAACTCAACGCTCTGCGCGTTCAAAACCTCGGGAATGAGCGAGATGTCGCTGTAATATTTGAAATCCCACTCGCCGGAGAGCACCTCGACAAGATCGGAATCGGTGCGCTCGTGTTTAATATCGACGGCGCTCAGCTTTTCCTTTTTTGAATACGGTATAAAATATGCTCGTGCCGCGCACTTGTTGTCCTCAATTACCTTGAAGTCGCGGTAATTTGTTGTATTCAGCTTATACTCCATTCCAAGAGTCCTCCTCAAAAAAAGCACAATGATGCAAATTATAAGCATAGATATATTAGCATATTTTCCCTCAATCTTCAATCCACAGGCGAATTTGTTCATAATTTTTTTTAAATGTCCTACCAATTTTGACCATTTTGTGGTATTATAGTTCTGCTGACAGAAGATAATTTTTGTGAAAGGGCTGCGCAATGAGCAAACAGTATTCGGTACCTTTTGATAAAGTAAACATAACGGGCGGCTTCTGGAAAGACCGCATTGCTTTAAACGAGTCTGTGACGCTCGACAGCGTGCGCCGCAGGTTTGAGGACACGGGGAGATTTTCGGCTCTCGGCTGCAACTGGAAGCAGGGTGAGCCCGATCGCCCACATTTTTTCTATGACTCCGATGCCGCGAAGTGGATGGAGGCTGCGGCATATGTGCTCTCAAAGCACAGTGACGCCGAACTCGAAAGCTATGTCGAGGAGCTGATTGACCGCATCGAGAGGAACATGACTCCCGACGGATATTTTAACGTCTGGTACACTGTGGTCGAGCCCGGCAAGCGCTTTACCGACCGCGATCATCACGAGCTCTACTGCGCGGGGCATCTCATCGAAGCGGCAGCAGCCTACTATGAGGCGACGGGCAAGCGCAGATTCCTCGACCTTATGCGCCGCTATGCCGAGCTTATCGAAACAGTTTTTTGCAGGGAGGATTCCGCGGCGTTTACTACCCCGGGTCATCCCGAGATAGAGCTCGCTCTTGTGCGTCTGTACCGATGCACGGGCGAAAAGCGTTGGCTCGACCTCAGCCGCTTCTTTGTGGATAAGCGCGGCAACAACGAAAAGGACAGGGGACAGGCGAGCGGCTTTGCCTCCGAGGACTATCTTCAGGATATGATACCCCTGCGCGAGCAGACACAGGCCACCGGACACAGCGTCAGAGCCTGTTATATCTACAGCGCCATGGCGGATATCGCCTATGAGTGCGGCGACAGAGAGCTGCTTGACGCTGCGAACAGTATATTTAAGAATATAACGGAGCACCGTATGTATATCACGGGCGGCATCGGCTCGACCCGCGTCGGCGAGGCGTTCACGGTTGACGGCGATTTGCCGAACGAGACCGCCTATGCAGAGACCTGCGCCGCCGTTTCCTTGGCGATGTTTGCACAACGTATGTCGCTGACCGCAGTCGATTCCCGCTATGCCGATACGGTGGAGCGGGTCATATATAACGGCTTTCTCTCCGGCGTATCGCTCGACGGAAAGAGCTTCTTCTATGAAAATCCGCTCTCGATAGACCTTTCAAAGCGGAATATAAAATACTGGCGCGGCGAGGAAGTCCGCCTGCCTATAACGCAGCGCGTCGAGGTGTTCGACTGCTCCTGTTGCCCGCCGAATGTCGCCCGCTTTGTCGAGAGTATCGGAAAGTATATATATTCGTATGACGGCGACACGGTCTATGTCCATCAGTTTATGCAGAGCGATACCGATATTGATATGAACGGCGGGACGGTGCATGTCTCTCAAATAACGGACTATCCGTCCGACGGCGGAGTGACCGTTTGCGTCAGCGGCGCACCCGTGAAGCTCGCTGTCAGAATACCCTCGTGGTGCCGCGATTTCTCTGTCGAAGCGAAGCTCGCCGAAAATCTCGGTACAAGCGGCGGCTATATGCTTTTTGACTGCCGTGACGGCGCAAAAATAGAGCTTTATTTCGATATGTCCCCGATTATCGTCTCCGCCGACCCCTCCGTGCATGAGGATTCCGGCAAGGTCGCCGTTATGCGTGGTCCGGTCGTCTACTGCGCCGAGGGTGTGGACAACGGCGACATATTCTCGCTCTCCCTCTCATCCGAGCTCAACGCGGAGCCCGTCGATTTGGGCTTCGGTATACCGGCTCTCGATGTTGACGGGACGAGAATCTCGGGCTCGGGTGCGCTCTATGCGCCAGCAGATGAGATGAAGCATGAGCCGACACGCATCAGACTCATTCCGTATTTCGCCTTTGCAAACCGCGGCGAGAGCGATATGCAGGTCTGGATGAGCATAAGATGATACATTAATAATAAAATAAATAAAGTCGTAAAGGAGAAATATTATGCAGCAGCTTGATATCAAGAGCTTCGATTCAACCCCGATACACTGCTACCTCTGGGACGATGTGGAAAGCCCCAAGGGTGTTGTGCAGATTTCGCACGGAATGTGCGAATATGCCGGCAGATATCACGAAGTGGCACAGATGTTCAATGAGCACGGCTATATAGTCTTTGCCGACGATCATCGCGCTCACGGAAACACCGAGACCGACGAGAACCGCGGCAGACATCCGGGCGATATCGAGAGAAAGACCGTCAAGGATCTTGTGTTCTTCTACAATTGGCTCAAGGAGCGCTATCATCTTCCGCAGGTGCTCATGGGTCACAGCTACGGCAGCTTTTTGGCGCAGGATTTCCTCCAGCAGGGGACGGACGTCAAGGCCGTCGCGCTCTGCGGAACCGCCGATATGAACGGCGCGCAGGCTGCCCTCGCTCTGCTTTGGCCGCTTGAGCTGTTCGCCAAGGATTGGCGCCCGAAGTTCGTCAATCCCGTGAGCGATATGATTTTTGACGCGCGCTATAAGGGCGAAAAAGGTCCGAGCCAGTGGGTGACGAGCGACGTGGAGCGCCGACAGGTGTTCATCGATGACCCAATGGCGGGAATAGATATCAGCGTCAACTTCGATTGGAATATGATAAAGGCGTTCGGCAGGATATATAAAAAAGAAAATATCGCAAAGATCAGCCCCAATGTCCGCATCGGCATTTTCAGCGGCGATATGGATCCGATAGGAGGCACGAAGTCGTCAAAGGCGAAGAAGCTTCTTCGGCGTTATCACAAGGCGGGACTCAACGCAGAGATACATATATATAAAGACGCCCGTCACGAGCTGCACAACGAGAAGTGCCGCGACGAATATTTCCGCGACATTGTCGGATTTTTTGACAGCGCAATAAGCGCAGCGGAGCCGGCAGTAGTCTGAGTTCGTTATATATCAAGGCCTGTGCGGGTCTTAATTCCGCGCAGGCTTTTTTGACTCTCCGCACGGTCAAATAAAATGAAGAAAATCTGAAAAAAATTGAATTTTACTGTTGACAAGTGCGGCCGGTTGTGTTATTATAGTCGAGCACTTGAGAGACGGGTCGGCGCGACAGCGCGGGAACGTCGGAAAA
>OLHG01001156.1_pt1 | contig 16908 bp, 17 predicted proteins | sample 1605971 | NCBI WGS metagenome assembly OLHG01 (sample SAMN03283289) | human gut metagenome | biome: human-associated habitat; material: feces | host: Homo sapiens | place: Peru | collected 2012 | reverse complement strand
AATGTCTGTTTTAGTGCCAATTGCTCATAGACTTGGTATTAATTCTATTAAAAGTGAACTAGAAAATTTATCGCTATATTACTTAAAACCAGATGTTTATAATGATATACTTGAAAAACTAAATGAAACTGTTGATGAACTAAATGATTGTCTCGAAGAAATGAAAAACAGCTTAATAGAAATTTTAACAGACGCAGGCATTAAATTTGAAATAAAGGGCCGAGTTAAAAGTGTTTATAGTATTTATAATAAATTATCTAATGGTAAAGAATGGAATAAAATATATGATATACTAGCACTTCGTATTTTTGTTAATGAGGAGTCTGAATGTTATCAAGTTATTGGTTTAATTCATTCAAGATTTAGACCAATGCCAAAGAGATTTAAAGATTATATTGCAAGCCCTAAAGAAAATATGTATCAATCACTTCATACTACAGTTTATGGAGTTGAAGGCCATGTTTTTGAAGTTCAAGTTAGAACTTATGAGATGGATGAAATTGCTGAAAAAGGTATTGCAAGTCACTGGTCATATAAAGAAAAAGGTGCTAAGAAAATTCAAAACGTGATGGAACAAAAACTTGAAATGTTTAGAAATGTTATTGAAGCAAGCAATAATGATACCGACGCCGACTTTGAAAATATCGTTAATAGTGATATCTTTAGTGATTTGATTTATACATATACTCCGAAAGGCGATGTTGTTGAGCTTCCCATAGGTTCCACACCAATAGACTTTGCTTATAGAATACATTCCCATGTCGGTGATACCACTGTTGGGGCCATTGTAAATGATCAAATTGTGCCACTTTCTTATGAACTTAAAAATGATGATGTCGTAAACATTAAAACTAATAATAATAGTTCACCAAATAAAGATTGGCTATCATTTGTTAAAACTAGTCAAGCTAAAAATAAAATAAAAGCTTATTTTAGTAAACAAGACAAAGAAGAATACATTGCCAAAGGTAAAAATATTTTAGAAACAGAACTAAGAAAAAGAAAACTATCGTTTAATGATGTTTTAAATAGTGATGCGATAAATAAAATAACTAAAGATTTAAAAATGAAAGATTTAGATGAAATATATTTAAGTATTGGTTCTTTAAGATTTACAGCAAGCTATATAATCAATTTAACAAAAGAAGATAAACATGAAGTAGATGATGTTTTATTTGAAAGAAAAGTTAATACACCAAAGATTAATTATAAAAGTGATATATTAGTTGAAGGTATTCCTGATATTATGGTAAATATTGCCAAATGTTGTATGCCAATTAAAGGCGATGAGATAGTTGGTTACATAACTAAAGGACAAGGTATTAGTGTTCATAAAAAGGGATGCAGCAACGTACCAGATAATGATAGAGTTGTAAGTGTTTCGTGGAATGCGGATGCCAGTAATTATTATTTTACTAATATTTATGTGTATGTTACATCTGGTTTTGATTTACTTGTTAATATTATAACTGAAGTTGGAAAAATGGGATGTATAGTAAAAAGTTGTAATACTAAAGAACTTGATAATAAAACTATATATGAACTAAATATTAGAATAAAAGACAAAAAAGAATTAGAAGATGTTATGAAAAATATTAGAAAAATACATAATGTTATAGAAGTAAAGGATGAAGTATAATGAGAGTAGTTGTTCAAAGAAGTAAGAAAAGTAATGTTGTAGTTGATGGTAAACTTATAAATGAAATAGATAATGGTATGGTTTTACTCGTTTCATTTACTCAAGGGGACACAGAGGATAATATTTTAAAAATGGTTAAAAAAATAGCTAATCTGAGAATATTTGATGATGAAAATGGAATAATGAATAAATCCATCTTAGATATGGGTGGAGAAATTTTATCTATTTCGCAGTTTACTTTGTATGCTGATACTACGAAAGGCAATAGACCATCATATTTTAAAGCTTTAAATGGTGAGGAAGCAATTAAGTTATATGAAAGATTTAATGAAGAAATGAATAAATTAGTTCCCACTAAACCAGGTATTTTCGGAGCTGAAATGATTTTAAACATCACCAATGATGGACCAATAACAATTTTGTTGGAGTTTTAAGTGAAAATTTTAAACAAGTATAAAACAATAATTACATATTTAGTATCAAGTCTATTATCTTTCGGCGTAGATTTACTAGCCTTTAGTATAGTTTTATATTTTCTTAAAAATAAATTTTCTGAAAGCATACTTATTTCTTCATATATAGCTAGAACTATATCAAGTATATTTAATTATGTGATAAATAAAAAATTGGTATTTAAAAATAATGTTAAGAAAAATTTTAAAGCTTTCATAGAATATTTTATTTTAGTAATCATTAATATCACTATATCTGGAACACTAGTTACTAAAGTGTATAAACATATCCATTGGAACGCAACCATTATAAAAGCTTTAGTTGATGGATTAATATTCATTGTTAATTATTTTCTTCAAAAGTATGTTATATTTAAACAAAAGGCTATAAACTAGCCTTTTGTTTTATATTTGTAAAATAATATTGTGAGATATAGTGCGAGGCTTGCATTTTTGCTAAAAAATATGGTATAATCTTCTAAACAAGGGGGAATTTAAATGACGAGCAAAGAGGCTTTAAAACTATTTGATTTTCAAGAATATTATACGGAAGAAAACTTAAGAAAAAAATACCTAGAATTATCTAAGAAGTTTCATCCTGATATAAATAGTTCACAAGATGCTGAAGAAATTATGAAAAAAATAAATTGTGCATATGACATACTTAAAACTAAATGCACAAGTTCAGATGTAATAAGTTATTATAATACATTAAAAGAAAGATTATATGTTTTTAAAAGTAGAACAATATATTTATCAAATACTTTAGAATATAAATATGCTAAATTAATTGATGAACTTTTAGGTGAATTTACTTTTAGTGCTGATAAAGCAGTAGTGCGTTCTGCTTTTGATCATTCACTTAAACTAATTACTGATTTTTTTGCTGACTATAAAAATGAAGTATGCAAAAATATTCCTGATTTTTTCTTGAAAAAATTTTATAATCTTGATGAACTATGTCCTTTTGATGAGTATGCATTAAAAGTTAACAAAGTAGTAAATGGTTATAATAAAATCGATGGAGCTTTAAATGAGACTCTAAAGACAACTTTAACTGGCTTAGCCAAAAAAGTAGATGCCAAACTATTAGAGAAACTTTATGAATTAAAGAAAGAAATAATAAAGGATATTGCGGATAAAAAGATTAATCTAGAGGATGGTAAAAATAAATATCACGATTTAATTATAGAAAAGCTAAAAAAAGAAGAAACTTTAGAAAAAGCTTTACAAGAAACATATATTGCCATAATAAGAAATTTTAATAATAGAATGATGGAGTTAAAACCAGATAATAATGAAGAAATATATGTATTTCATAACGTCCTTCTTTTTTTGAAAGCTCATTTATATCTTTGAAACTTAATGCGCTTAGTTTAGGTAACTCTTCTTTAGCTAAAACTCCGCTTGAAACAAATTTTAGTCTTTTTAGTGCATCTTCTAAAACATGCATAGCAACATATATCAAGAGATAGTAATACAGAACCGGAATTTGTTTTAAAACAAAAAGAAGATAAAAAATATGTTTACTTTATTAAAAAAATAAAAAACGAATTAAACGAAGAAACGATTGAAACATATTTTATTGGTAAAAATGGTTTTTATGAAAAATACATGAGATTTACAGACTTTTTAGATAAAGCTACATTTATTAATAGAAGTTGTAGCACTGGAAAGTATATGCATTCTATTATTCTTTATAGATTTTATAGAATCATAGTTTATATAACTAAAAATGGTCAAGGTTCCATTAAAGTAGGAAACGAAAATGAAATAGGCTCCTTAACATTTGATCATTATGCTCTTTTAAATGGTAAAAAATATCAAGAACCAAAAGTTATAATTGAAGAAATATATAATAGTTTCTTAAAATTAATAAATCCACTTTATAATTACAAAGAAAAAGAAGAAACGATAAAAAGAACTAGGGAAAAAAGTGAAAAAAACTAGACAAATGTCAAAAAAAGTAGTATAGTGTATTTATAAATTTATTGGCAAGCCAGTAATTAATTGAAGTTTTAAAGAGAGCTAACATTTGGTGCAAGTTAGTAAATGAATATTAATGAAGATAATGCCTAAAAGGTAAACGGGATAGCCCGATACAGCATATAAATGAAGATGCATAGAGTTCTATGAATTAAGGTGGCACCGCGGATTATTATTCGTCCTTAAGCTATATTAATTTATAGAACTTTTTACATATAAGGAGGATATTATGAAAGAAAATATGTATAGAGATATTTATTGTGGAGAAGTAGATTCTTCATATATAGGCAAAGAACTTAAACTAGCTGGGTGGGTTAATAGTATAAGAAACTTAGGTAATTTAATATTTGTTACTTTAAGAGATGAAACTGGAATAGTACAGTTAATTAGTGAAGATGGTGAGCTATTCAAAGATGTACATAGAGAAGCAACTATTACAATTACAGGATTAGTTGAAGCTAGAACACCAGATATGGTTAATAAAAACATGAAAACTGGAGAAGTTGAAGTTAGAGTTAAAACTTTAGAAGTTCTTGGGGATTGCACTAATGTACTTCCATTTGAAATTAATAAATCAAAAGAATCTAATGAAGATACAAGACTTAAGTATCGTTATTTAGATTTAAGAAATAAAGAAGTTCATGATAATATTATTTTTAGAAGTAAAATTATGGATTTTTTAAGAAAAACAATGAAAGAAATGGACTTTTTGGAAGTGCAAACTCCGATTATTACTGCCACTAGTCCTGAAGGAGCTAGAGACTTTATAATTCCATCAAGAAAATTTGCAGGTAAGTTTTATGCACTTCCTCAATCACCACAAATATTTAAACAATTATTAATGGTATCTGGATTTAATAAATATTTTCAAATAGCCCCTTGTTTTAGAGATGAAGACTGTAGAGCAGATAGAACCCTTGAATTTTATCAATTAGATTTTGAAATGAGTTTTGCTACTGAAGAAGATGTATATAAAGCTGGTGAAAGAATCTTCTATGACATCTTTACTAATTTCTCAGATAAAGAAGTAAGTAAAACTCCATTTAAAAGAATTCCATATCGCGAAGCAATGTTAAAATATGGTAGTGACAAGCCAGATCTAAGAAATCCTCTAATAATTGAAGATCTTACAGATATTTTATCTCTTGCTGATTTTGCTCCATTTAAAGATACCACAATTAGAGCAATAAAAGTATCTAGTATTGATAAATCAAATTCTTGGTTTAAACAAATGGAAGAATATACCAAAACTCTAGGTGGAACTCTCGGATACATTAAAGTTAATGAAGATATGACATTCAAATCATCCCTAGACAAATTCCTTAACGATGATATTCGTAACAAACTAAAAGATAGATTATCACTAACTAGTGGCAACATTATCTTTATCGTCGCCAATCAAAATAAAGAAAAATGTGCTAAAATACTAGGACAATTAAGAATAAAACTAGGTAATGAACTAGATCTATTAAAGAAAAACTGCTATGAATTTTGTATTATTAATGATTTCCCAATGTATGAATATAATGAAGAAACTAATACCTGGGATTTCGGACATAATCCATTTTCAATGCCTAAAGGCGGAATGGAATCTTTAAAAAACAGCAACATTGAAGACATTCTTGCATATCAATATGACTTTGTATGTAATGGTTGTGAAATGTCTTCAGGAGCTGTTAGAAATCACAGTATTTCTATAATGAAAAAAGCTTTTGAATTAGCTGGCTATGATGAAGAAACCATCAAAAATAAATTCCGCAGTCTATATACTGCATTCCAATATGGAGCCCCACCACACGCTGGTATGGCCCCAGGCATAGATCGAATAATTATGCTTTTAACTGGTGAAGAAAACTTAAGAGAAGTTCAAGTCTTCCCACCAAACGTCAGTGGCCAAGATACTTTAATGGGTGGCCCTAACGAACTAACAGAACAGCAATTAAGAGAATTACATATAAAAATTAGAGATTAATCATTAAGGGAGGTTAAAAAATGGTTGAAGTAAAAGAATTAGCAATATTATTTAAACGTCGTGTGGATCAAGAAAGTGGTGATACAACCTTTATTCCATACCGTATTATCGAAGGATGTTATGATGAAGACAATGAAGTTTTTATAGATAAAGAAGAAAATAGTTATCATCATATTGTCGACTTTGAATTATTCGCAGGAAATGCTTATGGTGGTCGAGTAGAAATATCAAAACTATTATCAGAAAATCCCAAGGCCACACTAAAAGAATTAAAAAAAGAATTATTTGAAGAGTCTCAAAAATATTATTATGCCAGAAAAGATGGTGAATATCTTATTTTCATTATTCCTAAAACTACAATGGAAGCTAACATTTATGAAGACAAAGAAACTGCTGAATGGTATGAAAGATATGAACAAGCAATACCATATGAAGAAGTCTTCGAAGACCCCGAAGAACAGCCAACAACAGAACAAACTTCCAAAGAAGTAGATTATCATCTAATGAATGAAACACCTATATCATATGTTAATAAAATAAAAGATACCATTAAAGGACAAGACAAAGCCATTGAAAAGATAATCACTGCTTTTTGGATGCATTACAATCTAAAAGGACTAACAAAAAAGAATCTTCTTGCTCTAGGACCAACTGGAGTAGGCAAGACTGAAACCTTTAGACAACTAGCCAAAGAATTAGGAATACCTATTACCATTTATTCAGTACCAGGAATAACCCAATCTGGTTATGTTGGCAAAAGTGTTGACAGTATTCTAGTAAAAGCCTATTACGAATGTGGTAAAGATCTTAACAAACTAGAACACAGTATTATAGTTTTAGATGAAATAGACAAATTAAGTGAAAAAGGAGATTCAAACGAAAGCGTAGCTACCAGCGGTGTTCAACAAGAATTACTAACTCTAATCGAAGGAGGAAAGAGAACCGTTGAAATGGATTCGCAAGGCCACAAAACCTTTAACGTAGATACTACAAATATTATCTTCGTAGGTACTGGTGCCTTCCAAGGCCTATTTGAAAAGCCAAAAACTCCTGTTGGATTTGAAAATACCCCTAAAAAACAAGAAGAAAATGATCTAAATAAAATTCTTTATAAATATGGAATGATGAAAGAACTATTAGGAAGAATGCCTATCATAATTCCTTTTGAAAGACTAACCAAAGAAGTTTTTAAAGATATTATTCTAAACTCTAAAAAAAGCGAAGTCAAAACAATTCTTGCTAATTTAGAAAATTTAGGTATTACCATCACTAACTTTGATGAAATCCTAGATTTAATTGTCGAAGACGCTCTATCTAGAGATACCGGAGCAAGAGGTATTATCACCACTACCACCAGTATCTTCTCAAAAGTCTTCTATGATATTGCTAATAACCCTGATACCTATAACACTTTAACCCTAGGAAAAAATATCCTAAAAAATAATCGAGATTACATTCTTGAAAAGAGAAATAATCTCTCTAAAATAAAAATAAAAGCAATTAGGAAATAAAGTATGAAAGAATTAAAAGAAATAGAAAAATCAATTCAAAAAAAATATCGTAAAGAAATATTTTCCAAATTTGTAAGAGCCGTTAAAGAATTTAATTTAATCGAAGAAAACGACCGAATTGCTATTTGCATTTCTGGTGGAAAAGATTCCTTTCTTTTAGCTAAATGTATGCAAGAACTCTTAAGACATAATAAATTTCACTTTGAATTAAGATTTATTGTTATGGATCCTGGATATACTGAAGAGAAGCTAAATCAAGTAAAAGAGAACGCCCGAATTTTAAATATTCCTATCGAAGTATTTGAAACTAACATCTTTGATGTTGTAAAAGATACTGATAGTCCTTGCTTTCTTTGTGCCCGTATGCGAAGAGGATGCCTATACTCCAAAGCCCAAGAACTAGGATGCAACAAGATAGCTTTAGGTCACCATTTTAACGATGTTATTGAAACACTTCTCCTTAATATGATCTATAACGGAAAATTTTCTGGAATGTTACCAATTTTAAATAGTGATCATTTTGAAAATATGAAACTAATAAGGCCCCTATATTACATCAAAGAAAAAGATATTCTTACGTGGGTAAAATATACTGAAATGAACTTCATTGACTGTGCCTGTAAAGTAACAAAGAAAAGTTTAGGAAAACGCCGTGAAATAAAAGAACTATCATATCATCTAGTAGATATGTATGAATATGCTGATATTAATATCTTAAATTCAATGTTTCACGTGAATCCTAATACCACATTTGTTGATAAAACAAAGTAATATTCATAAATAACTGAAAAAATAAAAAAGACTAAATAAAGTATCTTCAATGATAGATATTTCACATTTAGTCTTTTTTTAATTTCAAAAAACTCTCTTTACATAAAAAATGTTAAGTCTATCTATTTACGTAAACCCAAGGTTATAAAAGCCTCATTATATTTGACTACCACTATTTTCTATGATAAACTTAAGATGAAGGTGATTATAAATGAAATTGAAAATAGGAGTTATATTCGGAGGAAAAAGTCTAGAACACGAAATGTCAATTTTAACAGCTCTACAAGCGATGGATAATATAGATACAGATAAATATGAAGTCATTCCAATCTATATTACCAAAGATCTAGTGTGGTATTCTTCCGGTTGCCTAAGATATATAGATAGTTTTAATAACTATAACCTAATTGAAAGATATGCTACAAAAGTAAATCTAATTAACAAAGAAGGTCGTTTTATTCTTCAAACCGCAGGCCTTATTAAAAGAGAATTAGCTGAACTTCATTTAGTTATTCCAATGGTTCACGGTAACGGTATGGAAGATGGTACCATCCAAGGATATCTTAATTTAGTAGGAATTCCATATGTTTCAAATAATATCTATTCATCAGTTATCTGTCAAGATAAAGTCTTTACCAAACAACTATTAGAACAAAACAATCTTCCAACAGTTAAATATGTTTGGTTCTTTGATAACGAATATAATAAAAATAAAGAAGAACTATTTAAAAAAATAGATAAACTATCTTACCCACTAATAATTAAACCAGCTACCTTAGGATCTTCTATAGGTATTATCACCGTTAAAAGAAAAGAAGAATTAGATACTGCTATTAATGAAGTTTTAAAATACGACAGAAAAATAGTAATTGAAGAAAAAATAGAATCTTTAGTCGAATATAATATTTCAATTTTAAAAACAAATGACAAACTATACATCTCTGCTATCGAAGAAATAGAAACAAAATTAGAATACCGTGATTATATAGATAAATGTAACTTAGAAAACTACTTAAACGGAAATATTATCAGAAATGTTCCAGCTAAAATAACTGAAACAATGCAAGAAGAAATTATTGATTATGCCAAAAAAACTATTAATTTCTTAAATAATACGGGACTATCAAGAATAGATTTTCTATATGATAAAGAAAAGAAAAAACTATACATAGACGAAATCAACAGTATTCCTTCCGGATTATCTCATCATTTATGGGAAGAAGTAAATATTTCTTATAAAGAATTATTAAATATTATGATAAATGATACTATCAAGAATGTTAATAAAGACAGTGAAATGATAACTACAATGAATATGGATATTTTAAAAGGACTAACTAATAACGATATAAAGGAATTTAAATAAAATGTATGGTTATATAAAAGGTCTTATTAAAGAAGTAGAATGTAACTATATTATTATAGACAATCACGACATTGGTTATTTAATTTATGTCCCTAATCCATATTATTATAAATTAGAAGAAACATACACTATCTATACATATAATCAAGTAAGAGAAGATGAATTCTCACTATATGGCTTCAAAAACAAAGAAGAACTAGACTTATTTCTAAAATTAATATCCGTTAAAGGACTAGGACCCAAAATGGCTCTTCCAATGCTAGCCACCGGCTCCATTACCGGTATTATTGATGCCATAGATAGAGAAAACATCCTATATTTAAAAAAATTCCCTAAAATAGGTGATAAAGTTGCAAGACAAATAATTCTAGATCTAAAAGGAAAACTAAATGGTAATCAATTAAGTCTTCTTACAAGCAAACAAAACGACGAACTAACAGATGCTCTTGTAGCTCTAGGATATAAACAAGCAGATATCAAAAAAGTCATTAAATCTATTAATGAAGAATTACCTATTGAAGAACAAATAAAAGAAGCTTTAAAACTATTATTAAGATAAGGAGTGATTTAATGAGAATCGGTATAGACATCGATGATACTATTACTAATACCTGGCAATATATGATTCCTACATACGAAAAAGTATTTCATATTGACAAAACAATACTTTCTACATCTATTCCTTATTATGGAAGTATCAAAGATAAAGTAAACTTAACTATAGATAAATACTTTGACACAATGCGTAATTACTATGACACCTTAGCTCTAAATTTTCCTCTAAAAAAAGATGTTAAAGAAGTAATTGATAACCTTCATAAATTAGGTCACACAATAATTTTTATTACTTCAAGAGGAAAGGCTTATACCAATCCGTTTGAGATAACTAAAAAATATCTAGATAATAACCAAATCTATTATGATAAACTCATAGTAAGAGCTCATTATAAAGACGAAGTATGTCTTAAAGAAAAAATAGATCTCTTTATTGACGACAGTATAAAACATTGTACCAAAGTTCAAGCATCCGGTATTGAAGTATTAATGGTTGATGCCCCATACAATCAAAAATATAAAGAGTTCCATCACTTTAAAACGTGGAAAGAAATTGAAGAGTATATCAAAAAAAGGTGATAATATGACAGGAAATAGAGTATTAACTCAAGAATTATTAGAAGAAGATAGATATGATAATATAAGACCTCAAACTCTCGATGAATATATTGGTCAAAGTGAAGTAAAAGAAAATATTAAAGTATTCATCAAATCAGCACTTATGCGTAAAGAAAGCCTTGATCACGTTCTTTTATATGGCCCACCTGGATTAGGAAAAACCACTTTAGCATACATTATTGCTAACGAACTAGGAAGTAATATAAAAACTGCCTCAGGCCCATCCATTGAAAAAAGTGGTGATCTAGCAGCTATTCTTTCAACACTAGAACCAAATGATGTTCTCTTTATTGATGAAATTCATCGTATCCCAAGATTTATCGAAGAAATTCTCTATCCAGCAATGGAAGACTATTACCTAGATATAGTCATTGGCAGTGAAGGAACTAGCCGTAATATAAAGATTGAATTACCACATTTTACCCTTATCGGAGCAACCACTAGAGCTGGAGACCTTTCTGCTCCTTTAAGAGATCGTTTCGGTATCATCTCTAAACTAAATTACTATACTGAAGAAGAACTTTTTCAAATAATAAAAAGAACCTCACGAGTCCTAAAAACAGAAATAACTGATGAAGCTGCCACCGAATTAGCCAAAAGGAGTAGGGGAACCCCCAGAATAGCCAATCGCCTTTTCAAGAGAGTTAGAGATTTTGCTCTTGTTCAAGGAGACGGTCTTATTACCAAACATATTCTTGAAGATGCTTTAAAGAAACTAAAAGTAGATAAAATAGGACTAGATGAAACAGACTATAATTTATTATTATCAATTATTGAAAAATTTAATGGTGGCCCCGTAGGCATCGAAGCTATTGCCTCATCAATTGGCGAAGAAGTTACCACCATCGAAGACGTCTATGAACCATACCTTCTTCAAAATGGTTATCTAAAAAGAACCTCACGTGGTCGTATGGTAACAGATAAAGCCTATGAACACTTAGGCATCAAAAAAGAATTGTAAAAACTTATAAAAGATTAACTAAAAAAGATTTCGGTTATTTATTAACCGGAATCTTTTTAAAATTTTCTATATAATCCAATAGCCTTTCCTAAAATAGTAACATTATCTAAAATAATTGGTTGCATATAATCATTTTCTGGTTGTAATCTAAAATGTCCCTTTTCCTTATAAAACGTTTTTAAAGTAACCTCATTATCATCGTTCATCGCCACTACCATATCCCCATTTTTCGCATCATTACATCTCTCAACAATAACTATATCATTTGATAATATTCCCTTATTAATCATACTCTCTCCATCAACCTTTAAAGTAAATACTTCTTTTTTCTTAGGAATCAAATAAGCAGGTAGGGAGAAAAATTCATTAGGAACCTCAATAGCTTCTATTGGAGAACCAGCTGTAACTTTACCAAGTAAAGGCACATTAACTACATCTTCTCCATGAGATTCATACTCATTAGGAACTAATAACTCTAACGCCTTATTTCCTTCTTTACTTCTTTTTATGTAACCCTTATCAACCAAATGATTAATATGTACGTGCACTGTTGCTGGTGAAGATAAATTAATTGCATTACATATCTGTCTTATTGATGGGGGATATTTATTCTCTGCATGAAATTGTTTAATAAATTCTAAAACTTCTTTTTGCTTTTTAGTTAATCCATCAGTTTTTTGTCTCATATAAACTCTCCTCTCACTACCATAATAACATATTATTTCTGAAAAGTCAAACATTTGTTTATATACTTTTAAGAAAAAACGTCCATTTGCAACTTTAATATACAGTTGACAACAAATTGTAAAATACAAACAAATGTTTAAAAAACATCTATTTCTTATTGACACAAACAATCGTATGTAATAAAATAGTATCAAGAAAGGGTGATAATATGAAATTTTTAAAAAATAACAAAGGAGTAATAATATTTTATACAATTCTATTAATTGCCTCACTTGTACTTATAACAGATGTTAAGAAAGATAATCTAAGAGAGGAAAATAAATACGTAATGACCAATTTATCCAAATAAAAATACATATTAAAGTTTTATTCCTTGATATGTATTTCTTTTTTTCATTTCCTTATCAATATCATTTAATAACTGACATTTCTTCGTTAACCAAATAGGTTCTACTAATAAATCCTTATCAGGATCAGAAGTAATTCTATTAATTACTATTTCTTCTCTTAATACTTCTAATTGCTTTATGACAATATCTATATATTCCTCTTTACTAAGAATATGGAAATTAGTCTTTTTATATAACTTATCCATTTCCGTATCTTTAATAATATGTAACATATGAATCTTTATTCCCTGAATATCTAACTTATTTAAATACTTTGCAGTTTCTATCATCTTATCTTCACTCTCATAAGGTAATCCATTAATAATATGTACAACTACATTAATTCCTCGTTCTCTTAACTTCTTAACCATCTCTTCAAACTGTTCTAAAGTATGACATCTATTAATTAATTTAGAAGTTTCCTTATGAATTGTTTGAAGTCCTAACTCAATAGTTAAAAACGTCTTTTTATTAAGACTACTCAAATAATCTAAACACTCATCACTAATTGCATCACATCTCGTCGCTATATTAAGTCCAATAACCGAATCTATCTTCAAAACTTCTTCATACCTTTTCTTAAGATTTTCCACCGTATCATAAGTATTAGTTCTTGCTTGAAAGTAGCCAATATATTTACAAGGAATATTCTTCTTATTAACAACCTTTTTCATCTCCATAAATTGTTCTGTCAAAGATTTGTTTTTATCTCCACCAAACTCTCCACTACCACTCTTTGAGCAATAAATACATCCTCCATATCCTACCTTACCATCTAAATTAGGGCAACTAAAACCTCCATTTAAACTGACCTTAAATACCTTGATTCCAAATTTCTTTTTATAAAAATAATTAAGCGTATGATATCTCTTATTATCCAAACTATACTTAAACATCATCCTCACCACAAACCTAATTCTATCATAAACCAACTAAAAAAACAAATATCTAAAAAAATTAAATTCTATTTACTAAAAAGTTATTTAAAGTAAAAAATCAATTATCAATTTACAATCTAAAACATAAATAGTATAATGAATTAAGATAAAATTAGATATTTTAAAGAAGGGAAGTATATATATGAAAATTTTTATCGGATGTTCATCATCAAACAATATTCCAAGTAACTATCGACAAGATTGTCAAGAATTATTAAAAGAAATCTTTAAAAGAAATTATGATCTCGTATATGGCGCATATAATCAAGGACTTATGAATGACTCCTACGAAGAGGCCTTAAAAAATAATCATCAAGTTATAGGTATTACTCCTGAAATATTTAAAGAGGACCTAAAAAAAATTAAATGTACCAAAGAAATAATTACCGAAAATATTTGCCGTCGTACTGAAGAACTTATTAATGAAAGTGATCTTATCCTATTTCTTCCGGGTGGCATAGGGACAACCTATGAATTATTAAGTACCATTGAAAGTAAACGAAGCAATGAATTTAATAAACCAATTATAATCTATAACAGTAATCACTTCTTTGATGAATTATTATCTTTCTTTGAAAAACAATATGTAGAAAATTTTACTAAAAAAACTGTTAAAGAAACTTATCTTATTTTTAATGATTGCCCCCCTCTTATTAAATATCTTGATAATATAAATAATTAACTTTTCTTTTATAATAACTTGTGTTAAAATATACAACAGATTGGAAGTGATCTTATGACTTTTGCTATTCATACTTTCGGATGTAAAGTAAATATTTATGAATCAGAATACGTTATTAACCTAATGCAAAAAGCTAGCTACAAAATGGTTAACTATGAAGATCCAGCTGATATCTATATTATTAATACCTGTTCAGTAACTAATGAAGCCGACCGCAAAGATCGTAAATTAATTCATACAACCAGACAAAATCATCCCGATTCTATCCTTGTTGTTATGGGTTGCTATGCTCAGTTAAATCCTTCTGCAATTGATGCCGATATTATTATTGGAAATGTTCATAAATCAAATGTTGTAGAATTACTTAAAGAGTATCTAAACACTCATCAATATATTAATAAAGTTGCCGATTTAAAAAATCTTTCTTTTGAAAATATGTACATAGATAAATTTAACGTTCATACTAGAGGCTTTGTTAAAATTCAAGATGGCTGTAATGCTTTTTGCACTTACTGCACTATTCCTTATGCCAGAGGAAATTTAAGAAGTAAAGATTTTTACGAAGTCATTAAAGAAATTACTAATCTTGTAAATAATGGTTATCAAGAAATAGTTCTAACCGGTATTCATACTGGAAGATATGGTCTTGGTACCGAACATAACTTAGAGTCTCTCTTAAAAGAATTAGTAAAAATACCTAATCTCTTAAGAATTAGATTATCAAGTATTGAAATAAATGAAGTAACCGATGGAATTATTAACTTAATAAAAAATAATGATATTATGGCTAAGCATCTACATATTCCATTACAATCTGGAAGTAACACAATATTAAAAAAAATGAATCGCCATTATGATATAGAATATTTTATTAATACTATAAATAAAATTCGTACTCTTATTCCCGATATTTCTATAACTACAGATCTAATCATAGGTTTTCCTGGAGAAACTGAAGAACTATTCAAAGAAACCATTGATACTCTTAATCAAATCAAGTTTACTAAAATTCATACTTTTCCATACTCTAAAAGAGATGGTACAGTAGCTTCAACAATGCCAAATCAAATAGATGGTATCACAAAGAAATGTCGTGTCAAAGAAGTAATTGCTCTTTCAGATAAATATGAAAATTTATATTATCAAAGTAAAATAGGTAATGTTTATGATGGCATCGTTGAAACTAGAAAAGATTCCACTAAAATAGTTATAACTACTAATTATATCCCCGTAGAAATAAAAGAGAATCTTGAAAATAATACTCCAGTAAAAATAAAAATAACTGAAGTTAATGATTTAAATGTTAATGGTATTTTAATCCAAGAAAAATAGTAGTATTTTTTCTAAAACTGTGATATTATATTAACAAAGGAAAGGGAAATATATATGGATATAGAAACAATTTTATTTAATACTGAAGAAAAAATGGAAAGTACAATTAATAATTTAGTTAATAGATTTACTAATGTAAGAGCAGGTCGTGCTAATCCTGCAATGTTAGATGGTATCACTGTCGAATATTACGGAGCTCCAACTCCTTTAAAACAATTAGCTAATATCAGTATTCCTGAAGCTAGACAATTAATGATAAAACCATTTGATAAATCTGTCCTTGGTGGCATTGAAAAAGCTATCTTCGAAGCCAATCTAGGAGTAACTCCTAATAATAATGGAGAATGTGTTTTTCTAGTAATTCCTCCATTAACTGAAGATCGCCGTAAAGAATTAGTAAAACAAGTAAAATCACTTGCTGAAGAAGCTCGTATAGCTTTAAGAAACATTCGACAAGACTCAAATACTGAAGTCAAAAACTTAAAATTACCTGAAGATCTTGAAAAAAGAGGTAATGAAGAAGTACAAGAATTAATTAATAAATATAATAAAATAATTGATGAAAAATTAAAAGATAAAGAACAAGATTTAATGACTATTTAATAAAACTATGATAAGGAAGTAGTAGGTCTATAAATAATTATTTAAAGAGAGTTAGTGCTGGTGTAATACTAATAATAATTATTGACTGAATTCACCCTTGGAGTTTTATCGTTACCTACGTTATAGGTTTGAGAGTATAACTAAAGTTATAAACAAAGGTGGTACCGCGGGTCTTCCTCGTCCTTTGATTATAACTTTTTTATTTATTTAAAGAAAGGATTGATAATATGAATAAAGAAATAATTATAAAAATGAAAGAAGACATTGAAAAAATATTCGAAGACAATTTAGATCTTCAAAAATTAAATAACCTCAAAGTTGAATATCTTGGTAAAGCAGGACGTATCACTGAATTATCTAAAATGATGAAAGATCTTCCTAATGAAGAAAAAAAAGATTTTGGGATGCTTCTAAATGAATTACGAACAAAATTCAATAACTTATAT
>OLHG01001153.1_pt1 | contig 16926 bp, 16 predicted proteins | sample 1605971 | NCBI WGS metagenome assembly OLHG01 (sample SAMN03283289) | human gut metagenome | biome: human-associated habitat; material: feces | host: Homo sapiens | place: Peru | collected 2012 | reverse complement strand
CTTATACTCGGACTTAACCCTTCAATTGAATCAACATCTGGTTTTTCCATATTACCTAAAAATTGTCTAGCATATGCACTTAAAGATTCTACATATCTTCTTTGCCCTTCTTTATATATAGTATCAAACGCTAAACTAGATTTACCACTTCCACTTACACCAGTCATTACTACTAATTTATTTTTAGGTATTTCTATATCAATATTTTTTAAATTATTTTCTCTTGCTCCCTTTATTACTATTTTATCCATAGTACACCTCTTATTACTTAATATTATCTTTTTTATTACTTTTATACAAAGCAAATATATATTATCAAACAATCGTTTATAAATCAAGATTTTTTTTAATTTTTTTAATAAAAACAGAAAAGATTATTTCTTTTCCATTTTCTTTCTTAAAATTGCATTTATTTTTCCACAACATTCTTTTCCTTCTTTACAATATAAATCAGTTTCACAACTAGGTCCTAATAAGCTTGCATAAAGTTCTGCATCGCTTAATTCTTGTACATTTTTATGCATTTCATTAGCAATATATCTTATTTCCCATTGTGCTTTATTGCATTCTCTTAAAGATAATATATGTTTTAAAGCTTTACCATTTATTGTAGTTTCAACATTAACCATATTTCCAAATAAAGTAAAGTAAACTAAATCTTCTTCTCTAATGTTATAATCATTTTTAAAATGTTGATACATCTTTTCATTATCTATAAATATTTGAATATATTTACTAATATATTTATCTTTTATTTTTGGAGGAATTTTATATTGTAATAAATCAATATTTGGAGAAAAATCTGGTGTAATCAAGTCATGCATTCTATGTCTAGTTAAGTGAGGTAATATTGCTAAACTAATTGGTACTTGAAATGTAAAATTCACTTGTGTTAGTTCTAACTTATCTCTAGAATTTCCTATTGCTTTCATTATTTTTTTTCTTGTTTCTTTATCTAAATTTCTTGCGATGTTAAGTGCTTTTACATAATCAAATTGATATCTTCTCATTATAGCACTTGCGATTATTTTGTTATCAATATCATAAGTAGATGCTGTTAATACTGTTTTATTTAATATTTTATATGTTTTATTTGTTATATGATCATCCAAAATATTTTGTACATCATCTTCTAAATTTTCATTTTCTTTAGATACTATATCACTAACATAAGGTACTCTTTCTTTACATATTTCATTTAATTTAGTACCAAATTCTTTTAGTTCACCTATTTTACTATATTTAGTTTTTGTTAACTTAATAATTAAATCTTTTAGAGTGTGTGCGTCCATTCCCATAATAATATTACTATTAAATGAATAAGGTAATACAAATCTAGCATCTTCTTTTGGTATTCCTAGTTCTAATAATTCACCATATCTTTTAAATAATCCTTCTGTATAGTTTTTATATTCTTCTTGAATTACTTCATTATTTTTTAAAACATTTCCATTTTCATCGTGAAAAGTTGGAACATAATAACCAGCATTACTAAAATCTACTTCTCTTCTAGATTTAATTGTAAAACTAGATAATCTTTCTTCTATTATAGTTTGCTCGATTAAAGGGCTAACATCTTTGATTAAAAATAAGCAGTAGTCATGATCTGTAATAGATTCATGACCCATGTTTACTACACGATTAACATATTTTAAGTTTTGTTCTAATGTTTTTTCTTCACTTAATTTTAAAACTTCAAATACATCACCAGGAAATCTAGATATTCTACCTGCTAGAGAAACATTTCTGATTCTTGCTTCTTTTTCTAAATATTTAACTTTTTCTATAAGTGTATCTACTTTATTATTGTCAATACCACTATTTTTTAATTCATCACCTAATTTATTATAATCAAGTGCTCCTAATAATTCTATCTTCATTTTACCCACCTTCCGTCTAATTTGATTATACATTAACAAATAAAAATACAATGTTGCAATTGCAACATTGATATATAATTTATAAATAATCTTCTTTTACTTCATTATCTATATATTTACTAATTTCTTCATCACTTACTTCATCATCAATAATATCATAATCCTCATATTCATCTTCCATAGTTTGTATCATTACTTTTGCATCTCCAATTATTTCGATACCTAATTCTTTTTCTATTTCATATTTTATTAAATTATCTTTAGAACTTACATCAATTACAGTAGGATTTTTTAAACTATTAATTATTATTTCACTATCATTAGTTAGAGTACTATTTTCTTTTAAATGTACATTTACAAGTTCTGTGTAACTTATTTTTCTTGCTTCTACACTAGTTTTAGTGTTATTGTCATAACTATACCAGATATTAACATCAAAACTACCATTTATTCTAACTCTTCCATTATCATTACTTCCATTCATTGTATGATTTATAACCCAGCAACCAAGTACTGTATCTATTTTATCAGTTGTTCTAAGTTCATAAGTATTTCTAAATGTTTTTTTACCTTTACCAATAACAGCTTTAGTAACTATTTCTTTATACATAAAACACCACCTAGTACTAATATATGACAAATACCCAAAAAAAGGAACCTATTTTATATAAGTTCCTTTATCTTTAAAGTTTTATGTAATTCTAATATATCTTTAGCTACTTCATTTACAAATTCATTTTTATATTCTTTCTTATTTAACTGGGTTAGAATAATTAAATAATAACTTGAATCAGATTCTACATAACCTGCTTCATGATAAGCAATATCCCATGATCCATATTTTCTAACATAAGTACCATCTACATTTAAATCATCTACATATTTTACACTTGGATGAGTTAAATATTCTTTAAATAGTTTATTGTATTTGTAGTTTCCTAATAAATATTCTCTTATATTTTTCCAATATATTAGCATATCAGTTGCATTAATTATTCCAAAAGAATCTTTACCTTCCATAGTATGTTTAGCTCCCATACTTAATCCATATTGTTTTAAATTATCAAAACCTACTATATCCACTAATTTCAAGTATGCAGTATTATCACTTTCTGTTATACACAATTTTATTAAATCAATTATTTTGTAATAAGTATCTTCTTTTTGATTTTTAATTATTCCCGTGTCTTGTTTTAAATCTTCCATTTTAACAAGTATTTCTTTATTTAAATCTATTAAATTATTTTCTGCCATTTTTAATATTTGTAAACATACCAATACTTTAATAGAACTTGCTGCATAGAAACATATATCTTTATTATATGAAAAGTTATGTCCATTAGTATCTTCATACAAAAATGATACTTTATTGCCTTTCATAGATTCTTTTAAACATAAAGAAATTAATTTTGCATATTTATCAAGTGATTCTTTTGTATGTTTTTCTTCTCTATTAAAAGTTAAACTCAAATCCATTCATTTACTCCTTTACATAAGTTCCATTTAAACTAAAGCTCTTTGCTTCATCAATTTTTACATTAACTATTTTATTAGTTATATCTTCATCACTTATTATATTTACTAATTTCATATTTTCTGTATATCCAGCATATTTAGTATTATCCTTATCACTTTTACCTGTTACTAAACATTTTTGTATAGTTCCAACCATTGCTTGATTTCTCATATTACTATAGTTATTTACTACTTCATTTAGTTTGTGCAATCTTTCATTTTTTACTTCCATTGGTGTATTGTCTTCTAACATAGATGCTGGTGTATTTTCTCTAGGACTATATATAAATGTAAACGCTCCGTCAAATTTACAAGTATTTACAACATCAAGCGTTTCATTAAAGTCTTCTTCTGTTTCTCCAGGAAATCCTACAATTATATCAGTAGTTACACTTACTCCTTTTATAGTGTTTCTTATTTTATTATATAGATTTAAATATTCTTCTTTTGTATATCTTCTTCCCATAAGTTTAAGTATTCTATCACTACCAGATTGAATTGGTAAATGAACATAAGGCATTACATTATCACATTCACTTATCGCAGTTATCATTTCATCAGTAAAATCCCATGGATGACTTGTTACAAATCTAATTCTTTCTATACCTGTCTTACTTACATCTCTTAGTAAATTAGCTAGGTTGTAGTCTTCATATAAGTCTTTTCCATATGCATTAACATTTTGTCCTAATAAAGTTACTTCTTTATATCCATCATTCTTAAGTTTTTCTACTTCTTTTATGATACTTTCTTTTCTTCTACTTCTTTGAGTTCCTCTTGTGTAAGGTACTATGCAGTAAGTACAGAATTTATCACATCCAAGTATTATATCTACCCATGCTGATACTTTACTATCTCTTTTTGCAGGAATATTTTCTATTACATCTCCAGTTTTACTAAATACTTCAATATTTTGTTTACCAGTTTTAATTCTTTCATTTATTACTTTTATCATTTGATTAAGATTATGAGTTCCAAATACAAAGTCTACATATTTATATTTACTCATAATTTCTTTTACTACACTTTCTTCTTGTGCCATACATCCACATATACCCATTAATAAGTCTGGTTTAGTTTCTTTCATCTTTTTAATTAACCCCATAAAACCAAAGACTTTATCATGAGCATTTTCTCTTATTGCACATGTATTAAGTATTATTAAATCTGCATCATTCATATCACTTGCTTCAGTCATTCCAGATTCAGTTAAAACACCTTTAACTCTTTCTCCATCATGCTCGTTCATTTGACATCCGTAAGTTCTTACATAATATTTTTTTCCAACTAGACTTTTATCTAATTCTACTTCTTCATAATCATATATACAAAATTCATTATTATTTCTTTTTTTAGCTTCTAACATATTTGGTAAATTCATTTATATCACTTCCTTTAATACAAAGATATTTTAACATAAATTAAAAGAAAAAAGAAGAGTTAAATCTTCTTAATATCTAGTATATCACTTATAAGTATTTTCTCATTATTTAATGTTAGTAGACTATCATTATTTTTGGCGATTAATGTACACTCTTTATCTCCATCTATAGTAGTTATTATAACATTTACTTTATATATAAAAGCACTACTATTAAAGATATCATTTATTTTTTTCTTAATAATAATTGGTTTCATGTTATCATTAGTTAATTCTAAATTAGTTTTTAAATTATCTTCTTTTGAATAGTATTGTTCAACATTATTTTTTATTACTCCTGTGTTATTATTTCTAAATACTTTAGGTAAACTCATATGTGTTTCCTCCTAGTAAAATGTATTCAAATTACTTAGATTTTATACATAAATGTGACTAAGTCAATTAGTCATCCAGTGCGTGACCTTTTTTAAATAAAGCTATATTGGTTTTATTATTGTAAAAATTTATTTCATTAATATCTTTTAATGATAAAAGTTTTAAATAATGATTCCATGTCAAAATTATAAAATTGTCTCATGTAATTTAAATTAGTAAAACAATATGTTGTTTCAAATTCCTTAGTTAAAATACTTGCATTTCTTAACTATGCCATCACCATAATGTTTACCAGCTAGTGTTAGTTCTTTACCAATATTATAATTTCTAGTAAGTTTATTTAGATTATTCTTATATTCTCTTACTATTACTTTTGCTTCATCACATAAACGACTAGCTGTCAAATTGCTACAAATTTTAAAATTGAATAGTCAAATATTAATTTTAAAGTGCAATTTTATGCATTTTGTATATATAAAAAGTACAAAACTTAATTCAATATTAAATTTTGTACATTTAATTTTTAATTTTATTATAAAAAACTTTTAAAAAAATATTAATTCTAAAAAGAATCAATATTTATCTTTAAATTTTTAATACCATCATTATAAGCTTTTGCTTGTATTAAACTTTTAATTGAATTAGCCACTCTACCTTGCTTTCCTATTACTCGTGACATATCACTTTCACTTACTAAGATTTCCAAAATTGTACCTTCTTCAGTTACAAATTTTTTTACCTTAACTAAGTCACTTTCTTTAGCGATGTTAGTAACAAGAAACTCTGCAAATTCTTCTATACTCATTACTTAGCATTTCTTTCATTATGGAATTTTTCCATAACTCCAGCCTTACTTAATAAATTTCTAACTGTATCAGTTGGCATAGCACCATTTCTTAACCATTTAAGAGCAACTTCTTCATTAATATTTATTTTTGAATCTTCTAATGGACTATATGTTCCAACTAATTCAATAAATGATCCATCTCTTCTAGCATGGCTATCTGCTGCTACTATTCTGTAATAAGGTTTCTTTTTACTACCCATTCTTTTAAGTCTTAATTTTACCATTATATATACCTCTCTTTCTGTGTATAATACTAACATACATAAAATCAAATGTCAACCTTTTTTGGTTGACATTATTTTTTTTAAAATTAATTATTTTGTTCATATTCATTTATTATATTATCTAAATATTCAAAGTGATGTTCTACGATTCCTTCACTATTTAAACTAGACATTACACATAAGTTTCCTGGAATTCTCTTGTTATCAAAAGGATTTATTAAATCATTATCTATAAGTCCACTACTTTCCAATACATATAATCTGGTACATATCTTATCTACTTTATTGTTTAATAAATTTTGTTCATAAATTGTTTTATCAGAAAAGTAAACTTCTGTTGCCATTTCAACTTCTGTTTTTATTCTTTTTAAACTTTTTATTTTAGCTTCTTCACTTATTTTTTGTAATCCAAATATAGAACCAGACATAACTACCATTAATATAGCTATGACCACTAATAGTTCTGTTAAAGTAAATCCTTTTTTATTCATTGCTTTCACCTACTATAATAAGTATACTACATTTTGAAAAAAGAAAAAAGGCTATTTAGCCTCAACTATTAATTTAATAGCAGTTCTTTCTTCACCATCAATTACAATATCACTAAATGCCGGGGTACATACTAAATTTTTTCCTGTAGGAGCCGTATATCCTCTTGCAATAGCGATACCTTTAATGGCTTGATTAAGTGCACCTGCACCTATTGCTTGTATTTCTACACCACTATTTTGTTCTCTAAATAAATTTGCAATAGCGCCTGCTACTTTTTGTGGTACACTTTTTGATGATACTTTAATTATATCCATAATATAATCCCCCTTTAGTAAAATATATTATTTTATTAATAAAGTATGACTATTTTATAAATATTTTTTTATTTTCAAATATAGATCTTTTTCTTTTCCATTTGAATGTAATTCTTGTAAACTAATATTTTTTAATCTGTTTAAATCTTTTAAACTCATTTTAGAAAGTGCATAATCTATTTGATTCTTATCATACATTCTAAAAATATCATAAATACTTATTGGCCTTTTTTTTACTGATTTATTCATTTTTTTTAGTGCTATATTAATAATTTTATATATTGAGGCTTTACTAACACTATATTTTTTTGATAATTCTTCTTGTGTTAATTTACGATAATTTAAGGCACCAAAGTATGACAATACTATGTCTTTTTCTTTTTCACTTAAAAACTTTAATCTTAATTCAATCATTATTTGATTAATAGATTTTTCTTCTTCATCTACTTTATTTTTTAAAGTAGTTATTAATTCTTCTTCTGACTCATTATTAATTTTTTCATTTAAACTTTTACTACAATAATTCCTGTAATAGCAATATATGTAATAACTTATTTCATTATCTATACTTTTTGTGGCATATGTACTAAATTTAGTTTTTAAATGTATTGAATAATTTTCAACTGCATTAATTAAACCAATTGTACCTACCATAAATAAATCTTCTTTGTCTATAGTATTATTATTAAATTTTTTACAAATACGATGTACAACTAATTTTAAGTTATGTTCAACAATAATATTCCTAATATTTATATCTTTAGTTTCTGTGTATTCTTCAAATAACCTTTTTTCTTCATCGTTATCTAATGCATTTTTTAAATTATTAATATTTATACTCATATTATTACTCCCTTTGATTTAATATCATATCAAATATATTAAAAAAAAGAAATAGTTAATTTTATTTAACTATTTCACATTCGTTTACTGGAATAAACTTGTTATTTTTTAATCTGTATAAAATATTACAATGACCTACTTGATCGTAGTATTCTTTTGTTAAAATAAATTCAATTTTGTTGTCATTAAATATATCAATAACATTATTAATTTTTATAAAATTACTTTCTAATAATTCTTTTGGATATTCTTCACTTAAAATATAATATTTACTTTTATCTTTATAAACTAATATATTAAAATATTTATTACTCATAAATCCACTATTAATAAGATATATTGTTTCATTGTCTTTATCTCCATCAAAATCATGAGTTATATATTGTATATTATTTTTATTTAATGATTGTTTTGTTAAGTCTGATAGTTCATTTATTACTTCATTATCTTCTAGTGTATTTGTTTCAAAATAATATTGTGTAATTTCAGGAGAACCTTCATACATTAAAGCGTATTCTCCATTTTTAAAAATATTTTTGTTATCTTTATTAAATATATACATTTTAGATGAACTTCCATCATAAAATAATTTATTTGTGTTATAGTTTTGTCCATCTATATATGTATTATATTTTAAATTATTGTAAGCAGTTAAATCTTTGGATATATCTTTGCAATTCCATTTAACACACTCAATTATAGAAAAGGGGTATGTAATTAAAGTGTAAGTATTTTTTTTATTCAAAATTTCTATTATGAAATATATTCCTAATATTAGTAATGTTATAAATCCAAGTGTAAACATTAAACCTATTTCAAATTTATTATCTTTTTTCATTACATCACCCTTTAAAATATTTTTATTAATTTGTACGAAGTTGAAGTATTTCCATATGTGTCCCTTACTGAAGTACCTCTGCCAGCTGGATCTGACATTAATATATCATCTGAAGTTGTTCCTGTAACATAAACCCAGTGTCCATCATTTTTAACACTTATTATTACTTGATATCCTTCATTTAATTTAGATGTTATAAAGGCTCGTTTATTTTCAAATGAACCACTCAGGCTGTCTGCCGAGTATGAATAATGTCCTGCACCAACTGCAGTTCTAAGAGCACAGTCATTTCTTAAATTATTTCCTTCAAAACAATTATTGGCATTTAGTGCTAAGACAAAATTTCCGGGATTAAAATTATCAATTAACAGATTACCACCGGAATCTGCAAGAAGTTTTGCATAAGCAGTAATTAAACATCCGGCATCTGCCATTGTTGCTCCTGATCCGAATGGTTGATTTGCCCACGGTTCATTACCACCTTGTCTCCAAGAATCCCAAGGCCCAGTAGCAACATAATCTGTTCCATCTCCTGTATATTTTATGTCACAATCTGCACTTTTAAGAGTAAAATTCTGATCTCCATATTGAAATTGCAAAAGTTCTATATAATCTAAGCCTGCTAAGGAAGAATCAGGAGTTCCATTTTTTAGCCATTTAGCTAACTTCACATTATCATATTGAGCTGATGCAACTTTTCCATTTGAATTTACTAACACTTGTCCAACAGTTTCTTTTACATATTGTCTTAATGCTGAATCAGCGGGTAATGGCTCTACTTTATTACATTGACTATTATTTTGAGCTGCTTCATTATCAATAGGTAGCATAATAATATTATTATGATTACCTGAATCATAGCATCTGTAACATCCCTTGTCAGGATCACAATATGTTTGTCTAGTAGTTGAATTTGCGATTTGTATAATTGATTGACCATCTTTTTTTGTTTTGTTACCATTTGCAAGTAAAAAACTTCTTACCATTACAGAAAACGCTTTAGACGTTGCTTCTGTATTTGTAATAAATTGTGTACTTTGCCAAGGTGTATCTCCAGCTTCTGCAAAAACAGTACCTAATACGTATTTTTCTACATCAATTAGATCCATTCCCATTGAACTGTTTGGAGTATATTCAAACGCATCAAACCTTATTGATGAAGGATACATTAGTTCTACTTTCATCCCACTAGAATCAACTGTACCAATGGAATCATTGCTTGAATCTCCTGTTGTTCCATTTTCCAGTTCACTATAATCACATTCCACATCAAATGAGTCAGTTGAACCATTTCCTCTTTTACCCACTAATTTACCGACATCAGAGTCATATCCCAATAAATAATTTCCATAATCTTGTCTATCAGAAATATGTTCAATAAACTTTTCTATTTCCTTTGCTACAAAGAAATCAAATGTAACGGTTCCTGTTGTTGTAAATTCTTCCATATATCTAGGATATCTTGTGAATATAAACCCGGTTGAATAATTATATGTTTTACCATTTGCTAAAGTAAATTGTGCTCCATCATCACCTTCTTTATCAGGGTACGCTTTGTGTTCATATATTCCAATACTTGGTGGTTTTTCACCATAAAAACTTTGTACTCTATCTATACATTGACTTGATGTTGCATTATATGATGCCTCTATATTTTTATCTGCTTGATATCCACGATTTCCTGATTTTGGCATTACACTTCCATTTATTTCATTAAATAATGAAATAGTATTATATCCTGTCGATACATCATATCCATATCTTAAATAAAGTTTATATTTATCTACATCAATCTTGTAGCTATCTTGTATGTCTCTGACACAATCCCATCTTTCAGGATCATCACTAACTTTTTTCCAATTCCAGTAGTAGTAATTAGAGTGAAAAAGATATTGATCAATTAATCTTCTTATGTCAGATCTTTCAAAAATTGTTTTTCCATTAGCGCGCTTATGACCAAACATCAAATTTATCGCATCCAAATCACTTGTTATATCTCTTTCTCCAAGTTCTTTGTCATCTTCTACTTTTGCATCATTATCAAGATAGGATGTAATAAACGGTTCACCATCATCGTTATAATTCTGTGTTTCAAACGAGTAATAAAAAGTATTCATTATATAACCTGGTGCTATATTTGCAATACGTGTTTTGGTTTCGTAACTTTCTAATTGTTTTTTAAAATATTGCATAAACTCACAAGGATCATTCATTGCTGATATACCTAAAAATAGTCTAATTGATGCAAAAAATCCTAGTTTACATTCTATTTTATTTCCATTTTCATCAACTGCTGAACTAACCATATTTTCTATTTCTTTACGATTCATTCCTTCTTCATAAACACGATCTTTGTTATTATACATGTAATCATATTCTTCATTTGTTGATGTTGCAGAATCGTATGAATTTTCTCCCGATAAGCCAAATTTCATACTTATACTACTTATAACTAATTGTAATGGATCTTCTAAAACCATAGCTACAGCAGTAATTGCAATAATTCCAATTAATGATAACAAGATTATTAACATTATTTTTCCTACAAATGTTTTGAAAAATGCTACTAATGCCTTAAATGTTGCTGGAACTTTTTTTGCAGTTTTAATAGTATCACCTATTCCACTGCCTATTTTTGCAATATCACTTACAGGTGAGTCATCTTCTTTAGCTTTATTAAGTGCATTTCTTCCTATAGCTCCTGCTGCGTTTCTTGCAATGTTTTTAAGATTAGTTTTTTCTCTTAATCCTTCTTTTCCATCAGTTAAACCATCTTTTGGTGCTAATGAAGGAGTGTCAGTTATTTCGCTTGCAGTATCTTTACTAGTTCTTTTTGTATCATTATTTAAATTAGTTTTTTTAGATGCATCAAGTCTTTCTTTTATTTCTTCACTACCATTTCGATTTGGAGTATTTTGAATGCCAAAAGGGCGCACAGGTTTCTGTGCGCTATTGTTGGTTGTTTTAGGTTTTAAATCATTTCTTTCGTCATTCATTTTTTACCACCTATTTACTAATTATAGACCTCCACCAGAACCAAATGATTCTAACTCTTCAGGAGTAACTATAACATTTATTCTCATTCTTCTAGAACCACAAACGAATAATGCTTCACCTTGATTATAACGTTTAATTGATTCTTTTTCTTGATCATTTAAGTCTATTAATCTACTTAAATCTTCTACTGCTTGTTTTTTTAGTCCCATTACTAAATAGTAACTTGCATTATCGAATATTGCTTTTCCATGAACGATAACTTCAGGACTTGCAAAGTCTGTAGGTTGTTGTGTAATTATAATTGTTCCAGTATTATATTTACGACTTCTTCTTTGAACTTGTGCTAGGAATTCTGCTCCAAGTGTGTTTCTGTCAGCCAATAAAGTATGGGCTTCATCAACCATTAATACTGTATTTGTTGATTTATCCAAGCATAATCCCCAAGCATGTTTTAGTATATTGAAGAATAATGCGTTTTTTATATTTGCATCAGTATTCATTAATTCTTTTATATTAAATACTATAAAGTCACTATCTGGTTGAACAGTAGTATGACCAGTGAAATAATATCTCAATTCTTTAGTTAATGGTCTTATCTTTAATTCAAGTCTTTCCATTACTTCTCTCTCACGTGTTCTTTCAGTCATAGATAATAATCTACCCTTAATTGTTGCATAAACATCATCGAAAGTTGGATAATCTTCACTTGTAAATTTACTAAAGTCTGTATCAGCTGTTATTTTATATCTAGCATAGGTATCCTGTAATACTTCACTAAATAATGTCAATACATCTTCTTCGATATCAGGGCTATAATACTTCATAAATGCTTTTAATGATTGCAATGTTCTCGTTAAAATTGTATAGCCAAGGCCAGCAGCAATGTCTTCTTCATCTGCATCAACTACTACTTCAAGTGGATTTATCATTCCATATCTGCCACCTTTACCTAAATCGATAAAGTCTCCACCATAAAGTCTAGTCATATCTTCTAATTCACCTTCAGGATCTATTGCAACTATTTTATGACCATTTCTTATGTTAGTTCTAAGCATTAATTTTGCTGCAGTAGATTTACCACTACCAGAAGTACCTAAAATAATCATATTAGCATTATTTCTATTAAACTCTTTTTTAGTTTGATATAAGAATTGATTAAATAGAATAACTCCTCCAGAATAATCAACTCCAAGTAAACATGAAAGTCCTGGATCTTTAATACTATCAAAAACAAATGGATACATAGCTGCAATAGTTACAGATGGAATTGGAGTACCAATTCTCTCTTCAATATCATTTGCTTCAAAGATAGGTAACATACTTTCTAATAATTTTCTTTGTTCAAATCTTAAAACTAATCCTTTCATACCCATAGCATCAAGATAGTTTTTAACTTGAACTTTCTTATTTTCTAATTCTTCATGAGAATCAGCAGAAATTAATAAGTGCATTTGAAAATCAAAAATTCTAGCTTGAGTAGCTGTTAACATAGATATGAATTGTTCAATACTTTCATAGTCTTGACGTAATCTTTCTTGAATAGTTCTATCATGTTCATCTTGATATTTTGATTTCATATCAGCAATCTCTTTATTTAACATTTTAGATAAAACAGAGAAAGCAATTGGAATATGTTTAATACACACTTTAATTCCAGATAATTGAGTAATATTTGCTAAATATCCTTCACTAATAGTTTTAGGATAACTAACAATTGTAAGTATTGCACAATACTTATCACTAATAATAATTTCAGATGGTCTGAATTCTAAGCTCTTAGGAGCAATTTGACTTTTAAAACTTACGCTCATATACTACTCATCACCGTTCCAAACTTGGTTGTGTCTCCACCATTCATAAATCCATCAAGTAAAACTCTTAAATCATCATTACTTACTTGAGCAGATTGTAGTCCAGCATTAGCTAAACCAGACACTATATTTTGTATTCTCTTTTGAATAATTTCAGGTCTTCTATCTTTGAATAGAATGAAATATTCAGTATCAGTTACATTAACTTCTTTGCTCATAAATAAATTAGCTTTATCTATATCTTCTCTAACTAACTTTCTAATAGATTGAGTTTGAACAGAATTATATAACAATTTTAATTGAGCAAGATATACATTAATATCAACTGGTCTATCAGATACAATTAACCAAAAATCATAATCCATAGTATTATAGAAACTTCTTAAGTTAAATATAGCATTAGACTGACTATCATAATCTAAAATAAATATGTTTCTTGGTCTAACTTTCACTCCAGTAACTCTGTAACCATTGTCTAGTATAATTTCTCCATTTTGAATACCTCTAACAGGAATCCAATTTTCAGCCCAACTGGAATTCTTTGGGTTTACTTTACTTTTTTTCATCGTCGAATCCACTTGTAGCACACCATCCTCTCCATCTATATTGATTACCCCCATTAATTTCTGCAGAATAGAATAAGAAAAATTCTTTTAAGAAGTCTAATACATTATGATAAAACGCAATTGGCATAACTAATATCAATGATAAACATAACGGTAATAATTTAATTACTATAAATATTAATGAATCAGCACTAATTAAGAACAAAAATACTAAAGTAACTAACACACCAGTAAGTAATATAATTAAATCTCTTAGTTTAAATAAACCAAATATCAATTGACTTTTCTTACTATTAGCAGGTATTAAATATCCATTCATACTCTCTTTTCCTTTCTATATCAAAATATAATTAATTTTTAGGTTTCTTTCCATGAGCTCTAGCATAGCTATCTGAACTAGTAATTCTACGTTTTTCATTAGCAATAGCAGTTTTCTCTTTCTTGTAATCAATGTTAGTACTAGCATCCCTATTAGCTTTCTTATTGTATTTAGCTTTAGCAGCACTTGCAACTTCATCATGATCAGCATAGTAATTTGTAGCATTATCATATAATTTCTTAGCATTATCTTCAGATTTAACTCTCGTAGTTTGAAGATTTTCCATAGCTTGAGCAATACTAGCTTCATTTCCGGATAATTGAGCAGTGTCTAACGCAGATTGTGCAGCAATATAACTCTTGTCATATTTTAACATATTTTCAACAAATGAATCTTTATTATCGCCAAACTTAACTCCTTTCCATCCTTCATTATAACTAGAATCAGCAGCAGCTTCTTCTGCACTTGACAAGCCACCTGAACTGATCAAATCAGAGAATTTATTATCTTTAACAGCAGCAGTGGCAGCTTCATTATATGCCTCTAATGCAGAAGCTTGTTTATCTAATTTATCAATTTTTGCATCTTGTCTAGACCCAGTAAATGCAAGACTTTCAATTCCTCCAAGAGCTATATTACCATAGCCACCTCTAGCAACAAGGTCTTGAGCTCTTTGCTTATTAGCAGCATTTATGCCACCAATATTTTTGAACTTTTCGGCAACAGTATTTCCTTTAAATCCACTTGTAAATCCACTTACAGCTCCAGTTAATGTTGTTCCAATAGCACCAAGTCCAGCACCAGAAGTAATTCCAGCAGCAAGTCCAGTAGCAGCACCAACGCCAAGTCCAATACCACCACCAATAATACTACTTACAGCATTACCAAAGTTGCTCTTTTGTCCAGCCATCTTAGTTCCCATAACTTTATCAATTAATTCAGGAATAACTTTAGAAAGTCTAAAGCCAGCAACAATCAAGATAGCAATAATAAAGAATCTAGTCATTCCTGTTCCAACATTGTTTGCTCCAAAGAATTCATCAATATTTTCAAAAAATAACAATATTAAACATACAGTAAGCAATGTCGTAAACATTCTAATAAATAACTCCATAAAAGTCGAAACAAGTGTACTTACATAGTTTGACCAAGGCTTAGCTTTAGTTCCACCACCTATAATCGACATAGCAGCTACTGGAGTTAACAATTGTAACACCAACAGTTTAAACATTCTGACTCCAACTTGAACAGCCATACTAACTAAACTATATATTAAATATAATCCCATAATTCCACTAATGACAGGATATTTATATTCTATTTTTCCACTTCTAACAGGTAAAGTAGACAACTTTGTAAAGTCATAATCACCACTTCCAGTAGAAATAGCATTTAACACGGATTGATTACCACCATCATTATCATAAAGGAACATAGTGACAGTTTTATAAGATAAATAATCTCCAATATTTCCATTACTTGCCGAATCACTTCCAAACAAGAATCTCATAATTAATCCTTCATCTTGTTCACTACTTACATCAGCAAGTGAAGATAAATAAGTAAAATCATATCCTTCAGGAGTACCAACAATTAACATAGATAATTCATTTATTACCCCAAAAACAAAATTATAACTTACAACTATAATTGCAGAAATTGCAATATTCTTAATCAAATCAGGACCACTCTTCTTTAGATTATCCGGATTTATCAAACATTGTATCAATTCAATTGCAACTTTAAATAGTATTACAACTACAATTACAGCTTCTACTCTATCTAATAATGGTGATATAGCAAAGTATAAAGAATTATAGTTTAATTGACACATAATCATAAATAATTCAAATGCATATGAAACTAATGAATATATTATTCCATCAAACCATAAACAAACAGTATACAATACAGATTGTATCCATGAAACACTACCTGACAGTATATTTATAAATGAAGACAAAAACGTCATAGACTCACTTCCATTCAATAATATTCTATAACAAATTATAACATAATTAAATGTCAATTAAAAGTTTTTTCCAATTAAAAAATAGAGTTTTTATAACTCTACATTATGATAAACATTACTTACATCGTCTAAATCATCAAGCATATCTAAAAGTCTTGTGAATTTTTCTTTTTCTTCATCTGTTAATTGAACTGTATCTTTAGCATAATAAGCAATTTCATCTATTTCAAATGTTATACCTGGAAATGCATCTTCTAATGCTTTCTTAGCATTATTTAAATTAGCTACATCAGTATAAACAACAATCATATCATCTTCTACTTCAATATCATTTACATCTACATCAGCATTAATTAAAGCTTCCATAACTTCATCTTCACTATGACCTTTAAGTCCTACAGCACCTAAATGTTCATACATAAAACTAACAGCATTTTGTCCAGCTATTTTAGCTCCACATTTATTAAATACAGTTTTAACAAAACTAATTGTTCTATTTGGATTATCAGTTAGACATTTAATTATTAAATTACTTCCACCTTGTGCGAATGC
>OLHG01001150.1_pt1 | contig 16930 bp, 14 predicted proteins | sample 1605971 | NCBI WGS metagenome assembly OLHG01 (sample SAMN03283289) | human gut metagenome | biome: human-associated habitat; material: feces | host: Homo sapiens | place: Peru | collected 2012 | reverse complement strand
AAACAATCTTTGTAAAGAAGATGAAAGCGTATTAGAAGAATGTAGAAACAATTTCAAAAAATTAGAAGATGGGGACGAATACTGCACTACACTATGGAAAAAATTTAGAGACTTAAGCCTAAAAGAATTTAACAAAGTATATGACGTATTAGGAATAAAGTTTGATTCTCTTAATGGAGAAGCATTTTACTTAGACAAGATGCCAGAAATAATAAATATACTAGAAAAAGCAGGAAAACTAGAAGAATCAGAAGGAGCAAAAGTTGTAAAATTAGGAGAAGAAATGCCACCATGCCTAATAATTAAATCAAATGGCTCAACAACGTATGCAACTAGGGACTTAGCAGCGATAAAATATAGGGCAGAAACTTACGACTTTGACAAAGCTATATATGTAACATCTTATGAGCAAATATTACACTTTAAACAAGTATTTGAAACAGCAAAATATTTAGGACTAGCACCTAAATACACAAATGGACTTGTACATGTACCATTTGGTATGGTTCTATCAAAAGATGGAAAAATGTCAACAAGGGAAGGAAAAATAATAAAACTAGAAGACCTATTAAACGAAGCAATAGAAAAAAGCAGAAAAGTAATAGAAAACAAAAATCCTAACTTAGAAAACAAAGAAGAAGTTGCAAAAAAAGTAGGAATTGGAGCAGTTATATTTAACGATTTAGCAAATAGTAGAATAAAAGATGAGTTATTTGACTGGGATACAATGTTAAACTTTAACGGAGAAACAGGACCTTATGTTCAATACACAACAGTAAGGGCAAAAAGCGTATTAGAAAAAGCAGGGTATCAGCCAGATATAAAAGATGTAAACATAGAAAAAATGAATGACATAGATTCTCAAAAAATAATTAATCAATTATATAACTTTAACAACATATTAAAAAGCGTGACAGAAAAAGAAGAGCCATCAATACTAGCAAGATACTTAATAGACTTAGCTCAAAACTTCAGCAGTTTTTACAATAATTGTCATATAATTACAGAAGACAAAGAACTACAAAATGCAAGACTATACATAACATACATGGTAAAAACAGTTCTAGAAAAAGGACTAAATCTACTAGGAATACAAGTTCCAGAAAAAATGTAAGAGGTTGATTAATGAACAAAAATATTTTAAAACATGTAATTAGATATATATTAATAATTTGCATAATAGTACTATGCTGTAAAATATTTAGCTTTTCTAGCCAAAACGGAACAATATCTAAAAACACAAGTTCAAAATTTACAGTAATACTACTAAAAATATTTAATATAGAAAATAGCGAAAAAACAATACAAATATTTGACCCAGTAACAAGAAAACTTGCACATTTTAGTGTGTATATGTTACTCGGAGCTTTAACAATGCTTACATGCGAAACCTTTAAATGGCAAAGAGCATACAAATTTGATTTTAGCATAATATTTCCGTTTTTATTTGCATGCAGTGATGAATTACACCAAAGGCTAGTACCGGGAAGAAGCGGAGAATTTGCGGATGTATGTTTAGATACAGTGGGAGCAATGTTAGGAGTTTTAATAGTACTGGCAATAGCATTAATTTGTGTTCAAATAAAAAACAAAAAGGCAAACAAACCGAAAAAATTAGCAGAAGAAAATAGTCAGGATGAACCAAAAAGAAAAGTACTATTTATAGCAAGTACAGGTGGACACCTAAATGAGTTAATGCAACTAAAAACACTGTTCAAAAAATATGATTATCACATAGTAACAGAAAACACAAAAGTAGATAAAAGCCTAAAAAAGAAATATAGAGACAAAATGAGCTTCTTAATATATGGAACAAAAAAATATCCAATAAGCTACATTTTTAAATTTATAGCAAACAGCTTTATAAGTTTATATTACTTCTTCAAATATCAACCAGAAGTAATAGTAACAACAGGAACACATACAGCAGTTCCAATGTGCTATATAGCCAAAATATTTGGAAGCAAAGTCATATTTATAGAAACATTTGCAAACAGAACAAGCGGAACAGTAGCAGGAAAACTAGTGTACCCAATAGCAGACACATTTGTAGTACAATGGGAAGAAATGCACAAAATATATCCAAAATCAGTATGTTGGGGGTGGCTATATTAAATGATATTCGTAATATTAGGAACGCAAGATAAAAAATTTCCAAGACTTTTAGAAGCCGTACAAAAAGCAATAGACGAAAAGAAAGTTAGCAAAAAGGAAAAAATAATAGTACAGGCTGGAAGCACAAAATTTGAATCAAGCAACATGCAAATAATTGACTACATGCCAGTAGAACAATTCGAAGAATATATAGAAAAAGCAGACATCATAATATGCCATGCAGGAGTTGGAACAATATTAACAGCTTTAGAAAAAGGAAAAAAAGTAATAGCTGCAGCAAGACTAAAAGAATATGGAGAACATGTAAATGACCATCAACTTCAAATACTAGAAAATTTTTCAAAGAAAGGATATATAGTAGCTCTAAAAGATTTTGATAAAATAGATGAAGCGATAAAGCAAGCCAAAGAACTTGAACCAAAACAAATAAAATCTAACAAACAATATTTTCTAAAACAACTTGAAAGAGAAATAAATATACTAGGATAAAAGAACTTAGATTTGCATCTAAGTTCTTTAAATATAGAAAAGAGATATAATTCGACAAAATTCTGCAAAAGGGTTGATTCATTTGTGAAATAATGATATATTTATGAAGTGAAATTTTGCAAAGGAGAACTACAATGAAAGCTAAAAGAATGAAGGAAAAAAACAAAAAAGAAAATAGAGATATAAATCAAGAAGAATATAAATATGGAGCATATGAGAGAAATGTAGAAAGAGCGCAATATACAACAAAAAAGAAAAGTAAAGGATTAAAAATTTTTTTTAGAATTCTTATTGTAATAATAGTAATAATATTAGGAATTGTAATTGCAGGATATTCATTTATTCATAGTAAATTAAATAAAATGCAAACTGAGCATATAGACAAAACAGCAATAGGAATAAGTGAAGAAGCAAAAGACTCATTAAAAGGATATAGAAATATCGCACTACTTGGAATAGATAGTAGAGCAGATGACTATGGTACTGGAAACAGAAGCGACTGTATAATGATAGCAAGTATTAATGAAAAAACTAAAAAAGTAAAATTGATATCGGTATATAGAGATACATATGTATATGTAACAGAAAATGGAACAAAAAAACTTGACAAAATTACACATGCTTATTCTTATGGTGGAGCACAAAATACATTAAAATCACTAAATGAAGCATTAGACCTAAATATAACTGAGTATGTAACAGTTAACTTTGATGCCGTTATAGCAGCAGTAAATGCATTAAATGGAGTTCAGATAGATATAACAAATGAAGAGTTAAAATACATAAACGACTACATAGATGCAACATCACAAAGCTCAGGAGTATCATCATCTCATCTAACAAAATCAGGTAAACAAACACTAGATGGAGTACAAGCAGTTGCGTATTCGAGAATTAGATATACAGCTGGGGGAGATTATAAAAGAACAGAAAGAATGAGAACAGTAGTAATGGCGATGATGTCAAAAGCAAAAACTCTAAACATAGGTCAACTAAACAAACTAGCAGACACAATTCTACCAAGAATAAGCAAAAACATAGAGAACAATGACATAATAGCATTAATACCAAGTGTAATGTCGTTCGATATTACAGAAAGTCTTGGATGGCCATATGATGTAAAAGGAATATCAACTACAGCTTGGTATGGCGTACCAGTAACATTAGAAAGCAATGTAGTAAGACTTCACAAAGAATTATTTGAACAAGAAGATTATGAGGTTTCTGATGCTGTAAAAGAAATGAATGAGGCAATTATAAAGAAAACAGGATACACAGAATAAAATAAAAAACAAGGGGTGAAAAAATTGGCTAAAGCAAATGGAGTTGCAGAAAAACCGGCAATTGACATAAATGGAAATTTAGCAATTGATATAAAAGAAGATATACTGTTTGATTATCCAACAGGAGTAGAGAAGGTTAAAAAAGAGATAAAAACAAACAAAAAAGTCTTATATAGAGTTACTAAAAGACTCATAGATATCATGGGAGCTATGATAGGAATAATACTACTCATACCAACGACACTATTTATATATATAGCCAGAAAAATACTAAAAGAAGAACAAGGACCATTATTTTATGAACAATTAAGATATGGTAAAAACGGAAAAGTATTTAGACTATACAAATTTAGGTCAATGTGCATGAATGCAGACCAAAAGCTAAAAGAATATCTGGAAAACAATAAAGAAGCCAGAAACGAATTCGAAAAAACACATAAACTACAAAAAGATCCAAGAATAACAAAACTTGGTAACTTTTTAAGAAAGACAAGCCTTGATGAACTTCCTCAAATGATAAATATTTTAAAAGGTGATATGAGTTTCGTTGGACCAAGACCAGTTGTATCAGAAGAAGTAGAAGAATATGGGGTAAACAAAGACAAATTCTTAAGTGTAACACCAGGACTTACAGGCTATTGGCAAGTGAACGGAAGAAGCAATACTACATATGAGGAAAGAATGATTATGGAACTTTATTATGTGGAAAATTGCTCATTATGGCTGGACATAAAAATATTCTTCAAAACATTTATAACAGTATTTAAAAAAGAAGGAGCAGTATAATTGAAAGATATAAAAATAATTGTTGCAGCACATAAAAAATATCAAATGCCAGAAGATAAAATATATATTCCAATGCAAGTAGGAGCAGAAGGAAAAGAAAAAATAAAAGACTATATACAAGATAATACAGAAAGCAATATATCTTCTAAAAATCCAAACTTTTGTGAACTAACAGGATTATATTGGGCGTGGAAAAATCTAAAAGCAGACTACATTGGACTAGTACATTATAGAAGATACTTTACAATGCAAAATAAGATACCAAAAACAGAACAAGAAAAATTCAAAATAGTATTAAACCAAAAAGAGACCGAAGAAAAACTACAAAATGTTGATGTAATACTACCTAAAAAAAGAAAATATTACATAGAAAATTTATACTCACATTATGCTCACACTATGTATGTAGAACCACTTGACGAAACAAGAAAAATAATAGAAGAAAAATATTCTGAATATTTGGAAGAATTTGATAAATTACATAAGAGAACATCAGCACATATGTTTAATATGTTCATAATGAAAAAAGAAATATTGGATGAGTATTGTAATTGGCTTTTTGATATATTATTTGAATTAGAAAAAAGGATGGATGTGAGCAAATATGACAGTTTTCATGCGAGGTTTTATGGAAGAATATCTGAACTTTTATTAGATGTTTGGATAAATAAAAATCAAATAAAATATGAAGAAGTAAAAGTAATGGATATGCAAAAAATAAACTGGTGGAAAAAGGGTACAAGCTTTTTGAGAGCCAAGTTTACAGGAAAAAAATACGAAAAGAGTTTTTGAAATGGAAAAAGAAAAGAAAGTAATTGCGATAGTCGTTACATATAATAGAAAAAAGTTATTAAGAGAGTGTATAAATGCACTAATTGGCCAAGATTACAAAAATTGCGAGGTGCTAATTGTAGATAATGCCAGTACAGATGGAACGAAAGATTACATTGAAGAAGAGATGAAAAATAATAGAGTTCATTATGTAAATACTGGAAGTAACCTAGGTGGAGCTGGTGGATTTAATTTTGGAATTAAAGAAGCTTACAAAATAGGCTGTGACTTTATATGGCTAATGGATGATGATTGTATTGTACATAAAGATTCGCTGACAGAACTTATAAAAGCAGACAAACAATTGGAAGGAAAATATGGCTTTTTATCAAGCAAAGTATTATGGAAGGATAATACAATTTGCAAGATGAACATACAAAGGAGAAAATTTTCAAAATGGCTTAGAGATTTTGATACAAATATGCAAGAAATTGCTATGGCTTCTTTTGTTTCCTTATTCGTAAAAAAATCGATTGTTGAGGAAATGGGGCTTCCGATAAAAGAATTTTTTATATGGACAGACGATTGGGAATATACAAGGAGAATATCAAGAAAATATAAATGTTATTATATAGCAACAAGTATAGTGACACATAAATCTAATCAAAATGTGGGAGCAAGTATTGCAACGGTTGATGACAGACTTGAAAGATTTAAATATTTGTATAGAAATGATGTGGTATTATATAGAGGAGAGGGAATAAAAGGATGGCTATTACTATATATTCGTCTAATAATACACAAAATTAGAATATTGAAATCAGGCAAACAAAACAAAAAATATAGAATTAAGATGATAAATGAAGCGGTAAAAGAGGGCAAAAAGTTTAATCCAGAGATTGAGTATGTAAAATAAAAGAGGGAAAGATAATGAAAACTAAAATTTTAATTGCATTTGGAGAACCGATTGCTCATGGGGGACAAGAGAAATTTGCTCTTAATGAGTATCTGTTTTTAGATAAAAATAAGTATCAAATAGATTTTTATACTCCGTATAATTTAGACAATGACGAATTTGTTACTATTACATCAAAAAATGACTCAAAATTATATAATGATAATTATTCTTTTGAGAAAAAAGTTAGAAAATATAATTATATAAAAGGATTTAGAAAATTTGTACAAGAGCATAGTAAAGAATATGATATAGTTCATTTGAATTCAGGAAGTACCTTTGTTTTATCAACTGGTGCAAAACTTGCAAAGAAATATGGAATAAAAAAGGTAATTGTTCATTCTCATTGTGATGGACCGAATACAATAAAGCACAGAATAACTAATAAAATATTTGAAAATAACTTTAAATATGCAGATGAATTTTTAGCCTGTTCAGAAGATGCAGCCAAATATAGGTTCCCTAAAGAAATTATAATTAATAAAAAATATTTAGTAATTCATAATGGAATAGATTTGGAAAAATATAAATTTGATAAGAAGGTAAGAAAGGAATATAGGGATGAGCTAAATATAAAAGAAGATGAAATACTCATTGGAAATGTAGGAAGATTATCATTTCAAAAAAACCAACTTTTCTTATTGGATGTATTTAGCAACTTAAATGATAAATATAAACTGATTCTTATTGGAGATGGCGAAGATAAAGAACAGATAATAAGAAAAATAAAAGAATATGAAATCGAAGATAGAGTAATTTTGATGGAGAAAAGAGCTGATGTTAATAAACTACTAATGGCAATGGATATATTTGCGTTCCCATCAAGATTTGAAGGACTAGGAATTGCTGCAATTGAAGCACAGGCATCAGGTCTTCCAATATTATGTTCTAGCAGAGTGCCAAAAGATACAAAAGTAAGTTCTTACTACAAATGTATAACAGATTCGGACATTAATGAATGGAAAGAAGCAATAGAAGAAACAAAAATACAAAGGAATGATAATTGTATAAGTGAAATTGATAAAGCTGGTTATAACATACAAAAATCAGTTATAGAACTTGAAGACGCTTATGAGAAATTAGTAAATCATAAAAAAATTTTAATGATAGTTAATGGGGGACTACCAGTTCCGGCAATCAAAGGTGGAGCTATAGAAACTTTAATGGAAGATGCTATCGATTTTAACGAAAAAATAAAAAAATATAACATTACAGTATATAGTAACTATGCAAAAGGAATAGAAAAAGTAGCTTCAAAGTACAAGAATGCGGAATATAAGTATATAGATGCATCTGGTTTTTCGTATAAAATATCTCACATGCTAAGAGGTGTGTTAAGAAGATATTTTAAAATGGAAATATTATCTACTGCAACAAAGAAATTTATTAAAGCAGAAAAGAAGAACATTAATCAATACGATTTAATTTTGGTGTACAATTATATTTCATGCATAAATCCAATATCAAAAATATATAATGGCAAAATTGTACTATATTTACATAATGATAAAATAATAAATTCAAAATATGTAGATGGAAAAGGCATAATAGAAAAATGCTATAAAATATTAACAGTAAGTGATTATATAAGTGATACAGTATCAAAAGTTAATAACATAGGAAATGTTAAAAGAATACACAATGGTATTGACCAATCTAAATTTAAGCCTAACATTCGAGAAAAAACAAAGATTAGGGAAAAATACGATTTAGGGAAAAACGATTTTGTATTCTTATTTACAGGAAGAGTTTGTGAAGAAAAAGGAGTTTTACAATTAATTGAAGCTTTTACAGAAATAGCGTCTAAACACGAAAATGCAAAGTTATTGATTGTGGGTTCGTCATTTTTCTCGGTAAATAATGATTCGCCTTTTATAAAAAAACTAAAAGATATGACGAGTTCAATGCAGGACAAAATAATATTTACAGGATATATAAAGCATGATAATATACAAGAAATATATCAGGCGTCAGATGTACTAATGCTTCCGACAATGATAGAAGATGCAATGCCACTAACTTTATTAGAAGGAATATCCTGTGGACTTCCAGCTATAGTTACCAATTCAGGAGGAATGCCAGAAATTTTAGGCAAAGACTATGAAATGATAGTTGATAGAAAAAAAGTCCATGAAGAATTGGTAAAATATATGGATGAAATAATATCTAACAATCAAATAAAAAGTAAATTAGCAGAAAAAGTTCTTAAAAAATCTAAAAATTTTTCGTTAGAAAAGTACTTGAATGACTTTTGGAAAAGCATAGATAGGATAATTGATGAAAAATAAGAGAGGTATAAAATGATTACATATATTATTATGTTGATAATATCTATGACCTTATCATCTCTGTATATGAAAGCAAAAGATAAAAAGAGTAAAATTATTTTTGCGATATGCAGTATGATTCCGTTCATTGTTGTAGCGGGATGGAGATATGATGTGGGAACAGATTATATGTACAGATATGTTCCAGATTATATAAATATTCTAAATGGTACAATACCAAATAATTTAGAACCGCTATTTCTAGGATTAATTAAGATGTGCCAAATCTGTACTCATGATTATTGGATATTGTTCTTTATTTCAGCAATATTGACATACTCATTGATATTTTATGAGATATTTAAAGAAAGTAAAAATCCCGTATTAAGTATACTTATATTCTTTATTAGCGGAATGTTTTTTATGTCTCTAAACCTAATGAGGCAATATATAGCAATAGCAATTTTATTTATTTCATATAAATATATGTTTAAAAAAAAGACAATCCCAATTTTTATTGTAGGAGTATTCATAGCAACAATGTTTCATAGCATAAGTTTAATTTTCTTAATAGCAATCTTTTTAGATAAAAAGAAAATTAACCCAATATTTTTTGCGATAAGTACTGTCATAATTGCCTTTGCAGGAAAGTATCTATTAATGCTTGTAATTAATTGTTTAAAGAATTCTACAATATCAAATCTGAGAAAGTACGCTGGATACTTAAAAATGAATGGAGATTTTTCTTGGATGTTATTTTTAAGTGAATTGTTAATTCTTGTATACTTTTTATTTATAACATATAAAAGAAAAAACGAATTAAAAAAAGAAGAAATTTTTTATATTAATTGTCAGTATATCATAGTTGCAATAGCAGTTCTGGGAAGGTTTAATGAATTATTTGTAAGATTAGTCTTTATCTTTTCAATAATTCAAATAATATCAATACCATATTTTTATTGTGAAAGCAAAGAGTATTTCAAAGAATTGAAAATTAAAGATAAAACAATAAAGTATTCGACACTATGTTTAGTGGTACTTGTATGTATGTTGAGTTTTAGAATGACATACTCGAATATCATAAAAGGTTCAGGCGAAATATTGCCATATAAGACGATTTTTGAACGTAATAGTATTGGAGAGGAACAAAATTATAATGAATAAATTAATATCTATAAGTGTAGCCGCATATAATCTTGAGAAATACATTAAACAGAATTTAGATTCATTTGTTAATGCTCAAAATAAAGATTATATAGAGGTATTAGTAATTGATGATGAGTCGACAGATAAAACAACTTCAATAGTTGAAGAATATGAGGCTAAATATCCAAATATTATAAAATTAATAAAGCAAAAAAATGCAGGTCCCGGCTCAACTGTGAATAAGGGAATATCAAATGCAACAGGAAAATATTTTAGAATGGTTGATGGAGACGACTGGGTAAATACAGATAATCTAGATTATATTGTAGAAAAACTAAAAAAAGTGGATGCTGATATAGTAATTACAAACTATGATGTGTATGACGATTCTAAAAAACAAATAGTAAAAACAACAAAACCTGATATAAATATACAAGAAGATATATTCAAGTTTGATGACATATGTGGTCAGATATCATTGGACATGCATAATGTTATATTTAAAACATCAATATTAAAAGAAAATAAAATTCGATTAGATAATGGATTTTATACAGATGTTGAATACTTATTATTACCAACAAAATTTATAGACACAGCAATATATTTTAATAAATCTATCTATATATATAGAATAGCAAGATTGGGACAGAGTGTTAGTTTAAGTAGCTTGCAGAAACATATTGACCAACATGACGAAGTACTAAAAAGACTTGTAAATTATTATGAATCTAATAAAAGACTTTTATCAAATGAAAAACTGATATATCTAGCGAATAGAATATCATTGGTTGCAGATTCGGAGTTTATTACACTCATGAGTTATACTATGACAAAGGATAATATCAATCGTGTAAAGAACTTTGTTAAGGAGTTAAAATTTTTAAGTGAGGATATTTATCAAAAATTTGCAAGGGGGAAGAAGGAAAAGATTTTAATTGCTACAAATTATAAAATAATAAAATTAGAATCTAAACTTATAAAGAAAAAGTTTTTTGATGAGACTAATTAATCTATATTATATAAAATTAGGGAGATTGACATGAAGAAAATTTTACTGTTTGGAGCATATAGTGACAACAACTTAGGAGATGACTTAATATTATTACTAGTTAATAGACTAATAAAGAGAAAACAGGTTATGCCAGTGGTGTTAAACAGGTATGGAATGAATGACTTTTTTACAAATAATTACAATTTTGTTGACAATTCTATATATAATCCTGAGCTTAATAATAAAAAACTAAAAAGAATATTAAAAATTAAAGCAGAAAAAAATGAGAAAACAGATGCATTATTCTTTTTAGGTGGTGGATATAGTAGCGAAAAATTTGGCATCATGAATTTAATTAAGATGAATATTGTTGTAAACCAATATTCAAAAGAGAAGGTGCCCATTTATTTTTTCGGACAAACAATTGGACCAAGTAAAAGCAGAATAGGATACAAGATTTTAAAAAATATTTATTCTAAAGGTGAGAAGGTATATGTTAGAGAAAAATATTCAAACAACTTTTTTGAAAAGAAAATAGCAACAGAACTTGTTGGAGATGATGCATATCTTTCTTATGAAGATTTTGATAAAAATAAGACTACAAAAGAAAATATAATAGTAAATATGAAAGACTTTGCTAATAATGATGAATATTATAATGATTATCTAAGAATGATAACAAATATTTCGAAAAAAGCAAATAATGAAATACATATAGTACCTTTTAGAAATGATAAGAATTCAAGAGAATATAAATTAAATTATGAATTGTACAGAGATTTAAAAAAGAGAAAAATAAAATGCAAATTTTGTGATATAAAAACATATCAGGATTTAATTAATGAATTCTCAAGTGCGATTATAGTAATTGGTTCGGCGTATCATAGCGTTGTACTTGGACTTATTGCAGGAGCAAATGTATATGGAATATATAATGGCGAGTATTACAAGCAAAAAATAAAAGGTGTTTTAGATCTTTATGATATGTCAGAAAAGAATACAGTATCTTTTAAAAATCTATCAGATGAATCGGAACGATTTATAAATGAAATTGTAACGAAAGGATTAAAAGAAAACAAAAAAATATCATACACAAGTAAATCAATTTATGAAGCAGTACTGAAAAAATATGACGAAACAATTGATAATATTAAGGAAGGAAGTAATTAATGGACAAATCTAGAACAAAAAATAGTATAAAGAACGTTAAATCTGGAATAATCGTTCAATTAACGAACAAGATACTAGCTTTTGTAGCAAGAACAATCTTTATTCAAGTATTAAATGTTCAATATTTAGGAATAAACGGATTATTTACTAATATATTAACACTCCTTTCTTTTGCAGAATTAGGAATAGGAACAGCGATTATATTTAGCATGTACAAACCTGTTGCTGAAGATAATCAAGAAAAATTAAAATCATTAATAAAACTATATAAAAAAACTTATAGAGTTATAGGACTTACAATTTTTGGTATAGGACTAATGATAGTTCCATTTTTGAAATATCTAGTAAAAGATACATTGGAAATAAAGGAAAATATCAATATATTGTACTTGCTGTTCTTGGTTAATACAGCAGTTTCTTATTTTTTTACATATAAAAGGTCTATCATATCAGCATATCAGCAAGAGAGGATTATAAATTATATTTCTGGAATAGTAAAATTAGTAATAACTGTTCTACAAATGGTATTTTTAATTATTACCCATGATTATATACTATATTTAATTATTACAATACTAGGAACTTTGATGGAAAATATAATAATTTCATATAAAGCTAACAAAATGTTTCCTTTTCTAAAAGAAAAAAATATAAAAGAATTGGAAAAGGCTGAGAAGAAAGATATATTCAGCAATGTTGCATCCTTAGTTGTGTATAAAATAGGAGGGATAATTTTAGACGGCACAGATAATGTGATTATGTCTGCGATGATAAATGTATCAACGGTCGGAATAGCATCAAATTATACTTTAATTATAAGCTCGTTAAAATCTGTGTTAGCCACAATTCTTAATTCTATTACGGCAAGTGTTGGGAACTTAAATGCAGGTAATGATACAGATAAAGAGGAAAAAGTCTTTGATCAGTTGACTTTCCTAAATTACTTATTATATTCATTTGTTGCAGTTGGAGTAGCTGTTTTAATTAATGATTTAATAAAAATATGGATAGGAGAAGAATATTTATTAGGACTCGGAGTAGCGATTGTATTAGCAGCGAATATTGTTATTGAAGGAATAAGGTTGCCAGCGTATACATACCGTGTTACTCTAGGATTATTTAGAAAGGGAAGAATAACCCCATATATAGCAACAATAGTAAATGTTACAACTTCAATTATATTATGCCGTTTTTTTCGGAGTTATTGGAATATTCATTGGAACAGGATTAGCACAACTAGCATCATATTCATGGATTGATGCGTATTTAATATATAAGTATGAATTTAAGAAAAAAGTAGCAGGATATTATTGGAAAGTATTAAAATACTTTATAGCTTTTGGTTGTAATGTCTTTGTTTCATATGAGATAATAAGTCGTGTCGCTATTGGAAATAGTATGTTAAATTTTGCATTAAAATTTGTATTAGCCTGCATAATTCCAAATTGTATTAATTTAGCATTTTTCTGTAAGACAGAAGAATTTAAAAGTATAAAAGATAAATTTTTGAAAAAGAAAGTTAAAAGTAAAAGGAGATAGTTTTATGTATGATTATTTAATTGTAGGCGCCGGCCTATTTGGTTCAATATTTGCTTATGAGGCAAATAAAAGAGGAAACAAAGTATTAGTAATAGACAAACGTTCACATATAGCAGGAAACATCTATACAGAAAACAAAGATGGTATTAATGTACATAAATATGGTGCACACATTTTCCATACAAGTAATAAGGAAGCATGGGAGTACATAAATCAATTTGCAGAATTTAATAGATATACAAATTCGCCAGTAGCACGTTATAAAAATGAACTTTATAATATGCCATTCAATATGAATACATTTAATAAGTTATGGGGAGTTGTTACGCCAACAGAAGCACAAGAAAAAATAGAGCAAGAAAAGAAAGAAGCGGGAATAATAGAACCTAAAAACTTAGAAGAACAAGCAATTTCGTTAGTCGGCAAAACTATTTATGAAAAACTTGTAAAAGGCTATACAGAAAAACAATGGGGAAGAAAATGCACAGAACTTCCAAGTTTTATTATTAAACGTTTACCTGTTAGATTTATATATGACAACAATTACTTCAATGACAAATATCAGGGAATTCCAATGGGAGGATATACTCAGATTATAGAAAAGATGCTTGATGGAATAGAAGTAAAATTAAATTATGATTACTTTGAGCATAAGCAAGAACTTGATAATATTGCAGAGAAAATAGTATTTACAGGACCAATAGATAAGTACTATGATTATAAATTTGGAGAACTTGAATACAGAAGTTTAAGATTTGAAGAAGAAGAATTAAATATTCAAAATTATCAAGGAAATGCAGTTGTAAATTACACAGAATATGAAATTCCATATACTCGAATAATAGAACATAAGCATTTTGAGTATGCAAAAAGTTTAGGACAAGAAGATACAATGCAGAAAACAATAATAACTAGAGAATATCCAGATAGCTGGAATAAGGAAAAAGAAGCGTATTACCCAATAAATAATGACAAGAATAATGAACTTTATCAGAAATATGCAGAATTAGCAAGCAAAGATAATAAAGTAATATTTGGTGGAAGGTTAGGAATGTATAAATATTATGATATGGATAAAATCATATTAGAAGCTTTACAATGCGCAAAAAAAGAAATAAAGATATAACCTTAAAAAGTTATATCTTTATTTTTAAAAAACTATTGCATTTTTAGTATAATAAAATATATAATATAATAAGTAAAGATTATAGATTTTTTTATCTAAATACAAAAAAGAATAGGAAGTTATGCAAATATGAGAAAATACTTTGGAACAGATGGAATTAGGAGAATTGCCAATAGTGAATTAACACCAGAATTGGTATATAAGGTGGCCAAAGCAGGAGCTTATGTACTATCTAAGCATACAGATCATACACCAACAATTTTTATAGGAAGAGATACTAGAATATCTGGTACTTTAATAGAAGCAGCAATGACAGCCGGATTCCTAAGCTATGGAGCAAATGTAAAACAACTTGGAGTAATTCCAACACCAGGAGTCGCATATTTAACAAAAAGATATAAAGCAGATGCAAGCGTGGTAATATCAGCATCACATAATACATATGAGTTTAATGGAATAAAATACTTTAGTAATAAAGGAATGAAAATTCCAGACACACTAGAAGAAGAAATCGAAGAGGTAATGGACTCTGGAAGATTAGATGAACTAACAGCAATAAACGATAAAATAGGAGTTGCTGAAAACAGAGAAGATTTATTAGAGGAATATGTATATTTCTTCAGAAAGAATTTTGAAGAAGACTTAGAAAACCTAGACAAAGAAGACTTTGTGGTAGCATTAGATACTGCAAATGGTGCAACATATGAAATAGCAGACAAAGTATTTACTAAATTAGGAATAAAACATTATATAATAAACAATGAACCAAATGGAATAAATATAAATGATAACTGTGGTTCTACCCATATGCAAGGATTGCAAAAGTTTGTTGTAGAAAACAAATGCAATTTAGGAATAGCATATGATGGAGATGGAGATAGATGCTTAGCCGTTAATGAAAAAGGTGAACTAGTTGATGGAGATTGCATAATGGCAGTAATATCAAATTATTTAAAAGAGAAGAACCAACTAAAAAATGATACATTAGTAGCAACAGTTATGAGTAATTTAGGACTAAGAAAATATGCACAAGCAAACAATATAAACTTTGAAGCAACCAAAGTTGGAGACAGATATGTTCTTGAAAATATGCTTGCAAACGGAAATAACCTAGGTGGAGAACAATCTGGACACATTATAATGCTTGATTACAATCCTACAGGAGATGGAATTCTAACATCATTAATGTTAGTTAAAATAATGTTAGAAAAAAAGCTTTCAATTTCAAAATTATGTGATATAATAAAAATATATCCACAAATTTTAATAAATGCAAAAGTTTCAGCAGATAAGAAATATGACTACGAAAAGGATGCACAAATAAAAGAAGAAATAGATAAACTAGAAAAAGAATTTTCTGGAAATGGAAGAGTTCTTATAAGACCTTCTGGAACAGAACCTCTAGTAAGGGTTATGATAGAAGGAGAAAATCAAGGTTATATTAAAGCTAAAGCAGAAGCTCTAGCAAAATTAATAGAACAAAAGTTAAAATAAAGGAGGAAACACAAATGCCATTTGTTGATTTTACAAACATACTTACTGTACTTTTAGCTGTAATACTTTTTGGACTAATAGTATTCTTAGGAAAAGAACTACACAAAAGTGGATTGCCAGCTATAATGCTATTTGTATTCTTAATAATACTAGTATGCCATGCTATGGAATTAATGCTTATACCAAACATAGAAGAAGAAGTATATCATGCAATAGCAAGAAGTATAGCTGTTGACTTTGGATTTATATTCTTATCTTTTGTATCATATCTATGGATAGATGAAATTCAATCTAAAATAGAAAAGAAAAAGAGTATAGACGATAGCTTAAGTTGGTTTTGGGCAAAAGTTTAAAACAGAGAAACATATATATAAATTTCCAGATGAGTCTGGAAATTTTTTTATGAAATATAACAAAACAATGAAAATAGTACTAGTAAAAATTTATAAGAAAAATAAAAATAAAAAAATGTAAAAAAGCTATTGACAACAGCCAACCTATATGTTAATATAGTTACTGTACTAAGTATATGGAATATATTTTATTATATAAATTAGTAAAAAATAGCAGTTAAACAGAAGCAAATTACTAGTTTATTATTTTGCACTTAAAACAGGCAAAAATAATTTGAAAAAATTTAAAAAATGTATTGACATTACACTTTAAAAGTAGTACAATAAAGTTCGTTACACATTTAACTAAAATGAGTAACGAAAAAGTACATTGAAAAGTAAATAACAAACCTTTGAAAAAAGACCAATAGCGGTAGTTATTTGTACTACCATAAAAAACAAA
>OLHG01001136.1_pt1 | contig 17045 bp, 16 predicted proteins | sample 1605971 | NCBI WGS metagenome assembly OLHG01 (sample SAMN03283289) | human gut metagenome | biome: human-associated habitat; material: feces | host: Homo sapiens | place: Peru | collected 2012 | reverse complement strand
TGTATTCCAAAGTTCCTTTTGAAAAGCTTTCTTCTTTTACAGAATCTTCGCTTAGGACTCCTTCTACATATCTACTAACAGAATCTATAAGTACCATTGCTGGAAGCTCTCCTCCTGTTAGCACATAATCTCCAATTGAGATTTCCTCATCTACAATTTCGTCTAGTACTCTTTGGTCTATTCCTTCATAATGTCCACATAGAAGAATTAGATGTTCTTGTTTTGCTAGTTCTTGTACTTTTGCTTGGTTTAATGTTTTTCCTTGTGGAGATAGATATATGACTTTTGCTTTTGCATCTTGTACTGATTTATAAGCATCATATACAACATCTGCTCTTACTACCATTCCTGCTCCTCCACCATATGGAGTATCATCAACTTTTTTGTGCTTGTCTCTTGAAAAATCTCTTATATTAATCAAATTAATGTTTATAAGATTTTTGCTTTCAGCTCTTTGTATGATACTGTGTTTTAGTGGCTCAAACATTTCTGGAAAAAGTGTTAGTATATCAAATTTCATATTTTTTCTCCTAATCTACTAAGCCTTTAATTAGATGCACTATTATTTTTTTATTTTCTAAATCAACTTCTTTTAATACATCTTTAATGGCTGGTAACAGAATTTGTTTTCCTAGCTCATCTTTTACTACATATATATCGCTACTTCCAGCATTGTATATGTCATCAACTTTTCCAAGCAATTTTCCTTCGTCTGTATATACATCTAGTCCTAGTAAGTCAACTATAAAATATGTATCTTTTGGAAGCTTTTTAGCATCTTTTCTATCTATTTTTAAATAGCAGTTTCTTAGCTTTTCTGCTTCTTCAACAGTTTCAATTCCTTTTAACTTTAGAATTACCATATTCTTCTTGTAATTGACTTGCTCTATTTGGAATAATTTTAATTCATTTTTCTTTTCTACATATATTTCTTTTAATTCGTCAAATCTTGTTATATCATCTGTAAAAGGAACTACTTTTACTTGCCCTTTTATTCCAAATGTATTTACAATTTGACCAATCTCTAAATACTTTTCCATTTTTTATTCCTCGAATATAATTCCAACCTTTGTTTGCTCTTTTGCTGTAATTGCTTTCATAACTGTTCTGATTGCTTTTGCAATTCTTCCTTGTTTTCCAATTACTTTTCCCATATCTTCTGATGCAACTTTAACTTTTAAAAGAGTTCCTCTTTCATCGTCTACTCTAGTTACTTCAACTTGATCTTTGTTGTCTACAAGATTTTCTATTATTGTTTTTAAAATTTCTTCCATCTGTTTTTGTCCTTCCTAAATTGTAATATTAATTATTTTGCTTTTTCTATTAAAGCTTTTACTGTATCTGTTGGTTTTGCACCATTCTTAATCCATTTTTCTACTTTTTCTTTGTCTAATTTGATTGTAGCTGGATTTGTCATTGGATCGTATGATCCTATTTGCTCTACTATTCTTCCATCTCTTGGGCTTCTTGAATCAGCTACTACAATGTGATAGTATGGAGCTTTTTTTGCACCTGCTCTTTGTAATCTAATTTTTACCATTTAATTCACCTCCGCAAAATTATACTATTTTATTTTATATATTTTTCTACTAGTTTTAGTAGTAAATATTAAAAACTATTTTATTGAATCTTGAAGCTTTTTCAATTCTTTCGGATCCATATTTTTCATTTGACCCATCATCTTTCTCATTGACTTGCTGTCTTTCATTTGTTTCATCATTTTCTGTGTCATTTCAAAAGACTTCATGAATTTGTTTATTTCTTGTACAGAAGTTCCACTTCCTTTTGCAATACGTAATCTTCTTTGTCCATTTAATATTCTAGGATTTTTTCTTTCCTTTGCTGTCATTGAACAAATTATAGCTTCGATTCTTGTAAATTCTTTATCATCAACTTTTAAATCTTTTATATTTGCCATTCCTGGCACTAATTTAAGTAGTGATGAGAAAGAACCCATTTTCTTAACCTGCCTTAGTTGAGCTAGATAATCGTCTAAATCAAATTCTTTTTTAGCTAATTGTTTTGAAAGCTTTTCTGCTTCTTCTTGATCAAACGATTCTTCTGCCTTTTCTATTATTGATAGGACATCGCCCATTCCTAAGATTCTTGATGCCATTCTCTCTGGATAAAATACTTCTAGTTCACTTAGTTTTTCTCCGACACCTGCAAATTTAATTGGTTTTCCTGTTACTTTCTTTACTGATAATGCTGCACCACCACGGGTATCACCATCTAGCTTTGTTAAAATAACACCATCAATTCCAAGTGCATCATTAAATCCTGTTGCTACATTTACAGCTTCTTGACCTGTCATCGCATCTACTACTAATAGTATTTCATGTGGATGAACATTTGCCTTTACATTTTTCAACTCATTCATAAGTTCTTCATCTATTTGAAGTCGACCTGCTGTATCTAGTATGATAACATCATTTAATTTACTCATTGCAATGCTTAATGCTTGTTTTGCTATATGAACAACATCTTTTGAATTTTCATTTGCAAATACCGGTATGTTTAATTGTGAACCTACAACTTGAAGTTGTTTTATAGCTGCTGGTCTGTAAACATCACACGCTACTAGTAATGGTTTCTTTCCTTGTTTTCTTAGTAAATTTGCAAGTTTTCCTGCTGTTGTTGTTTTACCAGAACCTTGAAGTCCTACAAGCATTATTATCGTTGGTGGATTTGGATTAAAGTTTATTGAACTTTGTGTTCCTCCAAGTAATTCTACTAACTCGTCTTTTACTATTTTTATAACTTGTTGTCCAGGAGTTAAAGATTTTAAAACATCTTGACCTAAGGCTTTTTCTTGTATTGATGCTACAAATTCCTTTACTATTTTATAGTTAACATCTGCTTCTAAAAGTGCAAGCTTTACCTCTCTTAGCATTTCTTTTAAATCTGATTCGGTAATTCTTGTTTTTCCTCTTAGTTTTTTAGTAAATTCTTGTAGTTTAGAAGATAATCCTTCAAAAGCCATATTAAAACCTCCTTATTTTCTTATGCATTCAAACTTATTAATTCTTTTCTTACACTATTTAAAATCTTTTCTATTTTCTTGTCTGATGAACTGTCTGTAATTTTACTTAGCTCTGAAAGAATAGTTTGGATTTGTTTTTCTTGGTTTATTGTCTTTTTCATAATCCCTAGCTTTCGTTCATATTCCAAAAGCCTTTTTTCTCCCTTCTTAACAATGTCATTTACTGCTTGCCTTGTAATTTTATTGTTTTCAGCTATTTCTGTTAGTGATAAGTCGCAATTAGCAAAGTCATTTAATACATTTTGTTGTCTTTTTGTTAAAAGATTTCCATATATTTCGTATAACATTCCTATCTCGACTTTTTTCTCCATACCGTCGCTTCCTTTCTTACAAGGTAATATAAATTATTTGTTAGTTTTGTAATGCTAATATACTTTACAACATTTTTATTGATTTGTCAAGTGTTTTTGCTTTATTTTATAAAAAAACTGATAACAAGTTTTATTTTTTCTTGTTATCAGTTAATATAATTTATTTTTAGTTAATATAGAAAAATAAATGTTTTTGTTTTTCAGTTTTTAGTAAATAGTTACTCTAAATCCAATTTTCATACCACAATCCGTAGTTTGCGCTGACTTATGCTCTGAAGTATATCTCTTAATAGCTCCTGTTTCTTCCACTGATCCAGAAACACGATATTCGCAATCTCCACCTCTTATTGTACAATATAAATTTTTCACTAATACGCCAATAGCTAATGATTTTGTAGATTTAATTTTAAAATCCGATATTGATGCTATTTTTATAGCTATATTTTGACTTCTCGAAGGTTTAGAAACTGTATATTTTTCAAGAGTCCATTCAGAAACATTTCCTCCAATATCATATATATTCATTTTACAAAAATCATCACTAGCTCCTGTTGTTAATAACACTGAACCACCATCATTTTTCACATATGGGCAATCTCCCCAACTTTCAGCATCTTCTTCTAAATATTTTGCTGATTTATTTGATATATTCCAACAATTGCTACCATAATTTCCTATGCTTGCACTATCAGTTGTCAAAATACTATTATCTATATTAGCCTTATTATGAATAAATGCTAATACTAAATCCCATTGCATTCCGAACATTAGGCATGAAGTACGATTTCCAGAATCCACTTGTTTAGCTAAATTGTAAGCTTGATTTCTTGTTACAAATGTATATGGAAACATATTTGGTTTTGATACAGGTATTACTGTTGCATCTCCTGCTTCTGTTCTAGGTTCACTTATGCCAGCTTCATATCTTGCTATATAAAAACCACCATTTTCATATACACTCTTTAACATATTTTTCTTTGCAGTATCATACTCTGTTTCATCTGCAAACCAACCTTCTGCAGTATCCTCTCTATATACATCATCACACTCATCACTTCTATACGCACTGGTATATTTCTTTATACAATATTCAATCTCATCATAATCTGTTGATTTTGTAGGCTTTTTGTCTCCTGCTGTTGTTTCTGTATTATAATCCGAATTTTCGTATAAGCTTTTTGGTACCTCTATCCAAACATATTCATTTCCTAGATTATCCTCTATTACCAAACCATTATCTAAATTTGTTCCCTCTTTTTCTTTAAAGTTTTCACCAATTACATATGGATTTGTATCATCATTTCCAGGCAAGTTTTCTGTTTTTTACCATTTCCATTTACTTGCTCATCTATCCAGCTTGGTACATTATTTAAATCTGTTTGTTCATTTTCTTTTGCTTCTCCATATTTTCTTCTTGCTTCTTTTGATTTGTTTATTATACCATTATTTTGTAGTACTAATGATACACTTACTCCTGCTAGAATTAAAAGAACAACTATGGTTACCACTAATGCACCAATGTGATTCCGTTTTTGCTCTTTAACATTTTTTCTCTCTTTCCTTTACATTTTTTAATTTTGTTTCTTTCCATTTTATTTTTTTCTCCCCTGTTAATATGTTAATTACAAAACATTTTATTTTGTACTCCTGAAGTTGTTTAATTAAATATATTATTTAATTAAACTTTTTTCATTCACAATATTTTATCTAAAATTATATTTCTATTTTGTGTACTTTTCCCAATTTTTATGCTATACTATTAGTGTTAATTAACCGTTACGGTTGATTTATTTTTATACGAGGAGATAATTAGAATGAAAATTGGAATAGTAGGATTACCAAATGTAGGAAAAAGTACTTTATTTAATGCAATTACTAATGCTGGAGCAGAATGTGCTAATTACCCTTTTTGTACAATAGAGCCAAATGTTGGCGTTGTACCTGTACCGGACGAAAGATTAGATAATTTAGCAAAAATATATAACCCTCAAAAGGTAACTCACGCAATAATAGAATTTGTTGATATTGCTGGTCTTGTTAAAGGCGCTAGCAAAGGTGAAGGTTTAGGTAACAAGTTCTTATCTCATATTAGAGAAACTGATGCTATCTGCCAAGTCGTAAGATGCTTCGAAGATTCAAACATTGTTCACGTTGATGGTAGCATTAATCCAGTTAGAGATATTGAAACTATTAACCTAGAATTAATTTTTGCTGATTTAGATACTGTTGAAAAAAGAATTGATAGAGCTAGTAAATTAATCAAAGGCGATAAAAAGTATCAATTTGAGTTTGATACTTGGAAAAAAGTTAGAGAAGCTTTACAAAATGGAAAACCATCTAGAAGTCTTGATTATTCTGATGAGGAATTAGAAGTTATTAAGGATGCTTTTTTACTAACAATGAAACCTATTTTATATGTAGCAAATGTTTCAGAGGAGCAGTTATCTAATCCTGATGATGAGAATGTAAAAAAGGTTAAAGATTATGCAAAAGAAGATAAAGCTGAGGTTATCACTCTTTGTGTTAAAATCGAAGAAGAATTGTCTGCCCTTGATGGAGATGACAAAAAAGAAATGTTAGAAGCTCTTGGCCTTGATGAGTCTGGACTAGATAAAGTTATAAAAGCAAGTTATGATTTGTTAGGATTAATGTCTTTCTTAACTGCAGGTGAACCAGAAGTTAGAGCTTGGACTATTAAGAAAGGAACTAAAGCGCCCCAAGCTGCTGGAAAGATTCACTCTGATATTGAAAGAGGATTTATTAGAGCAGAAATCGTTTCTTATAATGATTTAATGAGAGAAGGTTCTCTAAACGCTGCTAAAGAAAAAGGACTTATGCGTTCTGAGGGAAAAGAATATATTATGCAAGACGGAGATATTGTTTTATTTAAATTTAATGTATAGGTGGTTAATTATATGGCATTTGATGGAATTGTAACAAGGGCTGTTGTTTCTGAATTAAATGGCTGTTTACTAAATGGAAAAATAAATAAAATCTTTGAGCCTAATAAAAATGAAATTTTATTAGGCATTTATTCTTGCGGTAAAAATTACGCTCTAAATATTTGCATTGATCCTGTAAATTATAGAGTCCATCTTACTACCCACTCTAAGCCTAATCCACAAAATGTTTTTAATTTATGTATGGTTTTGCGAAAGCATTTAACTGGTGGCACTATTAAGAAGATCTATATGAATGGACTTGAAAGAATTATCTACATAGATGTAGATTGTTACAATGATTTTAATGATTTGGTTACTAAAACTATTGTAATTGAGCTTATGGGAAAGCATAGTAATGTAATTTTACTAAATTCCGATAATACTATTATTGATAGTTTGCGTCATCTTGATAAGCTTGATAATTCTCTTAGAGATATTCTTCCTGGTTATAAATACTCAGTATTAGATAGTTCTAAGCAAGATTTTACAAATTCTACTTTTGATGATTTTTATAAAATCTTGCAGAATACAGAAAGTATTGCTATTGCCCTTTCTAACTATTATACAGGTTTTAGTAAAACTGGTATTTCGTATGTTCTTACCGATTTAGATATACATACCGAAAAAATTTTGCTTGATGATTATAAAAGATTATATAAGTATTTAAAAGACATCATATCTGGTAAACCTCTTCTTTGTTATAAGATTGATGGTAAAAAGGATGATTTCTATGTAAAATTGCAGAATTCCAATAATCTTCAGATCAACTTTTTTATTGATGATTTTTATTTTGACAAAGAAGAAAAAGAAAAGTTTTCTTCGTACCAAAACGATTTACTACGCCTTATTTTAAGTCGTTTAAAAAGGTTAGAAGATAAATTAAGTACAGCTAATAAATCTTTAAATGAATGTTCTAAGATGGAAGATTATAGATTATATGGAGAACTAATTACTGCTAACTTGTACAGAATACAAAACTATAATCAGACTTCTATAACTTTAGAAAATTATTATAAAAATAATGAACCAATAGATATAAAATTAGATGGTAGCATCTCCCCTTCTGCTAATGCAAAGAAGTTTTTTAAGAAATATAAGAAATTGCAGAATACATATTCAATAGTTCAAAAACAGAAAGAACTAATTACTGACGAAATTGAGTATCTAGATAGTATTGTCTATGAAATAAATAATTGTCAAACTCTGCAGGATTTAGAGTCAGTTTACTCAGAAATTTCTGAATCTTTAGACTTAAAAATAAATGATAAAAATACTCCAAAGAAAAATAAGAAAGTAAATTCTTCTATGCCAACAGAACTTACAATAGATGGTTTTACAATTTTAGTTGGCAAGAATAACAAACAAAATGATTATCTAACTTGCAAAATTGCTAAGAGTTCCGATTTATGGTTTCACACTAAAGATATTCATGGAAGCCATGTTGTTTTAAAACTCAATAAGAACAAAACTGCAACCGATTCTATCATTTATAAATGTGCAACTATCGCAGCATATTATAGCAAAGCCAAATTGTCACAAAATGTGCCAGTCGATTACACTTATATAAAATATGTTAGAAAACCTAATGGTGCAAAGCCTGGTATGGTTATTTATACAAATAATAAAACTTTATATGTTAATCCAAAGAAACCTTAGAAAATATTTAATTTTTCTAAGGTTTTACTTGAAAAATATCATAGATTAATATAAAATATGAACAGATATATTTATGGAGGAATTATGCAAGAATTTATTTCACATTCAGAAGAAGATACAATTAATTTTGCAAGTGATTTTGCAAGAAAATTAGATAAAAACTCTGTTATTATTTTATCAGGAGATTTAGGTTCTGGTAAAACTAAATTTACAGAAGGTGTTTTAAAACATTTCGGACTTGAAGACGAAATATCAAGCCCAACTTTTACTATTGTTAATGAGTATCACTCAAATGCTATGAACATATATCATTTTGATTTATACAGACTTTCTGATATTGACGAGTTTTATGCTATGGGTGGTGAAGAATACTTACGGTAATGGTATTTGCATTTTTGAATGGGGCGAAATGATTGAAGATATGCTTAAACAAGGATATACAAAAATCACTTTTGACCGTGATTTAGAAAATATTAACTTTAGAAAATTAACTATCGAGGAGTTTTAATTATGAAAATATTAGCAGTAGATACATCATCTTCTAACTGTTCTGTTTCGATTACAGAAATAGATGAAAACAAGAATTTTAATATTATAATATCAAAAAACAATGATAATGAAAAAACTCATTCTCAAAAACTTATGCCTATGATTGATGAAGCATTAAGAGAATCTCATCTTTATTTAAGTGATATTAACTTATTAGCTTGTTGTTTGGGTCCTGGCTCTTTTACTGGAATCAGAATTGGTATAGCAACAATGAAAGCTTTTGCAGATGTAAAGGAAATTCCTACTGTAGGAGTTACTTCTCTTGAATCTTTAGCATATAACATTAGCACAAACGACTACATCTGCCCTATTATCGATTGCAAGAATAACAATGTTTATTCTGCTTTATTCTCAGATATGAAACAAATTGGAGAAAATATTGCTGAAAGTATAGATATTACATTAGACAGAATTTCAAGTCTTATTTCTGATGGTAAGTCTATTACTTTTATCGGAGATGGTAGTATTATTCACAAAGATTTAATTTTGCAAAAATTCCCACAAGCCAAATTCTCTACTGATAATATACAATCTAGTATCTCTCTTGCAAAATGTGCTTATGATAAGTATTTACAAGGAGATTATGGAGATTCTAATCATATCTCTCCCCTTTATCTAAGAAAATCACAAGCAGAAAGGGCTAAATATGGAGATTAATATATCAACTATGACCTTAGATGATTTAGAACAAATCAAGGATATTTTGCAATCTGATTTTGATGAATTTTGGAGTTATGATATTTTGTTAAATGAGCTTTCTTCTAGCAATTCAAAGTATATTGTTGCTAAAAATAAAGATAATACTATAGTAGGATTTGCTGGTATAAAAATCATTTTAGATGAAGCTGAATTAATGAATATTGTAACAAAAAAAGATATGAGACATTGTGGAGTTGCATCTTCTATGCTTAATCATTTACTTTCTATTTGTAAAGAAAATAATATTAAATTACTAAATTTGGAAGTAAATACTCAAAATACTATTGCAATTAATTTTTATAAAAAGTATAATTTTGTTGAAGTAGGTTTACGAAAAAAATACTATGATAATACATATGATGCTTTGCTTATGACATATAAGCTTTAATATATACTAATAAGATAAATTTTAGGAGGAAATTACTAATGAAGAACGAATTTGAACTTTCATACAAAAACTTAAAATCCACATGTAACCCAAATATATTTAAGTTTGATACAACTGAAAGTCTAGAACCAATTCAAGGAGGAATAGGTCAAGACAGAGGTATCAAAGCTTTGGAATTTGGATTAAATGTGGATATTAATGGTTATAACCTTTATGTTGAAGGACCTAGTGGTGTTGGTAAAACAATGTATACTAAACATTTTCTAGATTCTATTTCTAAAAAGAAAAAAATCCCACAAGATTGGTGCTATGTATATAATTTTGATAATCCAAACGAACCAGTTGCAATTCCTCTTGCTGCAGGTCAAGGCAAAGAATTTAAAGAAGCAATGGATAAGTTTGTTAAGGATATTACTAGAGATATACGAGATACCTTTAATAATGAAGATTTTGAAAAAGAAAAAGCTCTTATTAAACAAGAATACGACGCAAAAAGATCAGCTCTAATGGATCAATTAAACCAAACTTCTGCACAATATGGATTTCAGGTAAAGTCTGCTACTAACGGAATTTACATGATGCCTGTTATAAATGGAAAGACTATTGAAGAAGAAGAATTCGAAAAATTAGATGAAGCAACAAGAAAAGATTTTGAAGATAAATCTTCTATTGTTCAACAACACATAATGGAAGCAATTTCGCAAATCAAGTCAATTCAGTCAGAAGCTGACCAAAAAATAAATGAATGGCAATCTAATGTTGCTCTTTTAACAGTTAACGCACACATCAATTTCATAAAATCTAATTTTAAGAGAAACAGGAAAATAACTAAATTTTTGGATGATATTAAGAAGGATATTTTAAAGAATGTAAATGTATTCCTAGCAAAAGATGATTGTAAGTCAAATAATCCACAAAATATGCAACGACCAGAAATTCAAAAACCTTGGTTAAATTATCGAGTTAATTTATTTATTGATAATAGCAATTTAGAAGGTGCACCTGTTATAATGGATTCTAACTATTCATATCCAAACTTATTTGGTAGATTAGAATACGAAAACTGTTATGGTAGTTTAAGAACTGATTATACAATGTTAAAACCAGGACTTCTTCATAATGCTAATGGTGGATATTTAGTAATGCAAGCTAGAGATATTGTTACTAATCAATTATGCTATGAAACTTTAAAAAAAGTTCTTAGAACCAAAGAACTTGGAATAGAGAATTCTGTAGAGCAACACACTTCTATGGTAATGGTATCTTTAAAGCCAGAACCTATTCCCCTTAATTTAAAAGTTATTTTGATTGGTGATGAAACTCTTTATCAAACTTTAATTTCTGTCGACACAGATTTCAAAAAGTTATTTAAAATAAAAGTCGAATTTGAAGATGATGCACCATTAACTTTAGATAACATGAATAAACTAGCTCGTGTTATTCATGGATTCTGTGAAACTGAAGAATTACCTCCTCTTGACAGAACAGCTATGGCAAGAGTTATAGAATATGCATCTAAGCTTGCAGACGATCAGTCTAAGCTTTCTACACGATTCGGAGAAATTACTCAAATTATTGGCGAAGCTGGAACTCTAGCCAGATTAAGTAAAGACAAAGTCATCACTGGAGAAACTGTTGACCTAGCACTTTCTCAAAGAGATGAAAGAGAACAAAAATATAATGAGAAATATTTTGACATGATTAACTCTAATACACTTTTAATAGATACTTCTGGATTCAAAGTTGGTCAAATTAATGGTCTTACAGTTATGAACCTTGGTAATTACTCTTTTGGGTTACCTGTAAAGATTACAGCTAACACTTATGTTGGTAAGAACGGAATTATAAATATTGAAAGAGAAGTTGATATGTCAGGCTCTTCTCACTCAAAGGGAATTCTTATCCTATCTGGTTATTTAGGAGAAATGTTTGCACAAGATATGCCACTTTCATTAACTGCCAGCCTTTGTTTTGAACAGTTATATAATGGAGTTGATGGCGATAGTGCTTCTAGTACAGAGCTTTACGCTATACTTTCTAGCTTATCTGGCATTCCAATTAATCAATCAATTGCAGTTACTGGTTCTGTAAATCAAAAAGGCGAAATTCAACCAATTGGTGGAGTTAATGAAAAGATTAAAGGATTTTTTGAAATTTGTAAAATGCGTGGTCTTGATGGCTCACACGGAGTTATGATTCCAAAGTCTAATGAAAAAAATCTAAACTTATCTGATGAAGTTATAGAAGCTGTTAAAGATAAGAAATTTCATATTTATGCAATTTCTACTATCGAACAAGGTATTGAACTTTTAACTGGTGTTCCCGCTGGTAAAAAAGATGTATCTGGTAGATTCCCTGCCGGTAGCATAAATTGTTTAGCTTATGCTAAATTAAGAAAATATGCAAAAATAAGTAAAGATGATTAAAAAATTATTTCCTTAGAAAATTTCTAAGGAAATAATTTTTATTTTTTTACTACTGCAATTTTTAATGGTAATCCATTTATGCTCATATCTTTGTAGTCTGAATTTTCTTCGTCATATTTTATGCTTAGAGCTAATGTGTCTTTCTTTATTTCTTGTTCATTTGCTTTTATTACATCTATAACTTCTTTGCTTCCAGATACATATAGGTCTATATTATCCATAACTTCAAATCCTGATTCTTTTCTCATATTTTGAACTTTAGATAATACTTCTCTTAAATATCCTTCTTCTTTAAGTTCTTCTGTTATAGTTGTATCAAGCATTACACCAATCTCGCCTTCTCCGGCAAAAGAGTAACCATCTTTTCCTTGCATCATTACAAGTAGATTATCAGAATTTAATTCTAATTCTGTATCTTCATCTAGCATAATTACATATCCTTTTCCAGCTTTAACTGTGTTTGCTAAATCTAGTGGATTGCATTTTGCTATTTCTTCTTTGATTTTTGGAATGTACTTACCATATGTTTTACCTAATACTGGTAAGTTTGGTTTTATATCAAAGTTAACGAATTCTGACATTTCTGCTCCTAATTCTACTTCTTTGATATTTAATTCCTCTTTTATAATGTTGCCATAATACTCTGGTAAAGATTCAACTGATATTAACATCTTAGAAAGTGGTTGTCTGTTCTTGATATTTGCATTGTTTCTTGCACTTCTTCCAAGTTCAACTATTCTGTATGCTAAATCCATTTCATTCTCTAATTTTGTATCAACTTCTTTTTCGTTGTACTCTGGCCAGTGGCATAAGTGAACACTTTCTGGTGCATTTTTATCTAATCCTACAACTAAGTTTTGATATATTGCATCAGCCATAAATGGTACGAATGGAGCTATTATTTTGCTCATTGTTGTTAATACTCTATATAATGTTGTATAAGCACCTATTTTTTCGTCATTTAATTCTGTACTCCAGAATCTCTCTCTGTTTCTTCTTACATACCAGTTAGAAAGTTCATCTGTAAAGCTCTCTATTAAGTTTCCTGCACCTGTTATGTCGTATGCGTCAAGTTTTTCTGCAACTGATTTTACTAATGTATTTAACTTAGAAATAATCCATTTATCCATTACATTCTCTGACTTAAAGTCTGAATATTTTAGTGGATTGAATTGGTCAATTTCTGCATATAGAACATAGAATGAATATACATTCCATAATGTGCTTAAGAATCCTCTTTGTGATTTCTTTACATTTTCTAGTGATAGTCTTGAAGAAATCCAAGGCGCACTTCCTGTATAGAAATACCATCTTGTAGCATCTGCGCCAACTGTATCTAATAGATATAATGGATCAACACCATTTCTCTTTGATTTAGACATCTTTTGACCATTGCCATCTAGAACGTGTCCTAGTACTATACAGTTTTCAAATGGAGTTCTATTAAACAATGCTGTTCCTAATGCTGTTAATGTATAGAACCATCCTCTTGTCTGGTCTATTGCTTCTGATATGAATTGTGCAGGGAAGTTATTATCAAACATTTCCTTGTTCTCAAATGGATAGTGCCATTGAGCAAATGGCATTGCTCCTGAATCGAACCAGCAGTCTATAACCTCTTTTGCTCTCTTCATTTCTCCACCACATTTTGGACATTTTAAGTGTACATTGTCTATATATGGCTTATGAAGTTCTATATCTTCTGGTACATTTATTCCTTTTTGTTTTAGTTCTTCTATGCTTCCAATACATTCTTGGTGTCCGCAATGTTCATCTTCACAAGTCCAAATTGGAAGTGGAGTTCCCCAATAACGATCTCTTGAGATTCCCCAATCTATAACATTCTCTAAGAATTTTCCAAATCTTCCTGTTTTTATTGTTTCTGGATACCAGTTTACTTTGTCATTATTTGAGACTAACTCATCTCTTAGTTGGCTCATTGCAACAAACCAGCTTGCTTTTGGATAATATAGAAGTGGTGTGTCACATCTCCAGCAATGTGGATATGAGTGCATATGTCTTTCTTTGCTAAATAGCTTGTTTTCTTCTTTTAACCATTTGCATATATCTTCGTTACAGTCTCTTACATTTTTTCCAGCCCAAGGCTCTACTTCTGCTACGAATTTTCCTGATTTATCTACTAGGTTTACGAATGTTATTCCATTTTTCTTTGCAACTAAGCTATCATCTTCTCCATAAGCTGGTGCTATATGTACGATTCCTGTACCATCTGTAAGTGTTACATAATCTCCGTGAATTACTTCAAATGCTTTTCCTTCTACTTTTGCAAATGGCATTAATTGCTCATATTTTTTTCCAAGTAATTCAGAACCTTTATATTCTTTTAAGACTTCATATTGTTTATCTTTTAAAACTGTTGGAACTAATTCTTTTGCTAAGATGTATGTTTCATATTCTGGTTCTTCTTCAGTTCCAACATTAACTTTTACATCACAGTAATCATATGATTTATTTACACATAATGCTAAGTTTGAAGGTAGTGTCCAAGGTGTTGTTGTCCACGCTAAGAAATATTTGTCTTCTCCTACTACTTTAAATTTTGCAATACAAGTTAAATCATTTACGTCTTTATATCCTTGTGCAACTTCGTGTGAAGATAGTGCTGTTCCACATCTTGGGCAATATGGCATAACTTTGTGTCCTTCATATAATAGACCTTTGTTCCATAATTCTTTTAAAGCCCACCAAACAGACTCAATATACTCGTTTTTATATGTTATATATGGATTCTCCATATCTACCCAAAAACTTACTTTATTTGTCATTTCTTCCCAGACATGAACATATTTAAAAACACTTTCTTTACATTCTTTTACAAACTTTTCTACTCCATATTCTTCTATTTGTTCTTTTCCTGAAATTCCCAATTTCTTTTCGATTTCAAGTTCTACTGGAAGTCCATGAGTATCCCATCCAGCTTTTCTTATTACTCTGTAACCTTGCATTACTTTGTATCTAGGAATTATGTCTTTCATAACTCTTGTTAAGATATGTCCAGCATGTGGCATACCATTTGCTGTTGGAGGTCCATCATAAAATGTAAAATATCTTTTGCCTTCATTCATTGCAAAATTCTTTTTTATAATGTCTTTGTCCTTCCAAACTTGCGCTACTTCGTGTTCCATTCCAACAAAGCCATCATCTTTTAGTTCAACTTTTTTGTACATAATATCATCCTTCCTTTCTTAAAATCAAAATGAGGTTAGAATTTTTTAACCTTATTTTGTATGAACATCAAAAAAAGCTAATCATCCTATCTAGGACGAATTAGCTTTGTATCCGCGGTACCACCTAATTTGAGAATTTTTAATAAATTCTCCTCTTAATTATCTTTTAACGCAAGATTTACGATTTACATTACTATTATTTCACATAAACAATTCAAAGGTGATAATAAATAAATATGGTTTATCAAATTTTCAGCTACCTTTGACTCTCTAAAAACTTTAATTTATTTATCGTGTCCTTATCACAATTTTTATTTTATTTTGATGATATATAGTATATCACATCATTTTTAAAATAACAATAGGTTTATAAAAAATTACCAGCACATATTTAGTATTTCTTCTAATCTCTTATCTTGTTTGGTTAAGTATAAGTATCCTATTAAGGCTTCAAATGCTGTTGAGTATCTATATTCTTCGACTGTTGAATTTTTCGGAAGATGATGGTTTTCTGCATTTCTTCCTCTTCTTACAATATCTTTTTCGTCTTCTGTTAGATTATCATATATGTTTTTCAATATAGTTGCTTGAGCTTCTGCTTTTACATATTTTATTGATTCAATATGTAACATATGTGGTTTTGACCTTTTTGTATTTACCAAATTCATTCTGATAAACAATTCATACACCGCATCCCCAACATACGCCCAAGTAAGTGGTGACATTGTGTTTACTTCTGATATATCTTTTTCTCTGTTTATTATTTCTATCATTTTCTACCTTTCTACTTTTTCTAGCGTAATTCTTCCTAAATTTCCGCTTCTAAAATCTTCTAATATTATTTTTGACACCTTATTTAAATCTATTGTATTTCCTTTTGCTACTGCTCCCCTTTTTTCTCCTATGTAGTTCATAACTTCTACTATTCGCTCATTTTCCGCAAGTTGATCGTTTGAAAGTATTTTTTCCACTACTTCTGGATTTAAAGAATATCTGTCAACTACTGCTTGTCTATATTCCTCAAGTAAGTATTTTAACAATTTATACGCAATCTCCACTTCATCTAGTATTTCACTTTTAATTGTCCCTGTATATGCTAAATTTAAAGCTATTTCCTCTTTTTCTAATCTAGGCCATAACACTCCTGGAGTATCTAGTAATTCTATGTTATTAGATAGACGTATCCATTGTTTTTGTTTTGTTACTCCTGGTTTATTTCCAACTTGCATTGCCACTTTATTTGATACTCTGTTTATAAATGACGACTTTCCTACATTTGGTACTCCTAGTATCATTGCTCTTATTATTTTCGAAGTTCTTCCTTTGGCTCTTTGCTTTTCTAATTCTTCTTTCATTACTTCATTTATTTGTTTGGTTATTTTGTTTATACCTTCACCTTTATTCGAATCACATAATATTGATGGTATGCCCTTCTTTGCAAAATATTCTACCCATTTTTTGTTTTCTTTTTCTTCTGACAAGTCAGCTTTATTTAATATTATTATTCTGTTTTTGTTTTTTATTATTTTTTGTACTTCTGGGTTCTGGCTAGAAATTGGTATTCTAGCATCTAGTATTTCTATTATTATATCTACTAGTTTAACATCTTGTTCTATTTGGTCCATGGCTTTTTTCATATGTCCAGGATACCAGTTAATATTCATTTGTTTTTGCACTTCTTTTTTATTTTCATTAATTTTTATTTCTTGTCTTTTTTTCCTTTTTTGATACATATCCATTTTAATCACTTCCTTAATGTTTATATATAGTTTTCCGTTAATTTCACTTTCTTGTACTATTAGATGTATTTATTATTTTTCACTTTTATTTTCATTTAAATATT
>OLHG01001134.1_pt1 | contig 17067 bp, 15 predicted proteins | sample 1605971 | NCBI WGS metagenome assembly OLHG01 (sample SAMN03283289) | human gut metagenome | biome: human-associated habitat; material: feces | host: Homo sapiens | place: Peru | collected 2012 | reverse complement strand
TCTCACTGTAATTCTTTGAGCTTTCCTCAAAGTCATTACGGGTTTCTTTACTATTTTCTCGTTGTTCAATTTTCAAGGTCCTACGCACTTTCAAGGCTTGTTTGCTTTCTTCATTTGAAGTCACACACCTCAGCAGTGCAAGAGCTATTATACTACGCTGTTTTGATTTTGTCAAGCACTTTTTAAAAGTTTTTTAAGAAGTTTTTTCAGCTTTTAAAATCAAAACCGAGCAACACTTTTGATTACTTTCTGAATGTTGACCCTCCACTTCCGTGCGTTCTACACTCTTTCACCGTTCGTGTTTTCTCTTGTCTGCCTCGCCTCTCAGCGCAACAGTTGATATTATATCAGCACTTCCTTCTTTTGTAAACCCCTTTTTTACAATTTTTTTATCTTTTTTACATTATCGGCAAATTCTACATTTTAAACTCACTTGTTGTTTATTTTATCCCAAAATTCACTATATACACCCTTTTTTTAAAAATACTTTATTCGACAGATTTTCAAAACAATTTTCTTGACAAAGAATGGATATATATATATAATGGTATTAACAAATGAATCCCCTTAAAAACATTGACGGGAACAAGATGCAAATGAACCGGCAAAGAGAGCTGACGGTTGGTGTGAGTCAGCATGGAACATTGTATGGATAGCTCATCCCCGAGTTTTTCGTGTGAAGTGTATATACTATTATATATGTAATGCGAAACGCAAGACTGCGTTATCGGTCGGGACTTTGTCAGAAGTCTTTAAGGAGAACACAGTGATGTGTTCTTGAATACGGGTGGTACCACGGATTTTATTCGTCCCTTTGTTTAGGGGGGCGATTTTTTTGTGCTATTTAACAGGAGGTTATTATATGAAACCATCATTTGAAAAGTACATTCCCTTTAAGCAGATCAATCTGCCAGACAGACAGTGGCCAAACAATACTATAACAAAAGCACCGATCTGGTGCAGTGTTGACCTTCGCGACGGTAATCAGGCACTTGTCGATCCTATGAACCTTGAAGAAAAGCTCGAATTTTTCCACGCACTTTGCGATATGGGCTTTAAGGAAATCGAAATCGGTTTTCCGAGTGCGTCAGAAACAGAATATGAGATCTGCCGTGAGCTTATTGAAAACAACCACATTCCCGATGATGTAACAATTCAGGTTCTTGTTCAGGCAAGAGAGCATCTTATCAGAAAAACTTTTGAGGCTGTTAAGGGTGCTAAGAATGTTATCGTTCATTTCTATAACTCAACTTCAACTCTCCAAAGAAAAGTTGTTTTCAAAACAGATATGGACGGTGTAATCAAAATTGCCGTTGACGGTGCAAAGCTTATTAAACAGCTTACGGATGAATATGACGGAGATACAAACTTTAGATTTGAATATTCTCCCGAAAGCTTCAGCGGTACTGAGCCTGAAAACGCTGTTGAAATCTGCGACAGGGTTATCGAGGCACTCGGTTCGACTGCCGAAAACAAGTTGATTGTCAATCTTCCTAATACTGTTGAGATGTGTACACCGAACACATATGCAGATCAGATTGAATACTTTGTAAGAAATCTTAAACATCGTGACGCCGCTATCATCAGTATTCACCCACACAATGACCGTGGATGCGGTGTTGCCGCAGGCGAACTTGCATTGCTTGCAGGCGCTGAAAGGGTTGAGGGTACACTCTTCGGCAACGGAGAGCGTACAGGTAATATGGATATCGTTACAATGGGACTTAATATGTTCACACAGGGCGTTGATCCTAAGCTTGACTTTTCAAATCTTCCAAAGCTCCGTGAAATCTATGAGCGTTGCACAAATATGAAGATTGATCCTCGTCAGCCATATATCGGTGAACTTGTATTTACAGCATTCTCGGGCTCACATCAGGACGCTATCAACAAGGGTATGAAGTATATGAAAGAAAGCGGAACAGATTACTGGGAAATTCCGTATCTTCCGATTGACCCTGCCGATGTCGGCAGAGAGTATGAGCCGATTATCAGAATCAACTCACAGTCCGGCAAGGGCGGTGCGGCCTTTGTTATGAACAATAACTTCGGTTATGACCTTCCGAAGAGAATGCATCCCGAATTTTCAAAGCTTGTTCAGGCAAAATGTGAGGAGCTTGGAAGAGAGCTTATTCCGAAAGAGTTGTTTGAGGTGTTCGAGAAGAATTATCTTGAGCATAAGCAGAAATATGTTCTCTCAAGCAGAAAGATTTACGAAGAGAGCGAAAACGGCAATGATTATGTTCACTTCAAGGGCAAGATGAAGATTAACGGCAACGAAGAGGTTTCTCTCAACGGTGTCGGCAACGGTCCTATTGACGCATTCTTCAATGCAATCAAAAAGGTCGGTCTTGACAAGTACGAGTTCATCTCATACAGTCAGCACGCAATTTCTCAGGGTTCCGACTCGAAGGCTGTTTCATATATCGAACTCAAAAAGCCTGACGGAAAAAGTATCTTCGGCATCGGCATTGACTCAAATGTCAATGTTGCATCGGTACTCGGTGTTCTCAACGCAATCAACAGAGCCGAGGCTTAATCAATTTAACAATTCAATTTTCAGGGCTGTACATATGTGCAGTCCTGTTTTTTATGAAACAAGATGTTAATAATTGACTTTTGAAACACAGACATATATAATGTAAACATATAATCGCAAATAAAAATGGTAGGGGTTAAAATGAAAAAGAAAGTAATTATAATTATTGCAGTGGTTTGTGTAGCGATTATTGCCGTTGTCGGTACAATCTTCGGTGTAAATGCTTATAACAATTACACCATACAGCAACAGACAGAACAGCAAGTCAAAAGCATTGATGATACATACTCAAAATTTACAAAGGAAACCGACAGAGCCAAAAAGTTAGTTATATTATCCGATTTCATTAAGAACAAGCCATCAACAAGTGATGAAATCAAGGTTGAAGTGTTAAACTCTGTTGAGCCAAAGTACAATGAAACACTTGCAAAAATGCAAAAGTTTTTCACAGATGATTATGATAAGACAATAAAAGATAACACTATTGACAGCAAAACTCTTGAAAAAACTAACGATAAAAAGATGTTGCAGTCTTGTATTGATAATCTTGAGGCTTTAAAGAAAACAATTGATTCCGAAAAAAGCAATGTATTCTATAAAAAGGATATTGGCAACTACGATAAAAAGCCTGACGAATTGATTAGTTCGTATAACGACAGAATAACTGCTATTGAAAAAGCCGAAGCTGAAGCAAAGGCTAAGAAAGAAGCCGAGGCAAAAAAGAAAGCCGAAGAAAAAGCTAAACAGGAAAAGAAGAAGCAAACCGAGAGCAGTAACACAAACAACACCGATAACTCCTACAGTGATAATACAAACAGTTACAGCGACAGCGGAAACAGCTACGACAACGGTGACAATAATTACAGTTCTAACGATGGTAATTACAGCGGTGGAAATAATTCTTCAAATTCTTCTGGAAACTATAGTCGCTGGAGTTACACAAATGAAACTGGAACATATTATCACGATTCTAATGGAAATAAATGGGACTCTAACGGAAACAAGTATGAATACGATCCTGATGATGATATAAATTCTTGGGGTTATCCTGAAGATGAATAATTTTTTAATTTCAACTACCTTTATCGGTCGGATAATTTATTAAAATTATCCGACCGATTTTTTGCGTAAAATCGGATGCAATTTTTATTTAATACGCAATTCCAGCACCGCTTTCAGAAAAATGTTACAAATCGCCTTGAAAAATCAAGAATTTCGTTACAAATGATTGAATATTTTCAAGAATAATGTTACACTACAATTAAGAGGTGATTTTATGCTTCAAAGAAAAGCCTATGAACATTTAGTAAAATGGAAAAATACACCCGATAAAAAAGCTCTGCTCATTACAGGAGCAAGACAAATCGGCAAAACATATATTATAAGAAAATTTGCAGAAGAAAATTATTCAAACTTTATCGAGATAAATTTCATCACAAATCCCGATGCCGTAAAGATTTTCAACGGAGATTTGAATGCTGAAACGATACTGATTAACCTCACAGCATACACACAAAAGCCCTTGGTAAAGGGAGATACTTTGATTTTCTTTGACGAGATACAGGAATGTCCGTCTGCGAGAACGGCAATTAAATTTCTTGTAGATGACGGGCAGTTTGATTACATTGAATCGGGTTCACTGCTCGGAGTAAGATATAAAGAAGTAAAGTCCTATCCCGTCGGTTACGAAGAAAACTACCGTATGTATCCGCTTGATTTTGAAGAATTTGCAACTGCAAACGGTATTCAGCCACAAACGATAGAATATTTAAAGAAATGTTACGACAATAAAGAAACGGTCACTGAAGCAGTTCATCAATCAATGTTGAAGCTTTTTCAATACTATATTATTGTCGGCGGAATGCCTGCGGTTGTACAGAAATTTGTTGATACAAAAGACATCGGCGAGGTCTTGAAAATTCAAAAAGATATTCTCGACTTGTACAGACAGGATATTTCAAAATATTCCGACAGCAACAAAGAGAAGATAAAGAGCATTTTTGATTTAATTCCTGCTCAGCTTAATGACAGAAACAGAAGATTTACACTTTCCGATATTAAAAATTCTGCACGAATGTTGAGATACGAAACAAGTTTCAACTGGCTTGCAGACGCAGGAGTTGCCCTCCCCTGTTACAACATAACCGAACCCGTACTGCCGCTTGAGCTCAACCTACAGAACAATCTCTTTAAACTGTTCTTGTGTGATACGGGACTGCTTTGTGCCGCATCAATGGGAAACATTCAGTTTGACATACTGTCGGGAGATTTGTCCGTTAATATGGGAAGCATTCTTGAAAATGTATTTGCTCAGGAGCTTGTTTCAAACGGTTTTCTTTTAAGATATTTCAATAAGAAGAATATCGGTGAAATTGATTTTATCGTTCAAAAAGGTAAGTCAGCCGTACCGATTGAAATTAAGTCGGGCAATGACTACACAAAACACAAGGCATTGGATAACTTGATTGCAAAGCAGAGTTGGAACATAAACAGCGGTATTGTGTTCTGCAAGGGCAATTTGGAAATTGAAAACGGCATAACATATTATCCATGGTATATGTCAATGTTTTTCAAGCAGGAAACACTTCCCGAACATCTGAAAGTTAATGTTAATATTGTAAATATCTGATAATCGACAATTGCAGGGCTGTGCTTATGTGCAGTCCTGTTTTTTATGCTCTGAATTGCCCATAATAAGCCTGTGGGCAAAAAATAGGGACATACAGCTTGTTAGCCATATGCCCCTGAAAATCGGTTTTAAAGCTTATTTCATGCTGTTTTCGTAAGACTCAATCATCTTTTTAACCATCTGACCGCCTACAGAACCTGCTTCTCTTGCAGAAATGTCGCCGTTATATCCCTGTTTGAGGTTTACGCCTACTTCGTTGGCACATTCCATCTTAAAGCGTTCCATGGCTTCCTTTGCCTGAGGTACATTAATCTGATTGTTATTGCTTGACATAATTTGTTTTCTCCTTTTCAAAACTTTTAAATCTCGTTAAATTTATTAATAAAGCGGCGTTTCGGCATCCCGTTTTCATCGCCGCAATAGTATTGTTAGCGATGAAATTCGTTTTATTATTTGTAATTTTTTCAAGTTTTGAAATTCACAAAAAACATCATACAAAGCAAAAAGCAGCTATGCCAAACGACATAACTGCTTTTTATATTGTGTATGAAAGGGTTAGGGAAATAAGCCTTTCGTCTTGCTGTTAAATATATTGAGTTACTTTTTCTCGATTGAATCGGTCTTGTAGATGAAGTCAACCTTACCGTCCATATCATCGGAAATACCGCTGTAGTTGTTGTACTTCTTTGATGCTTTCTGAACAGCCTTGAAACGGTCGATAATATCCCGGACATCACCGTTTGCGGCATCAACAATGCTGTCAATGCCCTCTTCCTTGAACTTCTTCATACCGTCTGACAATGTCATTGCACCGTCATTGATCTGTTGTACACCGTCAACAAGTGTTTTGCCGCCGTTCTTAAGCGTTGCAATGCCGTCAAGAAGTGTTGTTGTACCGTTTGAAAGTGAGCCTGTGCCGTTTTTGAGAGTCTTTACACCGCTTTTAAGGCTTGATGTACCGTCCTTGAGGGTTGAAGTACCGCTCTTGAGTTCGCTTGTGCCGCTCTTAAGACTTGAAGAACCGTTCTTGAGCTGACCGGCACCGCTTACAAGTGAACCTGTGCCGTCCTTGAGTGTGTATGTGCCGGCAAGAATCTGCTGAGCACCCTCGTTAGCCTGATCAACACCCGCTGTGTATGAAAGCACACCCTGATAGAATGTGTTGTAGCTGTCAAGCTGAGTTTTGAGAGCCTGAAGTAACTCTCTGCCTGCCTGAGCTTTTGCAACACCTGCCTGAATCTGGCTCTTAACCTCTTCGCTGTTCATATTTGTTTCGATAAGGCTCTGAATCTGTGACGCTGTGTTGCTGTCAATTGTAGCCTGAACCGCAGATGTACTCATCTGTGTAGAAACTGCAGTAGAAACCTGAGCCTGAACTTCTTCGCTGACCTGACCTGCGGCAACAGCGGCATCATACTGATCTGCCGTCATACCAAGACCTGCGGCTGCGAGAACCTGTTCCGTAACAGACTTTCTTACTGTTGCCTCAACGGCAGTTCTGATAACATCCTTCTGACTGTTTACAGTTGCCGTTACTGTTTCGAGTGCTGTATTGTAAGCGAGCTTCTGAGAATTTTCGTCGCTGAGTGATGAAATAAGTCCTTCAAGAACGCTGTCATAGTTTTTAATTGTAAGCTTGTCGGCTGTAAGACCTGAGGTGGCAATCAGAGTGTCGGCAGTTGAAAGAAGTGTGTTAAACACCTGTTCTGCACCGCCGTTTAGAGTTGCACTGTTGGATGAAAGCTTGCCGAGACCGCCCGCAAGTGTTGCAACATAACTGTTAAGACTTGCCGCACCGTTGTCAACCTGTGACGCACCGCCTGCAAGTGTTGCAAGACCGCTGTCAAGCTGTGATGCACCGCTGTCAAGCTGTGACGCACCGTTTTTGAGCTTTGACGCACCGTCATCAAGCGTTTTTGCACCGCTTGAAAGACCGTCTGCACCGCTGTCAAGTTTTTTTGCACCGCTGTTTACCTGTTCTGCACCGTCATAAAGCTTGTCAATACCTTCAATGAGTGTGCCTGACTTGTCAAGAAGTGTGCCGATACCGTCATAAAGCTGTGAAGAGCCGTCAACAAGCTGTTCTGCGGCGTCTTCGAGTTCATCAAGAGAATCCTTAAGCTCGTCAACCTTATCGTCAACCTTTGAAAAATCAACATCGTTGAAAATATCGTTCATTGCAACTGTCATTGTTGTTGAAAGTTCAAAATCGGTTGTGTCTGCTGTGATTTCAACATAATCAGGGATTTCCATTTCATCCTTGTCAATATCAAGGCTGTCCTGCATACCCGGAAGAGCAAAACCGGCAACGATTGTTCTTGTACCGTCATTGATAGCCTTGCCGTTTGAAACCTCAACATTTTTGAATTTGTCATCGTCAAGAATCATACCCGAAAGCATAAGGAACGGAACATTAACTTCTTGTGTCTTGCCGTTAATCTTAACCTTTTCCTTCTGTGTGTTTTCATAGTCAATGCGGATTGTAACCTTGCCGCTCTTGCCTGCAATTTCATCGGCAGAAACAGTTTTGCCGTTGAGCTTGTAGCTTAATTTGAGCTTTACGGGAAGTTCGGTTGTGCCTGTTCCCTGATAGTAGATGTCATCGCCATTTGCAGCCCACTCATAAGCGTTGTCTTCGTTTACCGTGTATGTTTCGTCACCCTTAACATTTTTAACATCCTTGAGGTTTGAAACATCCTTTACCTTGCCTTTTGTATCTACACCCTTGAGCCAGTCGCTTACAATGATTTTCTTAGCCGCACCGCTTGCGTCGGCAATGACATAAACGGTTTCATTTTTGCTGAGCTTTTTGAGAACCTCTTTAGTTGTGCTTGCCTTCTTAACAGCCTCAACCGTACTTTCTGTCTGAACACCGAGAGCCTGTGCAGTATTGTCTGCACCGGCGGAATAAGCGGCAACACCTACTCCGCTGCAGAGAATCGTGAGTGCAAGTGCACCCGAAAGAGCGCCCTTAATGTAGTTTTTATTTAAAAATTTGTGATTATTATTTTTGTTAGTCTTTTTCATTATACAGCAGCCTCCGAAATTGATGTTTTTTTCGGCTTAAAACCGAGAGTTGTCTTTGCAATTACCTTGTCGAACAGCATAAACATTGCCGGCAAAATAAGCGTTACGCAGAACATACTGATGACAGCACCTCTTGCAAGGAGCTTACAGATTGATGAAATAAGGTCAACATCCGAGTAGAATGCGACGCCGATTGTAGCGGCAAAGAGTCCCATTGCACTAACGATAATTGACGGAATTGAAGTTTCAAGAGCCGTAATAACCGAGGTGCGTTTATCGTTTCCGAGATACCTTTCCTTCTTATATCGTGTCGTCATTAAAATTGCGTAGTCAACCGTTGCACCAAGCTGAATTGTACTTATACAGATAGGTGTGATGAACGGGAGCGACTCGCCCATAAGATGCGGAATACCGAGGTTGATAAAGATTGCAAGCTCAATAACCGCAACAAGAATAATCGGAAGTGTGATACTCTTTTCAACAATCGCAATGATAATAAAGATTGCAACAATAGAAATTGCGTTTACAACCTGAAAGTCAACTGTCGTGATGTTTACAAGGTCGTTTGTACAAGCGGCTTCACCGATGAGAAGTCCGTTTTTATCATACTTTGTAATGATTTTATTCAACTCGTCAATCTGCTTTGCCATAGGATCTGTGGCTGTTTTGTACTCAGAGTTGATAATCATAAGCTCCCATTTATCATTTTTGAGAACGCTTGTGATTGAATCGGGAAGAACTTCTTCCGGAACAAGCGAACCTACAACGCTTTCAAGACCGAGAACATATTTTACGCCGTCAACCTTTTCAAGCTCGTTTGTCATATTTCTTGCATCCTTTGCAGAAAGCGAAGAATCAACAAGAACCATATGTGTTGTACCGACACCGAATTTATCTTTAAGCTTTGTGTTGGCAATTACATTTGCCATATCTTCGGGAAGACTTTCCGACAAATCGTAGTAAATCTCATTGTTTGTCTGGCTGTATGCCGAATAGAACGGATAAATAAGAGCCGCAAACATCACGAGAAATACGGGGAAAATTTTAACAAGTCCTGTTGCAAGCTTCTTTGTTGACGGAATAAGCGACTTGTGCATTGTCTTTTCAAGAGGCTTGTCAAGAACAAGAATGAGTGACGGAAGAACCGTTACACAGGAGATAACACCGAGGATAACACCCTTTGCCATTACAATACCGAGGTCAAGACCGAGTGTGAATGTCATAAAGCAAAGTGCGATAAAGCCTGCAACCGTTGTGATTGAACTTCCGATTACGGAACGGACGGTTTCGTGAATTGCAACAGCCATTGCCTGCTTGTGGTTTTCACAAATGCCCTTTTGTTCTTCGTAGCTGTGCCACAGGAAGATTGAGTAATCCATTGTTACCGCAAGCTGAAGGACTGCCGCCAACGCTTTGGTAATGAATGAAACCTCACCCATAAAGTAGTTACTGCCCATATTTACGAGGATAGCAACCGCTATGCTTGCAAGGAACACAAACGGGATAATCCAGTTATCCATAAAGATCATCATTGCAATTACCGCAAGAACAACAGCGATTGCAACATAAGTCATTTCCTGTTCCTCAAACATATTCTTCATATCCGTAATCATTGCCGACATACCCGAAACAAAGCATTGCTTACCGGCAACCGAACGGATTTCTTCGATCGCGTTCATTGTTTCATCAGCTGATGTTGAAGTATCGAAGAATACCGCCATCATTGTTGCATTTCCCGAATTGAACGCATCATAAATTTTGTCGGGCAACATTTCCTTTGGAATTGAGATGTCGGCAAAATCGTCATACCAAAGAACCGTATCAACATGGTCGATTTCTTTGATTTTTTCCTCCGTTGCCGCAACATCCTTATCATCCATATTCTCAAAGATGAGGAATGAAAAAGCACCCTTTCCGAAGTCATCAAGCAGATAATCCTGACCCTTGATTGTGTCAAGGTTATCGGGAAGATAACTAAGAATGTCGTAATTAACCCTTGTAAATGCCATTCCCAAGGCTGACGGAATCATCAGCGCAACGGCAAGTATAAGGATTACGAAACGGCTTTTAACAACCGCTTTCCCTAACTTCATATTTCATACTCCTTCATATATGATTTGCAGACTGCACTCTGCATTCAAAGGAACGATCCGAGAGGTGAACCGTATTTCCTTTGTCCGTAATATATTCTATTACGGCTTTGTTAAAATTTAAACAGACACAAAAAATGCCGTGTCAGGAATTTAGACACGGCAATAAATTTGTACGGAAATCAGACATTTTGTTAAATTCGTCTGCATTTCAGACACGCAAATAAACGCAAATATTCATTTTTAACCAATAAAACAGCAATCAGGCATTGATTTTGGCACATCTGTCCAATGCAGACTCCATTGAACCCTCAAACAGCTCACAAATGCGTTTCATCTTAATTTTGAGGTCATATTTCATACCTCCGCCGAGCCAGTCGATAATAAAACCGACAAGCTGACACTTGTAGTACATAATCATTGCGTCAAGGTCATCTTCGGCAATATTTTTTGTAATTTCAAGCTTGTCAAAATAGCTTTTTATAGCGTGAGTACAAATCCTGTTGAGATACACATCAAATGTAGTTCTGTTCGCAGAATTGTAAATGTGCTGAATCACCGACTTGTTAGAAAAAGCATAGTCAATTACAGAAATCAGGCTTTCATAAACAGAAGTATTGTTGTCGGTTTCGGTCGCAACAAATCTGTCAGCCTCTTCAACGAGAATTTCCTCAAGAAGCGACGGAATGTCGTCAAAATGGTAGTAGAAAGAATTACGGTTAATTCCGCATTCTTCAACAATTTCCTTGACTGTAATTTTATTCAACGGCTTTTTATTCAAAAGCGAAATAAAGGTCGCCTTGATAGCCGCCTTGGTAAATGTCGGCATAGTGTCCCCCCTGAAAATTGCAAAACATCCGCGTGCAGACGGATATTTCCGTTCCGAATTTTTTCATACACAATATATGCAGCCGATTGCTGCACTAATCAAAGTAAATTGTATCACAATTATTTAAAAATAGCAATAACAAGCATATTAACAAAATCAGGGGTTTGTCACATATTGTGACCTTATCCCGAATTTGCACACAAAATCATACAAAACCCCTATTTTGCAATAAATTTACATCTATTAAGTTGACTTTGCAATGCAAACAGCATATAATATAAGTACAATAAATTGCAACGGAGTGATTATAATGGCAAGTACAAATTTTAGTGTCCGTATGGACAGCGATATAAAAAAGCAATGTGAATCTCTTTACAAAGAACTTGGTATGAATCTTACAACAGCAATCAATGTTTTTCTGCGTCAATCTTTGCGTGTCGGCGGTTTCCCTTTTGAAGTTAGGATTGACCAGCCAAACAAAGAAACCATTGCCGCAATGCTTGAAGCAGAAAGAATTGCAAAAGATCCCGAAGTAAAACATTATTCCGATGTTGAAGAAGCTCTTCAGGAGCTTAAAAGATGAACCGAGATATCGTATGGACAACGCAGTTCAAAAAAGACTACAAATTAGCACTTAAAAGGCATATGGATATTGAACTGCTTGATAATATCATTAGAAGTTTATCTCGTGGTGAAACTTTGCCCGAGAAAAATAAAGACCATGCGTTGACAGGAGATTGGGTTGGACACAGAGAATGTCATATTCAGCCCGACTGGTTACTTGTGTACCGCATAGAATATGATGTTCTTGTATTGACATTATCACGAACAGGAACACACAGCGACTTGTTCGGAAAATAATATTCAGCAAAGGGGATATAACAATGAACATAGAAACCTGCACCAAAGAAGAACAGGATTACCTTGTTGACAGATTGGTTGAATATAATTTGACTCAAGTTGAAACCACACAAAAAGAAAACTTTATAGATTTAAGCAGAAAAATTGTTAAGAACGGCAAGATAATAGCCGGCATTATAGCGAGAATGTATTGCTGGAATGTCGTTTATGTTGACACTTTATGGGTTGACCCAAATTACAGAGAAAGAAAAATCGGTAAATCACTCTTGAAAAATGTAGAAACAGAAGCTAAATCAAACGGAGCAAAATTAATTCATTTGGATACATTTGATTTTCAGGCAAAGGAATTCTATAAAAAGCAAGGATATGTTGTGTTCGGAAAATTAGACGACTGTCCTGAAAATCATTGCAGATATTTCATGAAGAAATTATTGTAGTCTTTTGGGCAAAACACATTTCTGTATAATACTTATTTTGCACTAAAAAAGCGTGGCACAAAAGCCACGCTTTTCTTTTTATAAAATTATAAATTCAACATCTTTTGGAAAATCATTTTGCACACTGCAAAGGCTGATTTCATAGTCCGAAAATTTGTATTGTTTCATATAATATTCGGTTTGATTTTCAGAGAATTTTCCGTTGCTGACATCAACACTTTTTGCGCCACGGTGAAATCCGTCACCCATACATTTTAGGAGTGCCTCTTTTTTTGTCCACAATTCAAAAAATGTGCCGAGCCTGTCAAAAGCGTCACCGAGCAATTTCATCTCATTGTTGCAGAAAACAATTTTGCCGAGCCTTATGCCCTTGAGAAATCGAATTTCTTCTATATCACACCCGACTTCGGAATCCGACAACGCAAAAAGTACATAGCTTCCGCTGTGCGAAATATTGAAACAAAGCCCGTTGTCACATTCGGGCTTGCCGAATTCATTCACGGTGATTTTTGCACCGCCAAGAAATTTGTTCATAAACAATCCGCCTGCAATGCAACGCAGTTTATCGTCAGCTCTGCGGCATCTTTGAACACGCTCCGCTCTTTCGGGAGAAAGCTCACCGACTCTGTCAAAAGAGATTTTGCGGATATCGGTTATAAAAAGCCGTGTTTTCATATCAATAGCCACGGAGTGCGTCAAGCGAATCATCGGACATAATCCAATCGTTCACATCAATTTCCGTAAAATCGGTTTTATCGTTTCTGACAATAACCTTGTCAATACCTGCGTTGATAACCATACGCTTACACATTGCACACGAAGATGTGTTCTGAACATACTCGCCGTTTGACATCTCCTTGCCGACAAGATAAAGCGTTGCGCCAATCATCTGTTCTCTTGATGCATGAATAATAGCGTTCGCCTCGGCATGAACGCTTCTGCAAAGTTCGTAACGCTCGCCACGGGGAATGTTGCGTTCCTGACGGATACAAAATCCCAAATCACAGCAATTTTTTCTGCCTCTCGGAGCGCCTGTATAGCCTGTTGAAACAATCTGGTCGTTGTTCACGATGATTGCACCAAAATTTCTGCGCAGGCAAGTTCCCCTTTCAAGCACAGTTTCGGCAATGTCAAGATAATAGTTAATTTTGTCAATTCTGTCCATATAAAAACACCGTCCGTTATCATAATTTCAAATTCGGTCAAGTATATTTTAGAGTAGCCGAAAGCAGTATCAGCCTTTGAGCTTTTCAACACAATCTCTGCATACATATTTTCCGCCGAATGCAATCAGATTATCAAGAGTATTGCAAAAAACGCACTTGCTCTCTGCCTTTTTTATCGTAACGCACTCATCGTCAGCCTCAATGTGAAGAATGTCACCCGGCTTAATGTTGAGGTGGTTGCGGATATCCTTTGATATTACAATTCTGCCTGCTTTATCAATTTCCCTAAAGTTTGTATAAATCATTTTAATTCACCATAATCCCTATTTTTTAATTCACCATAATCCCTATTTTTACCTATACTACCATTTTTCGGGATTTTTGTCAACGATTTTATTAAATAATTTGATTACAAAAATGACAATATTGTACATTTTGTCGTTAATTGCAGCAAAAGGAGTAAAAATGCTGAATTATATCTGGAGCGGACTCATTGCCGTGAGCGTATTGTGTGCGTTGTTTATGGGCAACACCGCCGACATTTCAAACGCACTCATCGAAAGCGGAGCGTCATCAATACAGCTTATTCTCACAATGGCAGGCATAATCTGCCTTTGGTCGGGAATTATGAAAATCGCAGTCGAAAGCGGTTTGACAAACATTTTTGCAAAAATCTTTGCACCGTTGCTCCGTCCGCTTTTTCCGAGACTTGATAAAAAAAGCGACGCATTTCAAAGCATCACTATGAATATCAGTGCAAATCTGCTCGGACTCGGCAATGCCGCAACACCTTTCGGACTAAAGGCAATGGAACAGCTGCATACGCTCAATGACCGCCGTGACATTGCGAGCAACGAAATGGTTGTTTTTGTAGTTATGAACACAGCGTCACTCCAGCTGTTACCCACAACGCTTGCCGCACTCCGCCAATCCTACGGAAGCTCTGCGCCTTTTGAAATTATCGTTCCCGTCTGGATAAGCTCTGCGTGTGCGTTGACGGTGGCATTGCTGATTGCCTGTACGCTGAATATCAGGCAAGATAAAATTTGAGAAATGTGGTGAGCAAATGGAATTTGTAATGCCGGCATTTGCATGTATTGTTGTGGTATTCGGGCTGATAAAAAAAGTTCCCGTATTCGATGTATTCATTTCGGGAGCAAAAGAGGGAGTAAAGCTTTTGTACAACATTGCCCCTACAATTATGGGACTTGTGTTTGCCGTTGACCTTTTGCAGTCAAGCGGAGCAATTGACGCAATATGCGCACTGATTCAGCCGACAGCGGAATTTTTAGGATTTCCGAAAGAAATCGTTCCGCTCGTACTCCTCCGCCCCGTTTCGGGAAGCGGTTCAACCGCACTCCTCACAGCCCTTTACAAAACCTGCGGTCCCGACAGCTTTGCGGGCAGAACAGCCTCCGTACTCGCAGGTTCAAGCGAAACAACCTTCTACGCAATCGCAATGTACTTTGGCTGTATCCGTGTCAAAAAAATTCGCCACACCCTCTTTGCCGCCATAACCGCCGACCTAACCGCCGCAATCATGAGTGTTATAACGGTCAGATTGTGGTTTAATATGTAATATAAAAATAAGTTTTTGATCTATTTTCTTTTCTGCGGCTTTTTTTATCATGCCGGTTACTGGCTTCAGGGTCTTTGAATTGTAATAATGTTCTATAATGCGAGCGCGAAAGCAGCACATCTGATTGTCTAGACTCCGTGTAGACAATTTCAGAAAAAAAGGGGGCTGTGAAAAAATAAAGTTTAAGACTTCATTCTTCGCAGCTCCACAAATCCACACCTTCCTCGCGGAAGGTGACAGAGGGCGATTGTCTGGATTGTTGAGGACTTTATATTTCAATCCACACCTTCCTCACGGAAGGTGACTTATCCATTCGGCAATCTCTTCACGCTGTACCGCCATTTCAATCCACACCTTCCTCGCGGAAGGTGACCAAGCTCGAGCTTGAGCTTGCAACATCCCACACGGTATTTCAATCCACACCTTCCTCGCGGAAGGTGACTAAAGCGGTCGGTCATAAAGGGATTTTGGAGCTTATTTCAATCCACACCTTCCTCGCGGAAGGTGACATATACTTCGCACACGAGCTTTTTAAGCCACGAAAAATTTCAATCCACACCTTCCTCGCGGAAGGTGACGATGATAGCTTAATTGTGTTCAGCCCCGGCAAAAATTTCAATCCACACCTTCCTCGCGGAAGGTGACCCTTTTCAACAAGGATGTCTGCCGCAGGTGCGAGAATTTCAATCCACACCTTCCTCGCGGAAGGTGACCTACAGATTTTATAAGCAAGGAGGTGTAACCGATATTTCAATCCACACCTTCCTCGCGGAAGGTGACTCAATGTTCGTGACATACTCGCAGATTATACGGCAATTTCAATCCACACCTTCCTCGCGGAAGGTGACGACACACATTTGAGGTCAATTGCAGCGGAAACGATATTTCAATCCACACCTTCCTCGCGGAAGGTGACCGGGTGCGTGGAGCTTGTACGACAGACTCTCTAATATTTCAATCCACACCTTCCTCGCGGAAGGTGACTGATTTTGCGGTGCTCTGACTACATCCATAAATCCATTTCAATCCACACCTTCCTCGCGGAAGGTGACACTCTTCTTCGGTTTCATATGTTCCGTACGGAGCAATTTCAATCCACACCTTCCTCGCGGAAGGTGACACAGGAGATGATATTATGGCAAAAGCCAAAAAACTGAAATCGGGCAACTATCGTGTTTTAGTGCCTGACTACAAAGACGAAAACGGTAAGAACAAGATTCTCTCGGGCAGAGACGACCTCAACGGCGACTACTTCATGTATAAGGGAAAGCTGATACAGGTGCCAAGCGGCAATATGGACGACGGCAAGCCGTATTCATACGGACTGAAGGCGTTCCGCTGCTGGTTTGAGCTGACGGACAATACGTCTGCTGGAGGAAAACTGAGCCAGGTTTCGCTGCTCATCGACGGAGTGGAAGACAGCACCACAGGCATCGCCGACATACACGGCAGCACCGACTGCACATCCTACAAGCGCAGCATAGAGGGCGTGTTCAACATGAACGGACAGATGGTGCGCCGCAGTTGCAGCCTGGAGGGACTGCCTAAGGGAATGTATGTAGTGGACGGAAAGAAGATAATTATCAGATAAACCCAAAATAACAGTTACGCAAAATGAAGAAGAACTATATAACTCCAGAAATTAATGTGAAACAGCTCGAGGCTCTTCTCTGCAACGGAGGTATGAATATCGCCAGCGTACATAGAGCAGGCCTCACGGGAGAATGTATCGGCAACTTTGACGTGAAAGACGAGCAAACGACCAAGACTGAATACAAAGACTTGTGGGGAGCGTCGAACAGCAATAAGTGGGGCGATGACTGACACCATCCAATAATAAAGGGCAATTCGATCTTTGAAACAGTTGAATTATAGTCTTAAATCCCACTTTATTACTATCGAAAAATCAC
>OLHG01001133.1_pt1 | contig 17094 bp, 12 predicted proteins | sample 1605971 | NCBI WGS metagenome assembly OLHG01 (sample SAMN03283289) | human gut metagenome | biome: human-associated habitat; material: feces | host: Homo sapiens | place: Peru | collected 2012 | reverse complement strand
ATATCCTATAGCAATGATGACAATCGATGAGTTGTCTTTTGCAGGTGGATTAACATATACAACTTTAAATAGTCCATATGCATGGTATTATACAAATAGTCAGGGAAAATCAATCACAAAAGGTTTATATTGGTGGCCTTTGTCTCCTGGTGACTGGTCTCACTCTACTGTTCATGTGTGGGTTGTCTTTGGCTCTGATGGTCCAGGTTACTTGAGTGGACTCCATGTTCAGGCCAATTGTGAAGTGCGCCCTTCAGTTTCTCTTGACTCATGCGTCACTATAAAATCAGGTAATGGAACACCAACAGATCCATATGTTGTTGATGAAACAAGTTGTAGTTAGATAAAACATAAAGAGTGAATTTGATTTCACTCTTTTATTCTTCTATTAAATCTTTAACTTTAGACTTATAATCATTTAACTTATCTTCTAATTCTGCATTCTTATCTTTTAAATCTTCAATCTCTTCTTCATATTTAGATATAGTATCATTTAATATACTTTGATTATTATTTAAATCATTTAATTCATTATAACAACTACTTAATTCTTCATCTCTATTTATTTGATTTAATTCTTGATAATATCTACTAGAATTATCTTTTAATTTATTTATATTTTCTTCATTACCTCTTACAACTATATAAGCTGTATATAAATTATTATAGTTATAAATCTCTTTATCTTTTAAATTATCTAACACTATATTAATAATCTTATTACTAGGATTAATTCTATTACTAAAGTCTATAAACTTATAATTACTTAAACTATATTCATTAATATTTAAAGTACTAAATTCACTATAATAAGTAGTATCTACAACTATCTTATCACTTAAACTATTATCAACTACAAATTTAACATCAGTTCTATTAAAATAATAATCTTCTATAATATGATTACCATAAGAACCAATTAATAAATTATCACTCATATCATATTCATAACTCTTCTTAACATACTCTAAATTAGTTTTAGGTTCTTTATCAACATATTTAGTATCAATTACTTCAGTAACACATAATCCAATACCAACACCTGTTAATAACAATCCACTTATAAACATAATAAACATCTTTTTAAAACTTATCTTATGATTAAATAAGAAAGCACTAACAAGTAATATAATAAATCCATTAAGAACTAAACCACCTATACCTACAAAAGTAAATCCAAAATATAGAATACCTTTAAATAACAAATATAACATAATAAATAAATATATAGCCAAGAATATAAAACTAAATAAGAAAGGTAAACTTATTAATACTAAGAAAAACTTTAATGTTAACATTAATATCTTACCTAAAGTCTTAAATACTGGAGAACTATTAGTTTCTTTATATACATAACTCTTATTCTTTTCTCTAATAATAGTTTCTTCTTTACTATTCTCTTCTTTAACATTTTCTTTTACTTCAAACTTATCTAAATAATTAGTCTTATAAATATATAAGTATGAAAATATAAAGAAAGCCAAATATAATATATTTATTAAAAATTCCCAAATAGTAGTTATAAATCCTAAACTAGGATAAGTATAGAACATATTATCTGTTAAATTAATTAAATACTGGAATGGTAACCTAAGAGCAAGTAATATCATAAAGATAACAAATAATTCAAATATTATTTTAAATCTTTCTCTACCTTTAATATTCTTAAACATAGTAACACTCTTATTCATTATATAAGTTATATCATCTATAAAAGAATTAATAGTATTTTTACTCTTCTTATTAACATCACTATAATTAATAGAATCATTAGTTAGATCATCTAAAGTAACATTAAATATCTTACAAAGAGTTAATAGTTTATCCATCTCTGGATAAGTTTGACCACTTTCCCATTTGGAAACTGATTGCCTTGAGACATCTAATTTATCAGCAAGGGCTTCTTGACTTAGATTATTTTCTTTTCTAAGTTTTGTTAGTTTTTCACTAAACTTCATTTTCTTCACCTCGCATACATAATACAATAAAACCCAGTTGCATAAAACCAATCTTAAGTTGTTTTTATGTTAATTATTGGTTGCATCACTTATATTATACCAAATAAATTAATATTATTAAATAAGAGATGCTTATGGAAATAATAAATAATAATACTGTTATTGAATATAATAATATAACTTATATTGGAACTCAAATAGAATTTAACCCTTAAGGACTAATTTGATTTATAGATTCTAATATAACAATACAAGATAGTTATTCATCAGGTAATGAAGTCACAGAAGTTAATAAAATAGAAATAGGTAGTAATACAACAATAAATCACAAATCTACAAGTAACTCATGATTTTGGTTTAGAAACTTTAATCCTTATTTTAAAATATTAACAAATGCTAAAGTAAATTTTACAAGTACCAGTAGAGAACTCTTATATGGAGGTAATAACATAACTTTAACATTAGAAGAAAACTCTACATTAGAAATAATAAATGATTACACTGGATTAACAACATCAAATTATAATATATACTTTGCTAATACAAGTGGTGGTTTATACATAAATAACCCTAAAAAAGTAGTACTATATAATAAAGTAGGTAATATAATATATACATCTAACAGTATTCCATTTGAACTAACATATAATAGATTAAATCTATTTACTAATTCTATTGATATAACTAGTAATATAAGTGAATCTACATTACCAACATATTCTTGGTATAAAAGTAACCTAAGTATAGTTAAAGGAACATTTACAAATACTTTAACTACTATAACAGAAAACAATTATACAGAAGAAGAATTAACTAATTTACCTAGTCTTGATGAAGACACTCTAATAACAGGAAACACTTTATCACCCATAATATTATATACATTATTTTAATAATTGACTTATCTAAAATTTTGTTGTATTATTTTATTGTTGAATAGTCAACAGGTGATTATATGTGGGAAGATAATTTTGTTATTTTATTTAGTTCTATAAAAAAGAAAATGTATAAATTATTAAATAATAAACTAAAAGATTATAATTTATCTATAATTGAAGCCATATACTTAATTATACTATATGATGAAAAAAGTCTTACATTTAAAGAATTAACTACTAAGGCAGACTGTGATAAAGGTATGACTACTAAAGTTTTAGTTAAACTAAAAATGATGGGATATGTAACATATAATATAAAAAATATTGAAATTACAGATAAAGGTAAAATTACAGGAACTAAAATAAGAAATATATTAAAAGAATTAAGAAATAATTTAAATAAGAAGATAGGCGAAAAAGAGTTAAAAAATATTTATAATGAATTAAGTAATTTTAATAATATACTGGAGGGAGAATTAAAATGTTAGAATTAAAAAATATTAAGAAAAGTTATAAAACTGGTGAATTTACACAACATGCTCTTAAAGGTGTAAGTTTAGTTTTTGATAATAATGAATTTGTTTCCATATTAGGTGCATCAGGAAGTGGTAAAACAACTCTTTTAAATATAATTGGAGGACTTGATAGATATGATTCAGGAGACTTAATTATAAATAATAAAAGTACTAAAAAATTTAATGATGTATTATGGGATGCATATAGAAATAATTGTGTAGGGTTTATTTTTCAAAGTTATAACTTAATCGGGCACTTATCAGTATTAGAAAATGTAATGATGAGTTTGACACTAAGTGGAGTAACATCTAAAAATAAAAAAGAGAAGGCTTTAAAAGCACTAGAAAGGGTAGGACTTAAAGACCATGCATATAAAAAACCTAATCAACTAAGTGGTGGACAAATGCAAAGAGTCGCTATCGCAAGAGCAATAGTAAATGATCCAAAAGTCATCCTAGCAGATGAACCAACTGGAGCCTTAGACACAAAAACTAGTATTCAAGTAATGGACTTAATAAAAGAAATAAGTAAAGAAAAACTAGTTATAATGGTTACACATAATCCAGAACTTGCTAAAAAATATGCTACAAGAATAATTGAATTAAAAGATGGAGAAGTAATAAAAGATACAAGACCACTTGAATCTGGGACTAATAAAAATGAACTTAAAATAAAGAAAACCAAAATGAGTTTTATAACAGCACTTAAATTAAGTTTTAATAATATAAAAACTAAAAAAGGAAGAACATTCCTAACAGCATTTGCTAGTTCTATAGGAATTATTGGTATAAGTATAATATTAGCTTTATCTAACGGATTTGATAAACAAGTAGATAAATATGAAAAAAACACATTTAGTAATTTTCCAATAACAATTAGTAAAAACACTGTAGCGATGGATGACAAGCAAATGGAAACTTTAATGGGTACAATGATGCCTGGAGAAGGGGACTATCCAAAAGATAAAGTAATATTCCCATTTGACTTAGATAGTTATAATGTAATGCATACAAATAACATAAGTGAAGAATTTGTTAACTATGTGGAAAGTATAGATGATAATTTAATAAGTGGTATCACATATACAAGAGCTACATCCCTTAATTTACTGGTAAAAAATGATGAAGTTAAAAGTGTGTCAACTAGTGATTTAAGTATGGGAGTTATACCAAAAGAATTAGATACAGAAGATTTTATGGAAGAAGCTTTTGACTTACTAGAAGGAACATATCCTAAAGAAATAACAGATCTAGTACTTGTAGTAGATAATAAAAATAGAGTTGATACTAAAATATTAAAAAATCTAAATATTGATTATGATAAAGATAAAATAGATTTTAGTGAAATTATAGGTAAAGAAATAAAATTAGTATTTAATAATGATTACTATAAATCATATATGGGTATGTATATTCCAAATAATGATTATGATGAAATGTATGAAAGTGAAAATAATTTAACATTAAAAATAGTAGGTATAGTAAGAGGAAAAGAAGATAACTACTTAGGTCAAATAGCAACCTCTGTAAGTAGTTTAAGCAACATGACAAGTACTGAAAGTATGATGAGTACTACTAATATTGGAAGCCTACTTTATAAAAATGATTTAGTAGAAAAAGTAATAAATATTAATAGTGAAAGTGATATAGTAAAAAAACAACTAGATTCTGATAGAAATATAATGACTGGAGAAACATTAACAGAAGAAGATAAATCAAATATGTTATTATATCTAGGTAGTGAAGATAAACCTATGCTTATAAGTATTTATCCAAAAGATTTTGATAGTAAAGATAAAATAGTAGAATACCTAGATGAATATAATAAAGATAAAACAGAAGAAAATAAAATTGTATACAATGACTTAGCATCAAACTTTGTAACATTTGGTTCTAAAATAATGGACGCGATTACAATAGTTTTAATAGCGTTTAGTTCAGTTAGTTTAATAGTAAGTTCTATAATGATAGGTATAATAACTTATATAAGTGTACTAGAAAGAACTAAAGAAATAGGTATATTAAGAAGTTTAGGAGCTAGAAAGAAAGATATAAGTCGTGTATTTAATGCAGAAACTTTAATAGTAGGTATACTTAGTGGATTAATAGGAATACTAATCGCAAGACTACTAATATTCCCAATAAATAGTTTATTATTGGATTTAACTGGTCTAAAGAATGTAGCTATTTTAAATCCATTACATGCATTAATGTTAATTGTAATAAGTACAGTTCTAACTCTTATTGGAGGAGCTATTCCTTCTCATATGGCTAGTAAAAAAGATCCAGTAATTGCTTTAAGAACTGAATAACAAAAAAAGAAAGTTGGTTTAATATGTATAATATATTTGTTTTAATGGCATTATTTTTAGTTTACTCATTCGTAGGTTGGGTTATGGAAACATGTTATTGTTGGATATGTACTAAAAAATTTGTCAATCGAGGATTTTTAATCGGACCAGTAGTACCTATATATGGGACAGGTGGAGTACTTGTTTATGTATTACTTAAAAGATATTTAGATATGCCTTTAGTTTTATTTATAATGTCTATAATAATATGTAGTTTACTTGAATATTTTACAAGTTACTATATGGAAAAATTATTTAAAACTAGATGGTGGGATTATTCAAATAGAAAATTTAATATAAATGGAAGAGTATGCTTATTTAATATGATATGCTTTGGTATATTAAGTTTAGTTATAATGTATGGAGTTAATCCATTCTTACTAGATATTATTCATAAAATAGATCCTATGGTATTAAAAACAGTAGTTTCAATTCTTATGACAATATTCTTAATCGATTTAGGTATATCTACAAAGATTATTTATAACTTCAAAGGAATAAGTAAGAATGTATTAACAGACGCTACTGAAGAAGTTAATAAGAAAGTTAAAGAAGTAATACTTAGTAAAGGTGTATTACTTAGAAGAATTGCTAAGAGTTATCCTAACTTTAAAATTAGAAGGTAATCTTATATAAATTTACAAGAGGTGATACCAACCATGGAAATAAAGACTGATGATTTAAAAAATTATAAGGATTATGTTATTTACAAAGAAGGTTACAGGATAATATATTTTTATGAAAATTATCATGAAGTTGTTAAAGGAGTGTATGCAAAAAATATAAAAGATTTTATAAACTACTTGAAAAATGATAATATAAACATAAAGTCAAATAATATCGATGATATTCTTACTGCTTTTTTAGAGAATAATCCTAATGCATTAGGTGTAGCAATATATGACATAAATCAAAATTGTATAAAAAAGAAATTAAGAAAAAATATCAACATTATTAATAATTCTATAGTATATAAAGAAGAACTAATTCATGATTATAATAATGTTAAAGCAACAGAAGGGTATAGAATAATCTTTTTTAATAATGATGGTACCTATAGTGTTGGTCACTATTCAAAAACATTAGAAGGTTTTATGACAGATTTTGTAGAAATTGAACCAATTATGAGTAAAGATGATATACCAAAATTTATATCAATAGAAGATATATTAAACAGATACTTAAAAATGTATAATGATATAATAGGAGTAGCTTTATACAAAATTGATGGAACTTTAATGTCTAGAAAAGATAGAAATGATGTTTTAAGAAAAGCATGATTTCTTTTCTTTCTTGCATATTTTCAAAATTGTGGTAGAATAAAGTACAATTATTTGGAGATGTACTTATGAAAAAAGAAGATTTAGAAAAATTAAAAAGTAAAGTAGCTAAATTATTTGAAAAAGAACTAAAAGAAAGAGATAAATATTTACAAGATTTAGTAAACGGCAAATTATCTGGACCATTAACTAATTATCAAAGTATAGATAAGCCTTGGTTAAAATATTATGATTTAAATATAGATAGTAATTTTTTTAATATGACTGTATATGAATCTTTAACTAAATTTAATAAAGAACATCTAAATGATATTGCCATTGAATATTTTGGTGCTAAAATTTCGTATAAAAAACTATTTGAAAATATTGATAAATTAGCATCATCTTTTAAAGCAAATGGGGTAAAAAAAGGAGATTTTATTACAATATGTGCTCCAGGTATACCAGAAACTGTATATAGTTTTTATTCTTTATCTAAATTAGGTGCAGTTTCAAATATGATAGCGCCTTACTTTGACAAACAGGATTTTATAGACAGAATATATGATTGTAAAAGTAAAATTTTAATTGTGATGGATAACTTTTATGAAGAAATTAAAGATGCTGTTAGTAAATCTCTTATAGAAAAAATAGTTATAGTTCCTTCCTTAAATTCCTCTCCATTAAAAATACTAAATAAAAAATATAAGGTTAGTGGAAATGAAACATTATGGAGTACTTTTATAAATGAAGGTAAAAATATTTCGGATGTTCAAATGGTACCTTATGAAAAAGATTTACCATTAGTGATGGTCTATTCAAGTGGTACAACAGGAGCTTCTAAAGGTATCCTTTTAACTAATGATAGTTTTCAAAATTCAGTTAGTGCATACTTTAAATCTGGATTAGATATACATAGAAATCAAAAGTTCTATCAAATAATTCCAACATGGTATTCAACAGGAATTAGTACTTCTGTTCATTTACCACTAACATGCGGTGCAACAGTTTTTATGGATCCTAGATTTGAAAGGGATATATTTATTAAAAATGTAATAAAAGCAAAACCAAATTATGCACTAGCTCCTACCAGTATGTATGAAGGATTTCTTAATAATAAAAATTTAAAAAATAAAGATCTTTCATATCTTACAAATGCTTTTGAAGGTGGGGAACCATTAAGTAAAGAATTAGGACTTAGAATTAACGAAGTATTTAAAAATCATAATAACACTTCAAGCATAAAAGTAGGCTATGGCCAATGTGAATGTGGTGCAACAATAACAACTCAAACTAATAAAACTGAACATTGCAATGGTTCTGTAGGGATACCCTTACCTGACATAAATATACAAATATGTGATGAAAACATGAATGAAGTTATGACAGGCAAAAGAGGCCAAATAGTTGTAAATACAAAATCAAGTATGTCTAAATATTTCAAAAACGAATCAGAAAGTAACAAGTACTTTTATATTGATAAAAATGGACAAAAATGGAATTGTACGGGTGACATAGGTTATATGGATTTAAACGGAAATCTATTTGTAGAAGGTCGTGCATCAGATTATTCAATAATAAATGGAGAAAAATTTTATAATTTTGATATAGAAAATATAATAAAGAATATAAAAGGAATAAAATTATGTGATGTATTACATAGAAATAAAGAAAATAACCAAGAATTAGTAGTTCATTTAATTATAGAAGAAAATACCATCTTGGATCCTAATAATATTTTAAAAGAAATTCAAAATAAAATTTATGAAGTAACTGGGAATATAAATATGGTTCCACATGTTTTTAAATTTAGAAAAAAGTTTCCTTATGCTAAATCAGGCAAAAGAGATACATTAAAAATGATGAATGAAAATGATGGATTTATAGAAATTGATTTTATAGTTAAAACAGAAAAAATTTTAAAAAGAAAACTGGAGATGAGTTTATGCTAAATGAAATAGAATTTGATAGACCTTGGTTAAAATACTATGATAAAGAATTTTTAACACAAGAATTACCTAAAATGAATATATATGATTACATGAAATCCAAAACTAAAAAATTTTCAGATAGTACAGCTATTACTTTTTATGGCAAAAAAATAACTTATAATGAATTTTATGAGAATATTAACAAAGCAGTTAAAATGTTATTATCTATGGGAGTAAAAAAAGATGATAGAATTCTAACATTATTACCAAACATACCTGAAACAGCTTATTTATTATATGCATCATCTATGATAGGTTCAGTAATGGACTTTATCGATCCTAGGCCAGATAGTGCAAGTTTAAAAACTAGTGCAAAAAAAATATTAGATACATATGTTAGCGAAAGAGCGAATCATATAATTTGTTTGGACCAATGCTATATTGGTATGATTTCGTTAATTGAAAATGAACTAAAAGAGTTAGGTTTAGATAATATTCTTTTAGTATCTGCTAACAATTCAATGGATATAAAAACAACTATAAATTACTTAGAAGAAACATTATATTTAGATGGATTTAAAAAATTAAAAGACAAATTAAAAAACATAAAAGCACTTAATGAAAAATTAGAATATTTAAAAAGAAATTCTTGTTTAAAATTCTTAGATTATAAAACTTTATCTAATGATAGCACTTATATGACAAGTAAAAATATCGGTTATGTTGAAAATCAATTAACCACAATTTTGCATACATCTGGTACAACTGGACTACCTAAGCCAATACCACTTACAAATGATAATATGAATACATATGTACATCAAACTTTTGGCGCAAATATGCCAATGCAACCTAACGATAATGTATTACATGCTTTACCTTATTTTGCAGCTTTTGGAACTGTAGGTGTTGCACATGCAGGATTTTGCCATGCTAATAATTTACATCAAATTCCAGAATTTTCTGTATCTAGTTTCGGTAAAATGATTTTAAAACACAAACCGCAAACTATAATCGGACCACCAACTTGGCTTTTAAATCTATTAAATGATAAAAATTTAAAAAATAAAGATTTATCTTTTATAAAAATGTTAACATATGGTGGTGCTGGATTAGAACCAAAATATGAAATGGAAATTAATGAATTTTTAAAACAACATAATTGTAGTACACTAATAACAAAAGGTCATGGTATGTCAGAATTATGTGGATGTGCTTCATACGCTACTGAAGAATACAATCTACTAGGATCTATAGGTATACCATTACCTAACACTATCTATGCATTGGTAAATCCTGAAACAAAAGAATTAATAACAATGGCTGAAAATCAAAATGAAATAGAAGGAGAAGTTATCATATCATCCCCAAGTGCAACTATTGGTAAACTAGATGAAAAAGTAATTACACCACATTATAGATATGGAAACATTGATTTTATCAATACACAAGATATAGCAAGAATGAATAAAGATGGAGTATTCACATTCTTGATGAGAAGTGATAGGACATTTACTAGATATGATGGTTATAAATATAAACCTTATGAAGTGGAAAATATTATAAAAACTCACAAAAATATAAAAGAGTGCGTAATAACACCATATTTTGATAAAGAAAAATTAGGAAATATGCCTTTAGCAACCATTATATTAGAAGAAGATTTATCTTATGAAGAAAAAGTAAGTTTAGTAAAAGACATAATAGAAAAAGATTTAATTAGCAATATATCATCAAGACAAATACCATCAAAGATTCAGTTTAGAGATGATGTGCCATTAACACGCAATGAAAAAATAAATTATAAAACATTTATCAAGAATGAACTAGATGGTACAGAATTTACTATATTAATGGAAGAAACAAATATATCAATTGGTAAAATAGAAATATTAGAACCAAGACAAAAAACTAAAACTTTAAAACAATGGAGATGAGTTTATGAACAATAATATAAACAAATTTTATAGAAAACAACCTATTAAAGAATTTGATTTAAATCAAACTATGTATTCTTTAGTATGGAATGAAAGCAAAAATGATTTAAACTTAAATGCAACAGGTTTTATGGGAAATAACATAAGCTATAGAGAACTATTTAAAACAAGTGATAAGTTAGCTCAGGCATTTTATGAATCAGGAGTTAGAGAAGGAGATTCTGTTGCTATATTAACGATTGGTATGCCATTAGTTGAAGAATGCTTGCTATCACTAAGTAAAATAGGAGCTCAAATGGTATGGATTGATTTAAGAACTAAAGAGAAAGATCTAATAAAATACTTAAATAGCTCTAATTGTAAAACAGTAGTAGTATTTGACAAATTAGTTCCATTAGTACATTCTATTATAGATAAAACTGATGTAAAGAAAGTTATTGTAGCATCTCCTAAAGATTACTTGAATCCAATTGTAAAAGTACTTGCAGAATTAAAAGATAAAAAGGAAGGAACAAGTATTATACTACCTAATGATAAAAGATTTATAAGATTTAATAAATTTATACAAAAATCAGTAACTGATTCGATTCCACCAGTTAAATTTGAAAAAGATAGACCATCATTAATTGTTCAATCAAGTGGTAGTACAGGTAAACCAAAACAAATTATTCATACTGAATATAACTTTAATTCAGCAGTTCAAAAGATGGCTTATACAGATTTACCTTTTTATAAAGGAAACACAATGCACATTTCAATTCCTCCATTTATTATTTACGGATTAGGAAATTCAATATATGCAAGTCTTGCTTTTACAATGAAAGCAGAACTAAATCCGTATGTAGAAGAGTATACTGTTTATAATGATTTAGGAAAGTTTGATATTTCATTAGCTGCACCATTACATTATAGATATATTTATAGTCAATTAATTAAACTAAATGAAGAAATAGATAATTTAAAAAATGATAATTCTCATGAAGCAAAGAAAGAACTTAAATCTAAATTAAAAGAATTATCAAGAATATTAACTGGTTTAGAAAAAGCAAAAGTATTCGTTTCGGGTGGAGATAAAATAGGAGAAGATGAATTATTAGAAATGGAACACTTATTTAATACTCCGATAATTAATGGTTATGGCAATAATGAATGTTTAGGTGCTACTATAGTTTCACCATTATTTGCCAACAAACCAGGCAGTATTGGAATTCCTATGCACGGAGTAGAAACTAAAATTATTGATCCTATTACAGGTAAAGAAATGAAACAAGGAGAAACTGGTGAATTGTATATTTCAAGTGATAATTTATTTGTTGAATATTTAAACAACCCAGAAGAAACAAACAAAATTAAGGAAATAGATAAAAATAAAAAAGAATGGGTTAAAACTGGAGATTTAGCGCTTATAGACAAAGATGGTTATATTTATCACAAAGGTAGAAATAGGAGACTTATAAAAAAAGAGGCCTTTAAAATAAGCCCAGATACTATAGAAGATATAATTAACTCTTTACCATTTGTTAAAGAATGTGTAGTTGTTGGTGTAAATGATAAAAAATCATTAAGTGTACCAATGGCATTTATTACATTAAAAAATGATAAAATACTATTTGAAAATGTAATTGATGAAATAAAGAAAAAATGTATTGAAGAACTACCTGATTATGAAGTACCAACATACTTTGAATATATTGATAAAATTCCTTATACACCTAATGATAAACAAGATTTTAGAAAGTTAGAACAACTTGGAAATGATATTGTAGAGGCTAAAACAAAAAAATTAACTTTAAAATAATGATAAAGGCAACACTTTAGTTGCTTTTTGTGTTATAATTAATATCAAGAATAAAGGAATAAGAGGAGTTTGAAATATGAATGCAAGTGGAACAATTTTTTTAACAATTTCAGCAGTAATATATACAATATTAATTACCATTATATTTATAAGAAAAAAGAAAGAAAATAAAATAGAAAATAAAATATTTACAAAGTTATTAGTTATATCAATTTTATCAATGATTTGTGAGTTATCAATCGTTTTTACAAATAAAACAGAAACAATAGGTACCATAATACAAAAATTATATTTAGTACTAATAGTATTATGGCTATCAAGGTTTATGGACTACACTTTTGCTATAACTATGTTTGATACTAATAAAAATGAAAAAGAAAACATAAAAAGATATAAAATTTTATACTTTGTATTTTTAGGAATTAATTTGTTATGCGGACTTGCAATAATGTTATCTCCTATAGAATTTAATGATTTAAATGGTGCCAAATATACTAGTGGACTAAGTGTAGATATCGTTTATGGAATAACTGCAGGCTATATGCTAATTATATTTTTACTATTGATAACAAATTTAAAAAAAGTTAAAAAGAAAAAATGTTTACCTGTCATTACTTTATTATTTTTGTTGATTGTATGTGCAATAATTCAAAAAACTTACCCACAGCTATTATTAACAAATAGTATTTTTGGATTAGTAATATTTATAATGTACTTCACCATAGAAAATCCTGATTTAAAACTGATAAATGAACTTCAATTAGCCAAAGACACTGCCGAAAAAGCAAGTCGTGTTAAAAGTGAATTTTTATCAAGTATGTCACATGAAATAAGAACACCAATGAATGCAATAATGGGATGTATAGATATGTTAGAATGTGAACAAAACTTATCTGATGATGGCAAAGAAATACTTAGTGAATTAAGAACATCATCTAATAGTTTACTAGATATGTGTACTGGAATACTTAATGTTAGTGAATTAGAAAGCGGTAATTTAGAACTTAAAATAGAAGAATATGATCCACAAGAATTATTTAATGACTTAACTATATTAGCTAAGAAAAGAATAGGTAAAAAGAATATTGAATTTAAAACAGAATTTTCTAATATACCAGAATCTTTATTTGGAGATAGAAAAAAAGTAAAAGAAATAATAATGAATTTACTAAGTAATGCTATTAAATATACTAATGAAGGCACTATAGAATTCAAAGTATGTACAGGAATGGATAGAGATAAATGTAACTTAATAATAAGAGTTATTGATACTGGTATTGGAATAAGACCGGAAATAAAAGATAGAATATTTGATAGTTTTGTAAGAGATAATAATGTAAAAGATTCTTCAACATTAGGTATTGGCCTAGGTCTATCAATTACCAAAAGTCTAGTAGAATTAATGGATGGCGGAATAATGTTAAATACTGAAGTCGGCAAAGGTTCTAAATTCACAGTTGTTATACCACAAGACACAAGTAAAAATTTATAAGGTAAAATATGAATAAAGAATTAGAAAAATGGAAATTTGGAATTAATAATAATGAATTAATTGATTTGGTCTTAAAAGGAAAGAAAACTGCTACTACATATATTTATGATGGTGATGTAGATATGTTAGATTCAGAATCTATTATATTATATGATAATGATAAACCAGCTTGTTTAGTAAAAACCACAAAAAATATAGTGACTAAGTTTAAAGATGTTGAATGGTCTATAGCAAAACTTGAAGGAGAAAATGATGATTTAGAAGGTTGGAGAAAGAACCATTATGAATTCTTTAAATCAATAGATGATTCATTTAATGAAGAAACTTTAGTAGTTGTAGAAATATTTAAACTAATAAAAATCGTTGAATCAATCTAAAGTGCACAAATAAGTGCAATTAAGTAATAAAAGTGTGTTTTCAAAAGAAGATGCACTTTTTATAAGGAAAAAATAACAATTGGAAATTAAAAACATTGAAAAAAATCAAAAAAAGTGATATATTATTAATTGTCAAAGAAAAATTATTCCACGACAAAAAGTGCAGAAGTTTCACTTTTTTTAAAACTAAGTGCACAATTTCTACATTAAAATTAATTAGTATATATGGCAATTTATTTGTCAAAATTGATATTTATAATTAACGCTTATAAATATCTTTTTTTGTTTTTTATTTTTTAATTATATTTATTATCGATAACAAAAATAAAAGAAAAAATTAATATTTAAGTAATGAATCATTTAATATAACTTCATCAGGTTTAATATAAGAACAATTTAAAACTTCTAATATACTCTCATCACATAGGAATAGCATAGCTTCATAGGGAGATTTTCCATTTAGTGAATCTCTGCATAAACTATTTATATTATTTGCAAATAAATTGCAATCTTCTTGTGTAATGGTTTTAAATGATGAACCTTTAGGTAGTATGTATCTAATAAATTCATGATTTTTTTCAATCATACCTTTTTGACAAGACATATGTGGATCGCAAAAGAATAGATGGGTTATATATTCACCAGTAGATTGAATATATTCAATATTATTAACATCATAGAATTCATGACCATTATCTGTTAATATGACGTGAAATAATTTTTTATAATCATCATATGGAATTAATTCTTGTAAAATACTAAATATTTTAGATACTTCTTCAGTAGATTGACTTTCTAATTTGAATATAAGCATAAATTTTGATTTTCTCCATAAAAGAGTAAGAAAACAATCGGATTCTTCTTTTAAACCCTCGACAGTATCCATTTCAACTATATTTAAATCAGGATTAGAATTTGTATATTCTATGAAATCTTCATACTTTCTTCCTATTAATATTTCTCTTTCTTTTCTAGTTCTTCGTTTATTAGAATTTTTTCTTTTCTTATATTTTACTATTCTAGGAAAATCTATCGGCTTAAATTCAAAAATTCCACTATTTACATAGTTATAAAATGATGCTTTAGAAAAATCTAAAATGTCAGGATGGTTTATATATAAGTGATTAATAGTTTGTCCTTTTTTTATAAGAGGGGTAAGGGTATTATTAATTTTATATACTTCTTCTGGAGTCAAATTAATTCCTTTTCTAGCATTACTTTTAACTTCTCTATAAGAATCATCTGCTTTTCTAGCATAATAAGTATATCTTTCTTTTCTACATCCACTTCTTGATTTACAACCATTGCATACATATGGTGATTTTGAAAGTTTATGACAAGATGTATCTCTATCGTAATTATTGTTTTTATATGTTCCATATTGTTTAGGTTTAAAATAAACTTTATTTCTATCTATTTCCCTTAAAACAGATGAATGAGATCTGTTTATCTCATTTGCGATTTGATTAATGGATTTGTTTTCGTTTAATCCATCTTCAATATTTTTTCTATCTTCATAAGATAGATGACAATAATTTGCCATTTCTAATACCTCCTTTAACGACAAATAAATTGCTTAAAAGGTATTATATCAGTTATAAACATTAGTGCACAATTTCTGTGCACTTCATTTTTTAAAATACAAACTAATAAAAATATATTAAATTGAACTTATTTGGTTCAATTTATTTTTTAATTATGTTATAATAACCTTGATTTAAAAGAGTGGAGATGATTACATGAACAAATTTTATATAACTACACCTATATATTATCCAAGTGGTAAATTTCATATAGGAACAGCTTATACAACAATACTTGCTGATGTACTAGCAAGATTTAACAAACAAAAAGGAATTGATGTTTACTTTCTTACAGGTTTAGATGAACATGGTCAAAAAATTCAAATAAAAGCAGAAGAAAAAGGTATAACACCACAAGAATATGTAGATGAAATGGCTAGAATGTCTAAAGAACTATGGAAAAAATTAAATATATCAAATAATGATTTTATTAGAACAACTGACAAAAGACACGTTGATGCAGTTACAAAGGCATTTACAAAACTATATGAGCAAGGAGACATTTATAAAGGAAAATATAAAGGAAAATATTGTGTACCTTGTGAAACATTTTATACTGAAAGTCAATTAGTTGATGGAATGTGTCCAAGTTGTGGTAGAGAAGTAAAAGAAGTAGAAGAAGAAACATATTTCTTTAATATGAAAAAATATGAAGATAAACTAAAAAAATTCTATGAAGAAAATCCAGATTTCTTAGTACCACTAACTAAGAAAAATGAAATAATGAATAGTTTTGTTAATGTAGGTATAGAAGATTTATGCATTTCTAGAACAACATTTGACTGGGGAATACCTGTACCAAATGATCCTAAACATGTAATGTATGTATGGCTTGACGCTTTACTAAACTATGTAACTGCACTTGGTTATATGACTGAAGATGATACATTATTTAAAAAGTATTGGCCAGCAGATATACAAATAATAGGAAAAGATATACTTAGATTTCATGCAATTTATTGGCCTATATTCTTAATGGCTTTAAATTTACCATTACCAAAAAAACTATTTGTAC
>OLHG01001129.1_pt1 | contig 17111 bp, 17 predicted proteins | sample 1605971 | NCBI WGS metagenome assembly OLHG01 (sample SAMN03283289) | human gut metagenome | biome: human-associated habitat; material: feces | host: Homo sapiens | place: Peru | collected 2012 | reverse complement strand
GTACTCAAGAGGCTGAAGAGGCGCCCCTGCTAAGGGTGTAGATCGGGTAACTGGTGCGAGGGTTCAAATCCCTCCGTCTCCGCCATTATAAAATTAACTCTGTATTCGTACAGAGTTTTATTTTGCTATAAATTATGATAAAATATCTGTGTAATATTGGAGGTTATATGAAATTAGTAGTAAAAGAATTAAAAAAGAATTATGAAAAAAATGAGGTATTAAAAGGAATTAACTTTACATTTGAAGAAGGAAAAATCTATGGCTTATTAGGTAGAAATGGTGCAGGTAAAACAACACTTTTCAATTGTTTAAATGAAGATATAGATATTAATTCTGGTGAGTTTTATTTATTAGACAATAATATTCAAAGAGAAATAACTTCCGGTGATATTGGCTATGTTTTATCTACACCAATAGTGCCAGAATTCTTAACTGGAAGAGAATTTTTAAAATTCTTCATAGATATAAATAAAGACAAAATAAATACTGATAAAACAATAGATGATTACTTTGATTTAATTAAAATGGATATACCTTCACGTGATAAATTAATGAAAGAATACTCTCATGGTATGAAAAATAAAATGCAAATGCTTATTAATATCATTTATAATCCTAAAATAATATTATTAGATGAACCATTAACTTCTTTTGATGTAGTAGTAGCAGATGAAATGAAGAAACTATTAAAATCAATAAAAAAAGACCACATTTTAATATTTTCAACACACATAATGGAACTAGCACTGGATTTATGTGATGAAATAGTTGTATTAAATAATGGTAAGTTAGAGAAAATGGAAAAAGGTAATTTAAGTAAGAAACAATTTGAAGATAAGATAATTAATACATTAAAAGGTGAAGAAGATGCTTAATACAGTAATTAACTCTTTTAAATTAAAAAACGCTTATTCTACCAATAGTTTTATTTATAATCTTAGGAAACTACCAATAATAGGTAAAAAAATACCTAGTAATTTATATGGTAATAGAGTAATAATGACTATAATAAACATAATATTTGGATTATTTAAAATAATATCTTTATTTGTAGGAAAATTTATTTATGTTGGTTTAATGATTTATTTACCTGCTAATAGTTTTAAAAATCCTAATGCTTTTTTAAATATTTTTGTATTTTTAACATTGATAGGAGCTTTCGGTAACACATTTATATTTAATCCTAATAAGGATAAGTATTATTCAATTATTCTAATGAAAACAGATGCCAAAAAGTATGCGCTTTATAACTTTTATTACTTTTTGATAACTTTATTTATAAGTTTTTATCCAGCTGTTTTAGTCTATGGAATTATATCTAACATTAATATCTATATTTTACTTTTATTACCGTTATTAGTAATATGTATGAAACCAATAGGAAACTTTTTCTATTTAAAATATTACGAAAATAAGAAAAAAGTGATTACAGAAAACAACTTTTTAATTATGGGAATAGCAGGACTTATTGGTATATCTCTAGCATATATTCTTCCTTCTTTAGGTTACTGTCTTAACTATTTAGCATTTATAATAATCCTTATCATATCTATTGCTTTTGCACTATATTCTCTTACATATATAAGAAAATGTAACAATTATAACAAAATATATAAAGAAATCTTAACACTTAATAATATAATTTTTGATACTAAAGCTACTAATGTTGCAAACAAAAAGAAACAGTATGAAGCAAGTATCGATGCTAAAGTAATGATTAACAGCAATAAAAAAGGATATGGTTACTTTAATGAATTGTTTATAAAAAGACATAGAAATATTTTAACAAGGTCTGCTATAATAACTTCTTTAATTGCATTAGGAGTAATATTAATTACTTTTATAGGAACTTTGATAGATAAACAAGTATATATCGATATTAATAAAATGACATTGACATCACTTCCATATTTTGTCTTTATCATGTATGTAATAAATAGGGGAAGTGTAATTACTCAAGCAATGTTTATAAACTGTGATAGCAGTATGCTTAATTATCGCTTTTATAGGCAACCTAAAGTAATACTAGAATTATTTAAAAAAAGACTAAAAACATTAATAAAGATTAATATGATACCTAGTTTAGTAATAGCAATAGGTCTACCATTTCTACTATTTGTAACAGGAGGAACATCTAATGACTTAAACTATATTCTATTATTTATTTCCATTATATCTTTATCAGTATTCTTTTCAGTTCATCATTTGGTTATTTATTATTTATTACAACCTTATGACATAAACATGAAAGCCAAGAGCAGTACATATTCGATAGTAAATGGTATAACTTACTTTATTTGTTACTTATGTATTGACCTTTCTTATCCAACTTTAATATTTGCAACTTTTGTAACGCTATTCTCAGTAATCTATATCTTAGCAGCACTGTATTTAGTATACAAATATGCATATAAGACATTTAAATTGAAATAAGTTTTACTACTTGAAAATAATAAATACTTATTATATAATTAAATAGAAAGTAGAGGGGTGTCCTATGGATAATGAAGAAAAGAAAGTAAAGACAACTGCTCCAAAGAAAAAGACAACAACTAAAAAAATAACTAAATCAAGTACTAGTAAACCTGCTAAAAAAGCAACAACAACTAAAAAAGTAACTGAAAAAAAAGTAACAGAGAAAAAGGCAGAAGCTAAACCTGTAAAGAAAGTAACTAAAAAACAAGAACCTAAAAAAGAAGTTCCTACAGTAAAAAAAGAAGAAGTATTAGAAAAGAAAGAAACTGTAGTAATTACAGAAAAAACTAAAAAAGGTCCAAGTGAAGAAATATTAGAAATTAGAAAAAGAAGACATATTATTGAAGCTGTAATAATAGTAGTACTATTACTTATAGCAATCATGCTTCTATCTAATCGTACCTTCCTTAAAACTAGCTATAAAAATGATAATATAGATATTTCTATACCTAGATTTAGTTATTTTGTAAAAGATAAAGATAATAAAGTAAAACTAGTAACTTTAAGAAAATCAAAATATTTAAAAGAATATTATAATGAATACTTAGAAGGATTCATATTCTATAGTTGCGCTGAAGGAGAAAAAACTTTCTATTACAATGAGAATACTCGTTCTTTAATTAAAGAAATTAAAGTAGAAAAGAAGTTTGCTATTAAAACAGTAGAAATTACTTATGATACTAGATCTCCAGAAGAAGTATGTGGAATTAAGTAAAAAGGTCAGAAAAGCGACATTTTAGTCGCTTTTTTTAATGCTTTGAAACCCTTATATATCAAGGAAAACGTCCAATTTGACACTTAAAAAGGCCACGAAAATTTGACAAAAACGCTAAAATTTGCTAAAATATGTATCTGTCACGTGAAATAAGAGGTGTATTTAAAATGTTTTATGATGAAACACAAGCAATAAAAGCGTGTGAAGAAGACCCCTCGCTGATATTTGAACTTATCAAAGAAGGGCACTACCAAATAGTTGATTTATTATTAACTAAGAAAAAAGTAGATATTAATATATGTGATGAACTTGGAAATAACGTTCTTGTTAGATTACTAAAAAAAGGACAATATGAATTAGTTCTAAAACATATGAAGAATAAAAAGTGGGATGTTAACCATCAAAACAATGAAGGTGATACATTCGCACATATCTTAGTACTATACAATTATGTAAATGTACTTGAGATAATTAACCAATTAAAAAAGAATAAAGATTTTATGCCAAATATAAAAAACAATAAGGGGGAGACTATACTTGACAAATCTATTAATGATAATTACATTTATACAACAGTTAAAATACTTGAGGATAGAAGATTTAATAACATTGATGTAGTATCATTTAAAAACTTATATGATACATATATTAAAACAAACAACTATGGTAAATATACAAAATTAACTAACTTACAATTAATATTAGATAACCTTGAAGATAAACCATTATTACCTAATATGGCTAAGTTAATTAATATCGTAAAAGAAAACTTTGATATTATTAAAGAAGAAGTAATTAACAATAAAACAAAAGAATTAGATAGTATTATTACTAGTGTATTATACGAAAGTAGAGCGTAGGTTCTACTTTTTCTTTTATTTTTAATATGTTTTGTTGTATAATGTAGAAAGAAATGAGGGATATTATGGAACTACCTAGTTATATAGAAGCAAGAAAAAGAACTAAAGATAAAGTTGCTATTGAATATTATAGTAATGATATTAAAAATATAGGATTAAATAAAACTTATCATATTAAAACTTATGGTTGTCAAATGAACGAACATGATAGTGAAAATATTAAAGCAATGTTAGAAGAACTAGGTTTTACTTATAATGACAATTACGAAGAAAGTGATTTAGTTCTTTTAAATACTTGTTCCATTAGAGAAAATGCTCATAATAAAGCTTTTGGTATGTTAGGAAGATTAAAACATTTAAAAGAAAAAAATCCTAATCTTATTGTAGGATTATGCGGATGTATGGCTCAAGAAGAAGGAGTAGTTAATGAAATATTAACAAAATATAAATGGGTTAATTTTGTATTTGGTACTCATAACTTACATCGCTTACCATATCTTATAAATGAAAACTTGAAAACTAATAAAAGTGAGATAGAAGTATATAGTAAGGAAGGAAATATCATAGAAGGTATGCCAGTTAAAAGAGAAAGTAAGTATAAAGCTTTTGTAAATATAATTTATGGTTGTGATAAGTTTTGTACTTACTGTATAGTGCCTTTTACTAGAGGAAAACAAAGAAGTAGATTAATGGAAGATATTATTACTGAAGTAAAAGGACTGGTAGATAATGGTTATCAAGAAGTTACTTTATTAGGACAAAATGTTAATGCTTATGGTAAAGATTTAGGATTAGGCTACGGTATGGAAGAATTGCTAGAAGAAGTAAGTAAGACTAATATTCCTAGAATTAGATTTGTAACTAGTCATCCTTGGGACTTTACTGACAAAATGATAGATGTTATAGCAAATAATAAAAACATTATGCCGGCAATTCACTTACCCGTTCAATCAGGGTCATCTAGAATTTTAAAACTAATGGGTAGAAGATATACTAAAGAAGAGTACTTAGAATTATTTAATAAAATTAAGAATAAAGTACCTAATGTAAGCATTTCAACTGATATTATAGTAGGATTCCCAGGTGAGACTGAAGAAGACTTTATAAAAACTTTAGAACTAGCTGATACATGTAAATTTGATAATGCCTTTACATTTATTTATTCTCCAAGAGAAAATACAGCAGCAGCAAGACTTAAAGATGATGTAACATTAGAAGAAAAAGAAGAAAGATTACATAGATTAAATGAAGTAGTAAATAAATATTTCTTAGAAAATAATAAGAAATTAGTAGGTAAAGTTGTGCCTGTATTAGTCGAAGGTATCAGTGATAAGAAAAATGAATTATATGGTTATACTGACACTAATAAATTGATTAACTTTAAAGGAGACATTTCGTTAATAGGAAAAATAATTGATGTAAAAGTAACAGATGCTAAAACTTGGAGCCTAGATGGAGAACTAAATGAAGGATAATCTACTAAATTGTATTGATGAAGTAATTTCTATTATCGAAAGTAGCAATGAATATCAAAAGTATCAGACTATTTCTAAAAAAATGAAGAATAATTCTGAAATTATGAATTTAATTTCTAGTGTAAAAGCTCTACAACAACGCCTTGTAAAAGAACAATCTTTAGGAAAAGACACTAGCGAAATAGATGAAGAAATTAATAAAAAGTTAAAGCAATTAGAAGAATATCCCATATATTTAGAATATACTTATCTTCAAGAAGATTTAAATAGCAACATACTCCTTGTAAAAGAGAAAATAGAGAACTATATAAATAATCTTACTAATTAAGAGGTAATTATGGACGGAATAATATTAGTAAATAAACCAAAAGATATGACTAGTAGAGATGTAGTTAATATTCTTTGTAAAAAATTTGATACAAGAAGTGTTGGCCATACAGGAACACTAGACCCCATCGCTTGTGGTATCTTAGCAATTGCTATTAATAAAGGTGTAAAAATAGTAGATTTCTTAATAAATGACACTAAAGAATACATTGCAACTGCTAAATTTGGACTTTTAACAGACACTTTAGATATAACAGGAAAAGTACTTGATGAAGTAAAAGACTATGTTATAGATGAAGAAAAATTAAAACAAGTATTAAATTCTTTTATCGGTAAAAGCTTGCAAGAAGTTCCAAAATATTCAGCAATTAAAGTATCTGGTAAAAGACTATATGAATATGCTAGAAAAGATGAAGAAGTAGAAATACCTAAAAGAGAAATAGAAATATTCGATATTGAACTTTTAAATTTTAATAAAGAAAAATTTACTTTTAAAGTATCTGTAAGTAAAGGAACTTATATAAGAAGTTTAATTAGAGATATAGGGGAAAAGCTAGGTATACCTTGTTCTATGAAAGAATTAATAAGAACTCGTCAAGGAAATTTTAAAATTGAAAATAGTTATACATTAGACGATATAAAAAATGATAAGTATGAGGTTATTCCTATAAAAGATTGCTTAACAGGATATCAATTTATCAAAGTAGATGATTTTATTGCTAATAAAATATTAAATGGTAGAATACTAGAGAATAGATATTCATCTGATACAGTTATTTTTATTAATAAAGAAGATGAAGTACTTGCAATATATAAAGTATATGAAAAAGATAAATCTAAAGTTAAACCAGTAAAGGTCTTAAAATAAATGACAAGGCCTCAACATTACTTTCTATTTTATCTTTTTTTTGATATAATTAAATAGAACGGAGGAGTACTTATGCATACTTATATAATTGAATCTAGTGATTATGTTGTAATTAATACTAGAATAGAAGATATATTAAAAAGTAATAAATTAGATAAAGATATGATTATTAAGTATGACTTATTAGAAACTCCTATAAGCGTTGCTATAGAAGACTTAGACACTTATAATTTCTTATCAAGTAATAAAGTAGTAATCTGTGATAATGCATATTTTCTAACTGTTTCTAAACCTAAAGGAGCTATCGCTCATAATGAAGAAGAATTAGAAAAATATTTAAATAATCCTAGTAAAGATAATATTTTAATCTTAATTTGTGATAAATTAGATGCTAGAAAAAAACTAGTTAAATTAATTGATAAAAAATATATTCTAGGTGGCGAAGTATCTATCGAAGATTTAATACATAAAAACTTAGAAGACTATAAAATGGATTATAAAACTACCAATTATTTAATTGATTATTGTGATAAAGATAATGAAAAAATTCTAAATGAATTAGAAAAGTTAAAATGTTACAAGTTAAAAGAAAAAGTAATAACGATAGATGACATTAATGAAGTAGTTTTTAAATTAGCAGGAGATAATATCTTTTCCTTAGTTGACAGTATCGTATTAAAAAACAAAAAGAAAGCTTATGATATTACTCATGAATTAATTGATAAAGGTGAAGATATAAGTAAGATAATAATCTTAGTAGCAGATCAATTTAGATTAATGAATCAAGTAAAATCTTTCTTAAAAGAAGGATATACTCAAGAACAAATTGCTAGTAAAATGAAGATTCATCCATACCGAGTAAAACTAGCAGCCGAGAAGGGTTATAATTACTCATCTAAAGTATTATTGGAGAACTTAGAAAAATTATTTGATGTTGATTACATGATAAAAAGTGGTCAAAACAATCCTCTTTTAGCATTTGAATTATTTTTAGCTAATTTATAGTTTTTGGAAAAATATAGAATTTCTATTCATATACTTTTATAGGTGAATAAGTATATGTTTAAGAAATTCTTTTCATTTACAGGTGTTATGGCTCTAGTATGTTTCAGTTTTTATTATACTGATAGTGCAGTAGATATCGTTAAAAGAAACGACCCTATCATGAAAGAAATAAAGACTGTTGCTAGTAATTATGAACAAGATTCTCAAGATGCAGTATTAATAAATAACAATATTATTCCAGGTATAAATGGCATTAAAGTAGATATAGATAGAAGTTACGAAAAAATGAAAAAATATGGTTCATTTGATGAAAGCCTACTAGTGTTTCAAGAAGTAACTCCTATTATAAGTACAAGTAATAACTATGATAAATTTATTATTAAAGGTAACAGTACTAATCAAAGTATAGGCCTAGTTTTTAAGATTAATACTATTTCTTATATAGATGAATTATTAGAAACATTAAAAGAGAAAAAAGCTATAGCAACTTTCTTTGTAACAAGCGATATCATTAATAATGAAATATCAACCATTGAAAAAATATACTTAAATGGTCATGAAATAGAATTACTAGATGATTACTATATTCATAAAAGTGTTAAATCTAATAATAAATTGATTAAACAACTAACGGGTACTAAACTTAAATATTGTTATAGTGAAGAAGAAGATAAAGAAATAATAAAGAATTGTAAAAGTAGTAAAATGCATACAATAATACCTAGTATTATTACTTCAACTTTTCCTTACAACAGTATTAAAAACCATGTAGTAAGTGGTTCTATTATAAGTCTAAATAATAATTTAAATACTATAAGAGAATTTTCTCCTATTCTAAATTACTTAAATCAAAAAGGATATAAAATGCTTCTACTAAGTGATTTGTTAAAAGAATAATACAAGAATCGACACAATTTAACGTGTCTTTTTTATATTATATTCTTGGTGGTGATATCTTGAAAATCTATGTAGATTTAGTATTATTTTTAAATATTGCCATGGACTTTTTATTACTTTTATCAGTTTCAATGGTTCTAAAGAGAAATGTTAAGTTTTATAGAATAATTCTAGGAAGTATTACTGGGGGTATATCAATTCTACTTTTATTTATAAAACTTAATAATATCAGTTTATTTATTCTTAAAATGTTAATAAGTATCTTAATGGTATTAACAACATTTTCATATAAGAACTTTAAATACTTCTTTAATAATCTTCTTTATTTATATCTATCAAGCATTATTCTAGGAGGGGGCATATACTTATTAGATATTCAAATAAATTATCATAACAATGGATTAATGTTTATTAGTAATGGTATGGAGATAAACGTAATAGTACTCTTAATAATAAGTCCTTTTATAATATATAGTTATATTAAAAGTATGAAAAAAATGAAAATAAATTTTAATAATTATTACAAAGTAGATGTCTATTATAAAGATAACATATATAAATTTAATGCTTATTTAGATACTGGAAATAAACTTTATGATCCCTACAAAAAACGACCAATTATTTTAGTAAGTACTAATAAAATAAATATTGATTATGAAGAAAGTATTTTAGTTCCTTATGAAACTGCAAGTGGTAAAAGTATTTTAAAATGTTTTGTTGCAGAAAAAATAATAATTGATAATAATTACGAAGTAAAAAACGTATTAATAGGTATAACTAAATTTAAAATGGAAGGTGTAGATATGCTTTTGAATAATGAAATAATAGGAGGAATAAAATGATAAGTATTTTATTATTAATAGGGGATTTATTAGAATTAAGTAGTGTTTTATTTTATGTAGGTGCAACAGATAAATTACCAGAACCTTTATCTAAAGAAATGGAAGAATATTATTTAATGTTATCTAATGATGGAGATATAACGGCAAGAGATAAATTAATTGAACATAACTTAAGATTAGTTGTATTCTTAGCTAAAAAGTATGAAAATACCAAAGTAGATTTAGAAGATTTAGTAAGTATAGGTACAATTGGTCTAATTAAAGGAATAAAAACCTACAGTATGGATAAAAATATTAAACTAGCAACTTATGCATCTAGATGTATAGATAATGAAATACTTATGTATTTAAGAAAAAATAAAAAAATAAAAACAGAAGTTAGTTTTGATGAATCTTTAAGTTATGACCCTGATGGGAACGAATTACATTTAGAAGATATCCTAGGAACTGACCCTGATATTGTAACAAAAGGATTAGAAGAAGATATTGATAAAAGAATAGTAATTGAAGAGATTAATAGATTAGATCCAAGAGATAGAGAAATAATGGTTTTAAGATATGGCTTAATATCAGGTGAAGAAATGACTCAGAAAGATGTAGCAAAGCTTTTAGGAATAAGTCAATCATATATATCAAGAATTGAAAAGAAAGTTATAAAGAAAATTAAAAACATTGTTAGAAATTACTAAGAAAAAAAGACCTACTGGGTGAGAGTTCAGTAAGTCTTTTACTATATTGACTTAATCAATACAAGTATATTCTAATAATCTTTTGTGAAACTAACGTGAAAGATTTATGTTTTTTTTCTAATAAATAGCATCAAAAAGAAGTGAATAACTAGAATAGGTAGTAATAACCAAATAATCATTTTAAGACTAAGACTAGATAAATAAATACTTATAATAAGAATAATTAATCCAGGAATTATAACTATATTGTTATGTGGCTTAATCTTAAATAATGAAATAATACCTTCTTTTATATAAAATATTGAAACAGCAATTGTAAGAAAGCCATCAAACATAAATTTAAAAGAAATAATATCTTCAATACGTTCAATAAAGTTAAGTAGTGATACCTTTTGTAATACGATAATATCCGGGTAATTTAAAATGCTAGTTAATTTAATTCCAAGAATAGATATTACTAAAATAAAACTTATAAGAATATAAACTGAATTAACAATATAAGCAGTTATCATGTACTTAGAATACTTTTTATTACACTCAATTTTATCTTTAGGAATTATTAATAAAAGAAATAATGGTGTAACACTTAAAATACTATAATATATTGAACCCTCATAAATATTAAAGAATTTATTTGTAAGAAGTGGATACAAATTAACTGGATTACTGTAGTTTATAAGTGCAACTAATGAAATTATTACTAAAAATATTAAGATGAAAATAAATATACCACTAGCCCTTGTAATTGTATTAATACCTTTACTAGATAAGTAAACACAAGATAAAACAAGAAGAATACTTATAGGAAGAATATTAATATCATTTAAAAGATTATAATTAATAAATAGTGATAAGTTATACAAAATATATGAAGAAATAAGAATAAATAATAGAATTAAAATAAAGATAAATACTTTAGCAATTACTTTAGGAAACGAGGCATTAATTTTTTCAAATATATTTTTACTAGGCATTTTATCATTAATATAGAAATAACACTTAACTAAAATAAGTCCAAATATACTTCCCAAGATAACACTAAATATAGAATCATTTTTAGATATAGAAATAATTAAATTAAATAGACCAATTATATAAAAAGAACGATATAAGAAAGTAGATAAGAAAGATATGCCTAAAGGAGAAATTTTACTATCATTATTCATAACTATCATCTCCCTTAATATTAGAATTATTTATTTTATTAGAACTTATCTTAATGTTGAATTTAAACTTGATATCTTTATTATTTTTGTAATATTTATAATCATACTTTTTTAAAAGATTACTAAAGTAGTTATAATTATCTAGTGCAAGATAACTATTTATATATTTTTTTACTCCTTCTTGAAATAATAAATCTAACTCTTTATCATCTTTTATTTTAGTATTATTACTCATTATTTGATAAGTACTAGTAATATTAATATTTATCTTATTCTTATTTATTTTTAAATTTGTCTTAGAATAATTTATCTTAAAATTAATATCATTTATTTCAAACTCGTTCTTTATAATATTATCAGTAATAAAGTTATAACCAATACTTTCATCCTTAGTAAGCAGCTTATTTTCATTATAAATAGAGTAGTACCCATCTATTTTAATTGAATCTTTATCATCTATTTTAGGTATATAACTATTCTTGATTTCTAGTATGTCTTTTACAACATCATCAAATTGTTTAATTGCAACTATTCCTTCGTTCTCATGATTAATATTAATTAAGTTATTAATATCATCTTTTCTATAATTTTCAAGATTAGTTTTAGGATTAGTAATAACAGTACTAAAGGTGTTTCTAGAATCACTCCTATTAAAGAATAGATTAATAACTTCATCATAGTCATCTTTTTCTAAATTAGTAGTAAATAGAATTAATTCTAAATGGGAAAAAGATATTTTTTTATTTGATTCTAAATACAAATTAGTTAAACACTTATCTAAAGATTTATCACTAGTAGTATAAACCTTATTACTTTTTAAGTCATCCTCAGTAGGTGTTAACATATTTAAAGATACAACATATTGATTATTATCTTTATCAATTAAAATCATATCAACAATTCCTAGTTCATTTAATTCACTATAACTAACACAACCAGTAGTAAATACCAATAAAAGAATTAATATTAATAATTTTATATGTTTCATCTTATCGCTCCCTTACAATGTTTTTATCAGTTAAAAGGGGATTTCTTTTATGAAGTCTTTTTCCTTTAACTCTTATAACCGCATCATTTAATTCGGATTTAATAATAGGAGATAGTGGTGCCATATAAGGAAAACCAAAACTAGTAATACTGCAAAGTTTAGTAACTAATAAAACAAGTCCAATGAATATTCCATAAATACCAAAAAATGTTGCAATAATTAATAGAAAAATACGATAATATCTAATCGCTTGTGATAGGGCATTACTTGTAAATATTAATCCACTTATCGCACTTATTGCTACTATTATTATCATAATAGGAGAAATAATACCGGCATTAACTGCAGCATCGCCAATAACTAATCCACCTAGTATTGATACTGATGTTCCCATTTTAGAAGGTATTCTAGTATCACTTTCTCTTAATATTTCAAAACTTATAATCATCAAAATAGCTTCTATAAAAGCAGGAAAGGGTACAGTTAATCTTTGTGATGTAAAATTAACTAATAAGTTAATAGGAATCGAAGAGGTATTATGAGTAGTAACACTTATATAATAAGCAGGCAAAAATATTGCTATAATAAATCCAATTAATCTAATTATTCTAATAAAAGAGGCATTTATTGGTTTTTGATAATAATCATCAGGAGTATGTAAAAAATCAATAAAGAAAGTAGGAATAATTAATACGTAAGGAGAGTTATCAACAACAATTGCAACTTTTCCTTCTAATAAAGCTTGAGATACTGTATCAGGTCGTTCTGTTATATTAATAACTGGAAATAAGTGATCTTTTTTAGTAATACGTTCTCTTATATAACCAGAATCAATTATCCCATCGATATTTATTTCTTCTAGTTTTTTCATTATCTTTTTAATTAACTCATCTTTAGCAATATTATTCATATAGCAAACTCCAACTTTAGTATTGCTATTCTTCCCAATAAATAAAGTTTTCAAATACAAGGTATTACTTCTAATTCTTCTTCTAATTAATCCAACGTTAGTATTAAAATTTTCATTAAAAGCATCTTTAGGTCCGATAATAGAAACTTCACTATCAGTAGTATTTATTCCTCTATCAAGCCTAGCTTTAACTTCTACTGCAATAAAACTGTTATCTACTAAAACAATACAAAAGCCTTTAAATATATAATCAATAACACTATTTACGTCATCTAATTCTTTTACATTACTTAAGGGTAGAGAATTTAGAATTAAGGAGTATGTATCTTTAGTAGGAACATTAATTAATTTAGTAATCTTCTTTAATAAAAAATCATTTATATCAATACCACTACATAGTACTTCGTTAAATATAATTGTTACTGTACTAGAGTAGGTATCAATACTTCTTATAACTATATCACTACTATTACCACATTTATTTTTTATATCATTTATTAAATTATTCATAAGTCTTCACCATTAATAATATTATTAGTTTTTTTATTTCAGTTTATACGTTATAATTAATATGAGGCGAATAAATATGAACCAAGTAGTAATAGAAAAATTAGACCATTTTGGAAGAGGAATTGCTAAAATAAATGAAAAAATAGTTTTTGTTCCTAATACATTAAAAGGTGATGTTGTAGTAATAGAAATAGTAAAAGATAATTCTTCTTATGCTTTAGGAAAAGTAGTTAAGTATATAGAAAAGCAAAAAAGACTAAGTCCTTGTAAATATAGTAATATTTGTGGTGGTTGTCACTTAATAGATATGGATTATTCTAGTCAATTAGAGTTTAAAAAAGAAAAGATAAAGGAATTATTTAAGAAAAATTTAGGATTAGATATTACTTTAGATGACGTTATAACAGGAGATAAAAGTAATTATCGTAATAAAATAAATCTTCATATAAAAGGTGAAAAAGTAGGTTTCTATGCTTTAGAAAGTCATGATTTAGTAGAAATAGATGAATGTTACATTACTAAAAAAGAAATTAATGATTTATTACCTAAAGTAAAAGACTTGGCCCAAAATAACAATATAGATGAAGTAATGATTAGATATCATAATGGATTAATCTTATCTATAAAGGGAAATGTTTCTAAAGATTTTCTTTTAAAGAATTTTCTTGATTGTTCTCTTATTTATTTAAATAATAAAAAGATAAAAGGTAATGAAGTAACAGAAAATATTTTAGATAAACGCTTTAGAGTATCACCAAAGTCATTTTTCCAAGTAAATACTAGTGTATCTAGTAAAATGTTTTCAAAAGTAAGAAGTTACATTAAGGATAAATCTTTTAATAAAGCTCTTGATTTATATTGTGGAACAGGTGTTATTGGTATTTTAATCTCTGACTTAGTAGGCGAAGTAGTAGGAATAGAAGTAGTAAGTGACGCTATAGAAGATGCTAATTATAACAAGAGAATAAATGATATTAATAACATAAGCTTTATATGTGACAAGGTAGAGAATAGGATAGATAGTTTTAAAGATATAGATTTAGTTATAGTAGATCCACCAAGAAGTGGACTTGATAAGAAAAGCATTGCTAATATAATGACTATCGCCCCTAAAGAGATAATTTATATTTCGTGTGATCCTACAACGTTAACTAGAGACTTAAAAGAGTTAAGAGGTAAGTACGATATAAGTAATGTATCTATTGCTGATATGTTCCCAAATACTTACCATTGCGAAAGTATCACAGTTCTTGAGAGAAAATAGAGTTAAATATGTTAAAAATGATTAAAGGTGTAAAAATCAATGATTCAGATAAGTTAAATGAGGAATATATGATTACCGAAAATTGTATAATGGCAAATATTGATGCAAACAAAATATTAAAGATAATTAATGATTTTGTTGATATACAAAAGGATCCCCTATTTTTAATAATTGAAGTTCCTACCAATGAAAAAGATGAAGAAATTGAAGGGAATATAATCAGAGAACTTCATAAAGATGTTTATTATCTTGATAATATGTCCAAACCATTTGCTAAAGAATTATTAAAAACATTTGGGAATTTGTTTATTAATGATGGATTATCACAATTTGGTATAGGAAATCATGTTAGTAATGCAGAAATAATGACTGACAAATATAATGTAATAGAAATTTTTAATGGTAAAGACAAAATTGATAATTATGAAAAGTTAATGGATAAATATAAGATTAAAAAAGTGGAAGATTTAGTAACTGCATGGACTTTCTTTAGCAATTCTAATCCAGGAGAATGTATTTATGTTGATGAAGATGGAAAGTCAGTATATGATGCTATTGAAGTATTAACAAAAGAATCAGGATTGTATTTTGCTGAAAGAAGATAATGTTTGATTAAATGCTAATGCGATTGTAAAACATATTAACAATATATATAATGATGAAGAATTAGATAAAAATTCAACTTGAAGGAAATAGAAAAAGTTTCAAGAAAAAAGACTATTATAATTTAGATATGATTATTTCTATTGGGTTTAGAGTTAATTTCGAAACTGCAATAAAATTTAGAATGAAGCAAGATAGAGAATATATTTCAAGCGTGGATGAAATGTATAAAAAACATTTAGAAAAAAATAAAAAATAGTAATTTGATGTTTTAATTAGGAGGTGTTAAGCGGTATAAAACTATTGTTATGGAGCATTCTCCAAAAGTTTCACCCATGAAAAAAAGCAGAGAAAAAAATAATAAGATGTTACAAAACAGGTATGAATTAATAACAATGTCTATAACTAATTCTGCTAAAGCAATATTTAGAATTTAAAAAGGTCATTTAAAAGGTTTTTAACTAAAGAAATGTTTTTTGCTATTCATATGCTTCTTAAAAAAAGCGTTAAGTTGTGGTATAATTATATAAGAAAGATATTAGATTTATTTTTTGGAATGGAGTGGTAGGTGATAAATATTGTGAAAAAGATCTATATAATAACAGGAGCAAATGGTTTTTTAGGTAATAACATTATAAGAAAGTTAGGGCAAGATGCTGATAATGAAATTAGGGCCTTTGTATTAAAAGGTGATTCTATTAAATCACTAGAAGGATTAAAATGTAAAATATACTATGGTGATGTAACTAAAAAAGAAACTTTAACATCAATTTTTGAAAATACTGATGGACGAGAAGTTTTTGTAATTCATTGCGCTGCAGTAGTATATATAAAATCAAAATACAATCCACTTGTTTATAATGTTAATGTTAATGGAACTAAAAATATAGTAGATAAAGTAATAGAGGCAAAAGCAAAACTTATCTATATTAGTAGTGTTCATGCAATTCCAGAACAACCTAACAACGGATTAATAACAGAGATAACTAATTTTAATCCTGACAATGTCAAGGGACTATATGCAAAAACAAAAGCAGAAGCTGCAAAATATGTAATTGATGCAGTAAAAAGTAAAAATTTGAATGCTTGTATAATTCATCCATCTGGTATTATAGGTCCAAATGATTTTGGCAATAGTCACTTAACACAATTAATAAAAGAAGTTGCAAATGGCAAATTATTTGCTTGTGTAAAAGGTGGATATGATTTTGTTGATGTAAGAGATGTAGCAGATGGTGTTATTAGTGCTTGTAAAAATGGTACTAATGGTGAATGCTATATCTTATCTAATAGATATATTGCAATAAAAGAATTATGCGATTTAATTTGTGATGTGCAAGGAAGAAAAAAGATTAAAATGGTATTACCAATAGGTCTTGCAAAATTAATAGCACCTTTTTTTGAAGTATATTATAATTTAAAGAAACAAACTCCACTTTTTACAAAGTATTCACTATATACACTATCTTCTAATGCTAATTTTAGTAATGAAAAAGCTAAAGAAAAGTTAGGATTTA
>OLHG01001126.1_pt1 | contig 17146 bp, 18 predicted proteins | sample 1605971 | NCBI WGS metagenome assembly OLHG01 (sample SAMN03283289) | human gut metagenome | biome: human-associated habitat; material: feces | host: Homo sapiens | place: Peru | collected 2012 | reverse complement strand
ATACTATTGCTAATCAAATGAATTTTGATATAACTAATAATAATGTTGTAAATACAGTTACTACTTTTAAGGGGAGTTATGCTGGTAGATTATCAGTAACCAAAGATATTGATACTATAAAAACAATATCTAATACTTCTACTCTTAATAGTAGTGTGTATAATTATGAAACTAAAAAATATACACAAATATATGATTATGATAAAATAAAATCATTAGATAAATATGATATATATTTATCAGGAGCATCTTCTATTATAGATATTGTTAATCCTACTTCAAATAGTAATAGAGAGTTAATTGTTTTTCGTGATTCTTATGGCAGTAGTTTAGTTCCTCTATTAATAGATGGTTATAAGAAAATTACTGTTATTGATATTAGATATGTTTCTTCAAGGATTTTGAATAATTATATAAAATTTAATAATCAAGATGTTCTTTTTATGTATAGTATATTAACTATAAATAATAGTTTTTCTATGAGATAAGGAATCTAGTTAATTAGATTCCTTTTTTCTTTTGTTAACTAATGATTAAATAAACTATCTATAACTCTTTTTTATTTAATTTTTCCGAAAACGGAAATTTTCTTTGCCGATTTCGGAAAAGTATGATATAATTATAATTGTAAGATTAAGGTAGAAGGATAGACTCTAGTTTTACAAAGTTTATATTCTTATATCTTAACCTTAAAAAGCATGATAGTTATTTGGGAGTAGCTATTATGTAGATTACTCCCATAAAAATATTGTGCGAGGAGGTGAAAAGAGATGAAAAAGAAAAAATCATTTGTTGCTCTTGCTTTAGTTGTTGCAGTACTAGTTTTAGGTGTTGGTTATGCCCTTACTACTATTGACTTAAAAGTAAATGGTGATATTACAGTTAGTCCAGATGATAGTAACTTTGATGTTAATTTTACTGATGCTAGCATAACAACTGCTGGAACTTTAACAGGTAAAACTGATACAGCTGATAAAGGAAATGGAAAAACAGCAACACTATCTGTAAAAACATTAAAAACAGTTGGTGAAAAAGTTATTGCAGAATACACAATAACTAATAACAGTAAAGCTGGTATCAACGCAACATTATCTAATCCAACAGCAACACAAACAAATGATGCTGCAAAAGATTATTATACAGTTACAGCAACACTTGAAAATAACGATGCTATTGCTCCAAATGGAACAAAGAAACTAACTGTTACTGTTGAATTAGTAAAAGCACCTTTAGATGAAGTTACAGGAAACTTTACTGTTACATTTAATGCTAGTGCAACAAAGTAATATAGTTGATAGAAAGTAGATAAAGAAGGGATTTTATGGGTATAGATAAGATAAAAAATTATGTGTTTGAATTTATTTTAGTTACATTTCTTTTCTTTATTCTCTTTGTGTCAACAATATATAAAACAATATATTTGTCTATATTTCTTCTTATTTATATGTTGATACTAAAAAAAATAATTAAAAAAAGAAATATTATATCTCACTACAAAAAAGAAGTAACAATAGTAATGAGTGCAATGGGAATTATTTATCTAATAGTTTTTTACCTAATGGGAATACACTTTAGTTTTTATGAATCTTCGGTTAAATTTGGTAAAGTAGCTTTATTATATTATATAATTCCAATAACAATCATTGTGTACTCAACTGAAGTAATTAGAGAAGTATTTCTAGCACAACGAGGAAAATTTGCTAAGATAATCCCATTTATTGCATTTGTTCTTATTGATCTAATAATTTATGGTGAAGTTTATAGTTACTCGAACCTAGATGATTTATTAATTATAATCGGTTTTATTGTATTCTCATCTATTTCAAGTAATTTGCTTTATAATTATATTTCACTAAGATATGGGAAAAACAGTGTTGTTGTATATAGACTAATAACCATTTTATATGCTTTTATTATTCCTTATACTCCAAACATATACATCTTCTTTAGAACATTTTTAAAAATTATTTATCCATACTTTATATATTTGTTTCTAGAATATACTTATTCAAAAACAAATTTTGCAGTTGCTTATAAGGATAAAAAAAGAGAGATTGTGTGGACTACTATATTAATAATTGTTTTATCTTCGGTAACTATGTTAATATCTTGTCAGTTCAAATATGGAATATTAGTAATTGGATCTAAAAGTATGACAGGAGCTCTCAATATGGGAGATACAACAATATTTGTTAAATACGATAAGCAAAATATTAAAACAGGAGATATCATCGTATTTAAAAAAGACGGATTGCAAATTATACACAGAGTTATTGATAAAAAAGATATAAATGGTAGTATTAGATATTACACTAAAGGTGATGCCAATATGAGTGCTGATGATTATTATTTAGTGGATAGTGATATCATAGGAATATCAAAATTAAAAATAAAATATATTGGTTATCCATCAATTTGGATAAAAGAAATGTTTTCATAAATAAAAATAGAATAAAAAGAAAGGAGTCTAACTATGAAAAAGAATCAAGTTAATGCAATACTTGTTGATCAAACTAAACGTAGAAAAACAATTATAAGTTATGCTTGTGTGTTATTTATCTTAACATTCATAGTTATGTCTTTCGTGTGTCTATTTTTAACAAAGAATAAAACTTATTATGTTCCTTATAATGAGGAAAGCAAAATAGATTATAAAGTTTATTTAAAAGAGAATGAATTCTTTAATAAAGAGTATTTAGATGCAAATAATCAATATATAGCTAGTCTTATAGATTATATTAATGCCACATTTGATTATAAATTAAACGTTAGTGAAAAAAATATAGATTATAAATATCAGTATTCTATTGAAGCAAATGTAAATGTAATAGATAAAAATACTAAAAACTCATTATATAAATACACTGATACACTTATTAAGGATAAGATAAATCATTCAAATAGTAAATCAAGCGTACAAATAAAAGAAGATGTAAAAATAGATTATAATAAATACAATGATTTAATTAAAAAATTTGTTAGTATATATAATTTAGATGAGTCTATAGCAACTCTTGATATAGTTATGAATATTAAGGTATTAGGAGAATGTGAAGATATAAAAGATACGGATAAGACATCAACTGTTTCTTTAAGTATTCCACTAACTACCAAGACAGTTGCCATTGATATCTCAAAAAGTCTAGTAGATGCAAAGCAAGAAAACTTTATGGCTTGTATAGAAAAATCCCCATTTAACTTTTTATTCTTAGTTGTTGCAGTTGTTATGTTTCTAATTGAAATTATAGTTTTAGTGATTTTAGTAAAATATATAATTAAAACAAGAACAGCTGAAAGTATATATCAAAGAGAATTACAAAAAATCCTTAACAATTATAAAAGTTATATTCAAAAAATAAATAATTCATTTGATTTAAGTGGATATCAAGTTCTTCAAGTAGATGAATTCACTGATATGTTAGAAATAAGGGATACACTAGGTCAACCAATATTAATGACTGAAAACAAAGAAAAAACTGGAGTATATTTTATAATTCCTAGTAACACAAAGATTCTTTATACTTATTCTTTGAAAGTATCTAAAATAAAAAAACAAATGAGAGAAAACGCAATAGAAAGAGGAATAATTAATGATTTTGAATTATGATACTTTTCTATCATATTCTTTTATTTTAAATAAATGGTGATATATATGGATAAATCAATAAAAAATAAAAATATTAATAAAAAGCCACTTTATTTATTTTTGATTACGCTTACAACTTTATTTATGTCTATTGGATATGCGACAATAAACTCTATTACTCTTGATATTAGTGGAGATGTTAGTCTTGTTTCACAAGATGGTTTATTTATAACTGAAGTTAATTATGATTCAAATGTCGATGCAAATTTAGAAGAGTCAAAAATAATAACATTTTCTAGTACCACTTTAAATTCTAGAGTTGTTTTATCAAACACAAATGGGAACTCCTCTATCACATATAAAATTAAAGTGTATAATAAAAATAACGAAACATATAGATTTAATAATCCTATTTATGATAATGCATTCTATAGTAATCAAAATATAATATTTACATTAACTGGTATAGATAAAGATACTAAGATAGAACCACATACATTTAAAGAATTTAGTATTACTTTTAGTTATAAAGATAATGTTGTTCCTGATTCTAACACTTTAGTATCATATATAGGTTTTAACTTTAAAATAAATCAAACTCAAATGGAAACAACTCTTGTAAATAATTATGTACCATCTGGTAATGCCCAAGATATAGAACATATAGATATTGAAAGTATGGAAGAAGCAGAAAGAAAACAAAAATTTAGTAATATTGCTACTGGGAAAGAAATACATACTATAAAAGGTATAAATAATGAAAATGTAATTTTACTAAGAGGAAATTATGATGATAACTATGTTTCTTTTGGAGGATTCACATGGAGAATACTACAAATAGATGAAAATGGTAATCTAAGAATTGTATTAGATGGTGTAATAAGTGGAACAACATCTAAATATAGAAATAGTGCTTCTGCTGATACACTAGATTTAGCTAAAGAAATGCTTGCTTATGGTAATAGTAATATTAAACCAATTTTAGATAATTGGTATCAAAATAATCTAGCATCTAATTCTGATAAAATTGTAAAATCAAATTTTTGTGTAAATTTTGATTATTATACAAGAAAATCATCAGGTACATATGCAAATGTTAATTATTTTCAATCATATGAAAATTTAGGTCAAGATAGTAACAATTATTCTCCAATACTAGTTTGTCCTAGTAAATATATTATTGAAGCAAATATTGGATTAATAAGTGCAGAAGAAGTGGTTTTAGCAGGAGGAGCTTATAAAAAAAATAACACTTCATATTTCTTATATAATTCTAGTATTGATAATTACTACTGGACATTATCCCCAGCATATTACGATCCCACTCATAAAAATGGAAATGTTTTTATTGTAGATAAAAATGGAGCTCCTACTGACTGGACTAGAAATTTATTAACGAATAGTTATTATATAAGACCAGTTATTACAATTAATGGCAATTTTGAAATGACAGGAAATGGTACAATTAACAATCCTTATACATATCAGTGATTATAAACTAAACAAAATTTAATGAGTATCAAAAAAAGATTTAACTATACTTTTATTGATACTTTTTTTATAAAAAAAAAACAATCGAAGTGATTGTCGCCAAGCTTTATTTATTCTATAAAATCCATTTTATTGAATATTTCAGTGTCATAAAACTCTTTCATTGTTATTCCAAAAACTTTACAAAATTTATAAATGTTTTTAGAACTTGGGTTTTCTACTTTATCATAAAGCAACGCATAAAGCGTTGTTGCTGGAACAGTGGAAAGCTCAGACAACTTATTTGTAGTTATATGATTCAACTTACAAAGCTCATTAATTCTTTCTATTATTGCTTCAGTAAATGTCATTTCTAAACTCATCTCCCATAATTAAATATAGTATAACAAAAAACAAATAAAAATGTTTACCGAATTCAGTACTTTTTTCTTTTTTCGGCAAAAAAATACAAACTATTATATTTTTATAATAAAGGTTTATTTTTTTGATGTAGGTTTTTATACATTTAGTTACTGTACTATGTATTTTCTATGATACATACTTTTACATAATATAATTTTTTTTCGTTTGAATTGAACATTACTATCGTTGTAGTTTAAAAAATCTTTATCACAACTCTTCTACTTTATTGTCAATGTAGGTGGCAAAAGTGTTGCATTAAATTAAAGTGTAAGGTATAATGTAAATATCCAATATGATGCAATTAATTATTGTCATTTAGAATGTTTTGAAAGTGATTTTATCGCCTCCAAAACTATTGATGGAAGTTCGATTCTCTCCGTCCTTGCCAATTTAATAATAAAGAAAAAGTTTGCTATAATTAATGAATGATGTCAAATTGGTGAACGTAATCTTTTTTTGTAAAAAAATATGGAGGACAAATGAAAAAAAATGGATTTACATTAATTGAAATACTTGTTGTAATAGTACTTCTTGCAGCAGTATCTGTAACCGTCGGAGTTAACATGAGTGAAATGGCAGAACGTCAAAAAGAAAAAGAAATTAAAGAATATAAAGAAACAATAGAAAATGCTGCCTGTGTTTATGCTGAAATGAAAGGAATAAATACTGGAATGGAAGTTAAAGTTAGCGTTTTAATAAATGAAGGATTAGTTAATAAAAATCTAAAAAATCCAGAAACAGAATTAAATGTAAGTAGTGATGGAGATAGAATAGTAGAAATAACATGGACAAATAATGAAAAAAAATGTTCATTAAAGACTAGTTAAATCTTAATAAATATGATATACTTTACTTGTGATAAAATATGAAGAATAAAAAAAGGGTTCTAACAATATTATTGATTTTAATTGCAATTACTACGATTATACTAGCTATCGTTTTGATTTTTGGTGGCATGAGAGAAAAAGAAATAGAAAAGTATCACCAAACATTAGAAGAAGCAGCATGTAAACTTGCAAAAGATGAAAACTACACCAAAGAGATATGTGAAGGTTTCGATTATTTATGTAAAATTCATAATGATAAACTAATAGCTAGAGATTATATAAAGAGCAATTTAAAAAATCCTTTAACAGGCAAACAAGCTAGTGAAGATACTAAAAACTATGTAGAAATAACATGGAAAGAAGACAAAATGAAATGTACATATAAAGAAGGTTAGCAGATGAAGGATAAAATAATTGAAATATTAAAAGAAGAAACAAAAGGCCAAAGTATAAATGATATAAATAAAAACTTGCATTTAAAAAGCATGGAAGATATTAACATGCTTGAAGATACATTAAATGAAATGACTACGGAAGGAATACTTCATAAATCAAAAAATCATGAATATATGCTCTTAGAAAATACAAAATCTTTAAAAGTGGGTAAATTACGTATTAACAAAAGTGGAAATGGTTTCGTAGAATGTAAACCAGAAGATATTTTTGTACATAGTAATGATTTAAATGGTGCCATAAATGGGGACTTTGTTGAAGTTGAAATAAAAACAAGATTAAATGACCCTGAACCAGAAGGTTATATAAGAAATATATTAAAAAGAAATTTAAAGAAAGTTGTCGGAGAAATAGTTAAAGATAAGAAAACTTTAGGTTTTAAGCCTGATGATGAAAAGTTAAATATAGCAGTTAAGTTAACTAAAGAAAGTTTAAAAGGTTGTGTTGAAGGGCATAAAGTAGTTATTGATATCTTAAAAGAAATAGGAAACAGAACATTTTTAGCCAAAGTTGAAAAAATAATTGGTCACAAAAATGACCCAGGCGTTGATATTTTAACAATTGCAGCTAAACATAGTATTGAACCTGAATTTAGTGAAGCTGTTAAAGCAGAACTTAAAAATATCCCAGATGAAGTATGTGAAGCTGATTTAATTGGTCGTACTGATTTAACAAATGAAACGATATTTACAATAGATGGAGATGATACAAAAGATATAGATGATGCCATTAGTGTAGAGCGTCTTGGTAAAAATTATAAACTTGGAGTTCATATTGCTGATGTTTCAAACTATGTTAAAGTTGGAACTAATCTTTATGAAAGTGCATTTTCCAGAGGAACATCAAGCTATCTAGCAGATACTGTAATACCTATGCTTCCCCATCAATTATCAAATGGTATATGTTCACTCAATCCAGAAGTAGTAAGATTAACTATCAGTTGTGTAATGACTATAGATGAAAATGGTAAAGTAATAGATTATGACATATTCCCATCATACATTAAGTCAAGAAAACAAATGACATATAAAAACGTCAATAAAATATTAGATGAAAACATTATTCCCGAAGGTTATGAACCTTTTGCAGATACATTAAAAACAATGCATGAACTTGCCATGATTCTTCGAAAAGAAAAAACATCTCGTGGATACATTGACTTTGGTATTGATGAAGCCAAAATTATTCAAGATGAAAATGGTAAAGCAATTGACGTTGTTAAAAGAGTACAAGGAACTGGTGAAAAATTAATCGAAGACTTTATGATAGCTGCCAATGAAACTATAGCAACTCATATCAGTAATATGGATTTACCATTCATATATCGTGTCCATGACTTACCAAATGCTGAAAAAATTGAAGACTTTACTAATCTAATAAAGCAAATGGGTTATCAAATACATACAAATTTAAACAAAATAACACCTGTTACCATGCAAAATTTATTGAATGAATTCCGTGATAAAGATGAATTTGTAATTTTATCCGATATGTTACTTAGAAGTATGAAAAAAGCAATTTATAGCACAAATAATATTGGTCACTTTGGCTTGGCAAGTAAAAATTATACACATTTTACTAGCCCAATAAGAAGATTTCCAGACTTAACAGTCCACAGATTACTTAGAACATATCTATTTGAAAATAGAATTGATATGGAAACAATTAATTTTAATGCCAAATATTTAATTGATGTTGCAGAACATTCAAGCGAAACTGAAGTAAATGCTATTGAAGCTGAACGTGATGTTTTAGATATGAAGATGGCAGAATACATGATGGACCATATTGGTGAGGAATATGATGGCATCATAAGTGGTGTTACTAACTTTGGTTTATTTGTAGAACTTGACAATTTAGTTGAAGGTCTAGTACATATCAGTACTTTAAATGGATACTTTACTTATGTACCTGAAATGTTATCACTAATTAGTTTTGATAAGAAGACAAAATATCGTGTAGGTGACAAAGTAAAAGTAGTTGTAACAAATGCAAATAAAGAAGGGGCTATAGTTGATTTTGAACTTGTGAGGGATACAAATGGAAATAGTAAATAAGAAAGCATACTTTAACTATTTTATTGATAGCGAACTTGAAGCAGGCATAGTTTTAAAAGGAACGGAAATAAAATCAGTTAGAAAAGGTTCGGTCAATTTAACAGATAGTTATGTAAGAATAAAGAATAACGAAGCATATATCATAAATATGTTTATTGATAAATATGATGAAGGAAACATATTTAATCACGAACCAACGCGGGAAAGAAAATTATTGCTTCACAAAAAAGAAATAAAAAGGTTGCTAGAATTAACTAGTCGTGATGGCTACACATTAGTGCCTGTTAAACTTTACATCAAAAATGATAAAGCTAAAATATCTATAGGTATTGCCAAAGGTAAAAAACTATATGATAAAAGAGAAACAATCAAAAAACGGGATTTAGAAAGAGATAATAGATTAAGGAGGTAGTATTATGAAATCTAGAAACTCAAAAATTATAGTATTATTACTTTTAATAGGTTTATTCCTAACTGGCTGTGGTAAAAAAGAAGAAAGTGATACTAAAAAGCCAAGTAATGATAATCAGAATCAAACTGATGTCAAAAATTTAAAAATAGTTGATGCAAACTCTAAATCAAGACCATATGCAGTTATGATTAACAACATAAGTGTGGCAAGACCACTTCAAAGCGGACTTCAAGATGCCTATTTAATGTATGAAATAATTGTTGAAGGTGGAATTACTCGTTATATGGCACTTTTCATGGACCAAAATACCACAAGAATAGGTTCAATCCGTAGTGCAAGACATTATTTTCTAGATTATGCTTTAGAAAATGATGCAATTTATGTTCATCATGGTCAAAGTCCTCAAGCTCAAAGAGATTTCAGTGCTTTAGGTGTTGACCGTATTGTTGTTGATAACTCTAAAACTGGATGGAGAGATAAATCACTTAATGTTGCAAGTGAACATACATTATTTACAAGTATTGAAAAGTTAAATAATGGACTTGGAAGCAAAAGAACAACTAGAAATAACAATTTATTGTTAAATTATAGTGTTGATGAAATCGATATGGCTTCTCTAGATGGCGCGGCATCTGCCACAAATATAAGTATTCCATATTCAAATAGTTATGTTACAAGTTATACATACGATGCTGAAAATGGTTATTATTTAAGAAGTGTAAATGGTAAAGCTCACACTGATTATGTAACTAAAAAGCAATATCACTTTAAAAATATAATTACCTATCAAGTAAAAAACACAACATTAAATGATGGCGAAAACAAAGGACGTCAAAACATAGAAAATGTTGGCTCAGGAACAGGATATTACATTTCAGGTGGATATAGCGTTCCAATTAAATGGGTAAAAGAATCAAGAAAGAGTCAAACAAAATATTATTATATGAATGGTGAAGAACTAAAAGTAAATGATGGAAACACATTTATTCAAATACAACCACTAGGTCGAAATCTAACAATAAGTTAAAAAGGGAGAAATGCATATGGCAAATATATTAGAATTTTTAAGTAAATATTATTTAATATTTGATTTAATATCTTTATTTTTAGTATTTTCATTAATTGGTTACTTTGTATGTCGTAAAAAAGAAAAAGAAAACACTTTTAAAATAAACAATGGTCAAAACAACACATATCAAAATATAAATGATATTAAAGACTTACAACCACAAATAAATACTAATATGTCATTGCAAGACTTAGTAAAAGAAAATAAAAGTGTGAACAATAATAGTTCAAATGGATTATAAAAAAAATGGGGCTTACCCCTTTTTATTTTGTCAAAAATTTGTTATAATAAATTCGCAGTATATTAAGGATGGTGTTTAAATGAATTTATCAGCAATTTGGGAAACGTTTACAAAATTATTAGATATCTGTTTAGTATGGATAGCTTTCTATTATATATTAAAAAATGTTAAAAATAATATTAAAATGGTTTTAATAGTTAAAGGTGTAATTATAATATTAGCAGTTAAGCTATTAAGTGATTGGTTAAACCTTTATACAGTTGGTGTAATCCTTGAATACGCAATACAATGGGGACCACTTGCAATTATAGTTATATTCCAACCAGAAATAAGAAGTGTACTTGAGTCTCTAGGTCGTACACAACTTTTAGGTCGTCATAAAGTTTTAACAGTAGATGAACGAGAAAAAGTAGTTTATGAAATAATGCGTTCTGTAGAATATTTAAGAAAAAACAGAATTGGGGCTTTAATAGTAATTGAAAGAGAAATATCATTAGAAGAATATATTAAAAATGCCACAAAAGTGTATGCCGATATTTCTGACTCGTTACTTGAAACAATATTCTTTCCAAATTCACCACTTCATGATGGTGGTGTCATTATCCAAGGGGACAGAATTACATGTGCTGGAGCAGTTTTCAGAACTAGCATGAATCCAAATGTATCAAAAAGACTCGGAACAAGACACAGAGCTGCCTTAGGTATAGCTGAAGAAAGTGATGCAATAGCACTAGTAGTAAGTGAAGAAACAGGAAGATTATCAATTGCAGTTGATAGCAACTTACATTATAATCTTGCTCCGGATGAATTTAGAATGATGTTAATCGATGAATTAAAACCAAAAATGGAAGTCTTCTTCGAAGCAGATGAAAGTGAAGGTGACGACGAATGATAACAAGATTTTTTAGAAAATTATATGCCTTTATAGACAAGTACATCGTAGTACCTATAAGTAGATTTATATATTATTTATCAAAGAAATTTAAAAAGAATCAAGGGAAGTTAGATAAATTATTAAATAGACCAAACTTTTTAGTATATTTATCTCTTGTTCTAGCAGTTGGCATGTTTTTACTGATTGACTCAAAAGTTATCAACTTAGTTAAAACAGAAGCTGAAGAAATACCAAATATCCCTGTAGTAGTTAAATATAATGAAGAAGCTTATGTAATTGAAGGAGTACCTGAAACTGTAGATATAACTTTAACAGGTAGAAAAAGTGATATATATTTAGCTAAACAACTCGGAGAATATGAAGTAGTACTAGATTTATCAGAATATAAACCAAGTGAAAATCCATATAAAGTATATTTTTCATATTCAAAACCAATTAAATCATTAACATATAAACTTGACCCATCATATGTTCAAGTAATGATTAAGAACAAAGAAAGTCAAGTTAAATCAATATCTTATGACTTACTAAACATAAATGAATTAGATAGCAAATTAAGTGTTAAATCAGTTACTTTAAGTAAATCAGAAGTAGTAGTCAAAGGCGGTAGTGATGCTTTAAAAGAAATTGCTTCTGTAAAAGCTTTGATAGATTTAGCAAAACAAAACTTTAGTGAAGCAGGAACATACGATATAGATAATGTTGAACTAGTAGCTTATGACTCAAAAGGTAATAAATTAACAAATATTGAAATTGTACCAAGCACAATAAGTGCTACTGTAGTACTAGATAGTTATTCACAAAGTGTACCAATCTCTATTGAAACAACTGGTGAACTTATCGCCGGAAAAGCAATCGCAGCTATTACCATAAATGGCAGCACAGCATCAACAATCACAATTTATGGTGAACAATCAGAAATCGAAAAGATTACAAGTGTACCAGTAACAATTAACATTGATGGCCTTGGAAAAGATGGTTACAAAGAATATAATGCTACAATAAACAAACCTAATGGTGTTAGAAAGATGAGCATGGAAAAAGTAAAAATCAAAGTACAATTTGGTGAAGAAGAACAAAAAACAATTGAAATTGGTGGTAATATAAAACCAAGAAACCTAAGTGAAGGCTTAAATGTTAACCTAATTGATAACAAAGATATAACAGTACAAGTAAAAGGTGTAGCATCCGTAATAGATAAACTTGACTTAAATCAAATAGATGCATATGTTGATTTAACAGGTCTAGGTGTTGGTGAACATGAAGTAGAAATCAAGATAGATAACAACAATCCACTTGTAAGTTATGTAGTATCAAGCAAGTTAAAGATTAAAATATCATAAAAAAACTACACAAAGTGTAGCAAAAAAGTAGTGTTAAATTCACTACTTTTTTTAGTCTTCTCTTACAAAGAATAAACCAATGTTGATAAGCCCACATATACCAACAATTACATAGATAGCTTTTTCTAAAATATTTACATTAGCAAATAACTTAGCAACGATATTTACATCAAAAAGTCCATAAATACCCCAGACAACTGCCCCTATAATAGTAAATACTAAAGCTATTTTTTGTAGTATCATCATAATTTCACATCCCTTTAATTATATTTTTAACCATAAATTAAATAATATACATACATATTTTAAAATAGAAAAAATATATTTAATTAGAAAAGGGGATTTGGTAATGAAAAAGTATTTAATACTAATGATAGTTTGCATGCTTACTTTAACTGGGTGTGGAAGTTACAAACTAGAAGATGCCGTAAATGATTTTACAAAAAGTGTTGAAAGTAGTAAATCATATAAAATAAACGGTACGATGGAAATAAGCAGTGGAGAAGAAATATTTACCTATAATATTGATACATACTTTTTAAAAGATGATTTTTATAAAGTAGTTTTAGTAAATCAAACTAATAATCATGAACAGGTAATACTTAAAAATAAGGAAGGATTATATGTTGTAACACCAAGTTTAAACAAAAGTTTTAAATTCGACAGTGTATGGCCAGAAAACTCATCACAAGCTTATCTTTTACAAAATTTACTAACAGATATTAAAAATGATAGTGAAAAAACATTAGAAAAACTTGAAAATGGCTATATTATAAAATGTAAGGTAAATTATCCTAATAATGATGAGCTAACTTATCAAAAGATATATTTTGACAAGAATATGAATATTGAAAAAGTAGAAGTATATTCGGCGGATGATATAATAAAGATAAAAGTAACATTTAAAAGTGTTAATCTAAAAGCAAAATTAAAAGAAGATGACTTTGCTTTAGAAGATTTAATTGATGTTACTAAAGATGAAAATAAAACAACTGATAATAAAGATGCTAATAAAGATACAAATAAAAACGAAAATACCGAAAATAAGAATGGTACATGTTCAGGAACAAATTGTAAAGATAATAAAACATGTGAAGGAAAGACTTGTGATAAGACAACAGGAACATTAGATAGTATCATTTATCCACTTTATATACCTACGAACACCCATTTAAAAAGTTCTGAAACAATTGATACTGCAGCAGGAAGTAGAGTAATTCTAACATTTGCAGGTGATAAAAACTTTGTGATTGTTGAAGAAACAGCATCAAAAGCAAGTGACTTTGAAGTAATTCCAGTATTTGGTGACCCACTAATGCTTGATAAAACCATCGGAGCATTAAGTTCAAATTCTATTAGTTGGAATAGTGAAAACATAAGTTACTATCTAGTAAGTAGTGATTTATCATCAAACGAAATGGTAAGTGTAGCAAAATCACTTGGTAATTCCAAAACAGTATTATCCACAAAATAATTAAAGCAATGCCATGCGCATTGTTTTTTATATGCATAAAAATTCTAAAGCAAAACACTTTATTGATTGTTACTTGATTTATAAAAAAGTTTATATTAAAATAGCAATTATAGAAGTGGTGTAATAATTACTTAAAAAGATGATAATTCTATATTAAACACATAAATTTTTAATTATCAACATTATTAAATAATATAATAAGAAAAATTTCTTGTAAAACTTGCAAAATGTCTATGATTTAGGTATAATAATCACATGGAGGAAAAGTTATGGCAAAAGCAAAGAAACAAGAAAAATTAAATGACAAAGTAAAAACAAAGAATATTAAAAAGGTAGATATTGACAAATACACAAGTGAAGAATCAAAAGAGGTTAAAAGATTTATTATAATCCTTTTAAGTATCATAGTTTTAGTACTTGCAGTTTATGGTATTACAAGACTTGTTAACAAAGATAAAGATAATAATGATGATAGAACTGTAACCGCAGGTTCAATTGACTACGATAAAGTTAGTGTTGGAACATTATTTAATCGTGCAGATAGTGAATACTATGTTATAGTTTATGATGGTGAAGCACCAAATGCAATTTATTATTCGGCTTTAATGAATAAATATATGGACAAAGAAAAATCTAATAAAGTATATTTTTGTGATTTATCAAATGAATTAAATAAAAAATATTATGTTGGTGAAGATAAGGATAGCAATCCAAATGCTACAACATCAAGTGAACTTGCTTTTAAAGATTTAACGTTAATAAAGATAAAAAATGGTAAAATTGTCAAATATTTAGAAACACTTGACACAATTAAGACTGAATTAGGAATTTAGAAAAGTTTTTAACTTTTCTTTTTTTTAATTTAATGCTACAATAACTATAGGTGAAATAGAATGAAAAACAGCAAAGGATTCAATTTAATAAGTGTAATAATAATAATTTGTATAACATCAGTAGTATCCGCAATAACAGCTGGTATTATTGTAACGAACAATTACAATTTATCATATAGTGATTTATCAAATGATAAGGAATTAGCAGATTTTATTAAAGCATACTCAAATATTGTTAACAACTATTATGAAAATGTTGATAAAGAAAAAATGTTAGATAGTGCTTTAAATGCTATGTTAAATTATTTAGGAGATAATTATACAACATACCTAACAGATGAACAAAGAAAAGCTTTAGAAGAAAGTCTTCAGGGGACATATCAAGGTATTGGAGTAGAAATTAATAAAGACAGAGTAATAACAAAAGTAACTAAAAATGGTCCTGCTGAAGCTGCTGGATTACAAGCTGGAGACAGATTCATGATTGTTGATGGTACAAAATTAAATGATACAGACGGAACAGCAGTTGGAGTTTTAATTCGTGGAACTGAAAAAGAATCGGTTGATATTGTAGTTGATAGAAACGGCGAAGAGTTAACGTTTAATGTTAAGATAGGAACAATCGAAGAACCTGCAGTAACTTATGAAATAAAGGAAAATAACATAGGATATATTCAAATATCTAAATTTTCTCGTCCTTTAACAAGCCAAATGGAAACCGCTTTAAGGGAATTAGAAACAAATGGAATGGAAAAATTAATAATAGATTTAAGAAATAATACTGGAGGATATCTTGATTCTGCCGAAACCACAGCAAGTTTATTTTTAAAAAAAGGTAAACTAATATATTCACTTGAAGATAAAAATTCAAAAGAAGACTATTATGATCAAACAGAAACTTCGAGAGATTACCCAATAGTAATACTTATAAACAATAATTCGGCATCATCAGCAGAAATACTTGCTGCTGCATTAAAAGATAGTTATGGTGCTGTTTTAGTGGGGCAAACAAGCTATGGTAAAGGAAAAGTCCAACAAACTTATGACATGGAAGATGGCAGTATGGCAAAATTTACATCAGCAAGGTGGCTTAGACCAACTGGTGACTGCATCGATCAAAAGGGAATAAAACCCGACTTTGAAGTGTCACAAACAACTCAAAAAGATGAAAATGGCGAAGAGTTAATTGTAGATACGCAACTTGTAAAAGCGCTAGAAGTAATTGGAGCAATGTAGGTTGCTCTTTTTTGCTTAAAAATAATGTTATATATATAATATAGAGAGAAAAAAACAAAAAATAGAAGGAAAGTGAACAAATGAAAGTCGGAGATAAATACAATATTCATTGCTATAAACATAATGGAGAAGCATATCAAGCAAGTGATGATACCATAATTTTGGATATTGAAGATGATTTTATAGTGTGTGGAAACTATATGGTAGATGTAACAGAACCAGAAGGACATACATATAAAACGAAGGAATTGGCTATTATATTTTTCTATAAACACAACTGGTTTAATTGTATTGCACAGTTGAAACCCCATGGGCTATTTTATTATTGTAATATAGCATCACCATATTTAGTTGATGAAAATGTCATTAAATATATTGATTATGATTTAGATTTGCGAGTTTATCCAGATGGTGGATATAAGATATTAGATCATAACGAATACAACTATCATAAGAAAAAAATGAAGTATCCAACTATCATTGATAATATAGTCAACAGAGAACTATCAACGTTGATACAAATGAAAAAAGAAAAAAAAGGCCCTTTTGATAAAAATAATATAATAAAATATAAAAATATTTATGAAAATATTATAAAAAACAAGTAATATTTTAAAAAAATTTTCATAAAATATATAGAAAAATCCTAGAAAAATCGTCAATTTTAAAAAAAATTGCAAAAATTTAAAAAAAATTGCATTTTTTTGTTGACATTCGTTTCAGGATTTGGTATATTATCTATGCACTCAGCAAAAAGGGTGCAAAAAACAAATGAAAATGATCTTTGAAAACTAAGTAAAAAAGTCAATTTTGAGTAGCTTTGATTA
>OLHG01001125.1_pt1 | contig 17146 bp, 11 predicted proteins | sample 1605971 | NCBI WGS metagenome assembly OLHG01 (sample SAMN03283289) | human gut metagenome | biome: human-associated habitat; material: feces | host: Homo sapiens | place: Peru | collected 2012 | reverse complement strand
CCTTTGCCAATTCTTTCTTCAACAGCTCATCCGTTCCCGTTTTACGGAGCTGGTCCATAAGGAAGAAAGAATTTCCACCAGTAAAATATATCACATCCGCATCTTCAAAAACGGACTGTATCGTTAAATAAGCCTCCGTTGAAATATCAATTTCCGTTACGGCTGCTCCCAGTTTATTGAATAGCTTTCGAGCCGAGCCGACATAACCGGTATAGCCTTCACGCAGCGAAGCTGTGGGAATAAATGCGACTTTCTTGTTATCAATTTCTTCTTTTATCAAACTTCCTACACTTGAAAAGTGCGAACATAAAAACAGCTTCATCCATATTCTCCTTTATATATTTGTTGCTCAATTTCGTGTTCAAATTATACCATAAAACTTGTGAACAATTCTACCCCAACTATTGACATAGAGCCGGAAAAATGCCCTTGCGAACCGTTGTGTCGGTTCGCAAGGGCCCATATTCTGTTTATGGCTCACGCCGAGGTATAAATCGTTCCATCCTTCACGGTAAACCAGGCGAGGTCTGAAAGGAAGCTCTCGCCGGTCTGGTCGGTCATCTCGAAGCACAGGGCAAACACGCCGTCGCCCAGGTCCTCCTCGGCAAAGGCGGTATCCGCCGTCACCGTGATGGTTTCACCCTCGTAGAGCTCCGGCTCCGTTTCGTCTCCGGAAATGGTCATTGCATAGTGCAGCAGTGTTACCTGGTCTCCCGGCTGCAATTCCCGCGGATTCCGGTCCGCCATGCCGCTGTCCTCGAGCCCCTGCCGGGCCCCCAGAATATGAAACGTCTCGGTATCGTACTGATAGGCCACCCGGAGCTGGTATTTTTCCCCGTTCAGGAGAATGGGGACGGAATAGAGGTTGTAGTCCTCGCCCTCGTAAATCAGCTCTGTGTAGCACAGGGCGCCATCCAGGCAGCCCCAGACGCCCCGGAAATTATCCCGGAACACGCCGCTGTCCCAGTCCGCGTCCAGGTCGTTGTCGTAGCCCAGAATCAGGATGGTATCCGAGGTCTCGTCCATCCAGCAGAGGTTAAAATACACGCCCTGCAAAAGCGAGGCAGCGTCCGGGCCAATGTCCAGAACGGCGTTGCCGTTCTCGTCCACATAGACCGGGGAATCCTCCAGCCCATAGTCCTTTGCGGACTCCACCTGAGCCGGGGTATCAACTGTCTCCCCTGCCTGGGCCATGTAATCCGCGCCCGCCTGGCTCAGAGAGCCGGACAGGGCGTATTCATACAGGTACCCCACCGACTGGCTTGTCCCCAAGCCCGCGTAGACATCGGCGTTTTCCCGGTCTCCACTGTAGGGATAGTAGCAGGACAGTCCCGTTGCCCCGTCCCGATAGGGGCCGTTCACCTGATAGAGAACGCAATTTTCCAGCGCCTGCAAAAGCGTCTGGGCATTGTCCCCGAACAGGTCCTGGTTGTTGCGCACAAAGTCTCCTAGGTCCACCATATCCGTGTAGCCCTGGTCATCGGTGTTGCCGCCGTAGTTCTCCGCCCTGCCCGCGCCGCGGCCCAGCTGGGCGAAAAAGCGACCGTCCGCCGCCGCCTTGGCCAGTGCCTCCCGGCCCAGGGCCTCGTAGGCCTCCAACAGGGGCTGGAGCTTTTGCAGGTCCACAACGGACAGGGTAATATCCCCTGCCTGGTCAATCTCCTCACAGCCCACCGTATAGCTGTCACAAATCACCCTGCCAAGCTCCGCCCCGTTCATGGTCGGGTCACAGCCCAGCGCATAGAGCCACTGGCTGTAATTCCAGCCGCAGCCCGGCTCTGTCTCCTCGCTGGCCACCAGGTAGCGGGCGCAGTCTTCCAGCATATAGGCCGTATCCACTGTGGCCATCAGGCAGGCGTCAAAGCCCACCACGTCAAAGGGCGGATCCTCCCGGGACAGGGTGCAGGCGCTGGCCACCGCACTGTAGATTTCCGGCAGAGACAGGGAATCGTCGTCGAAGGTCTCGTCAAAGGCGACCCCGCTCAGGCTGCCGCCGCCATGGTTCCAGAACACCAGCATGGTCCTGTCCGCCGGGTAATTTTCCGTGCAGAATCCCAGGAAATCCTCCAGGGTCTCCGACGCACCCATATTTGCGTTGGGCAGCGCGTCCACCATCTCCAGGGTATCCCCCGTGTACACATACCGCCCCAGCTGCCCGGCCTCCACCGCCGGGTGGGACCATTCGTAGCTGCCGCCGGTTTCAATCACCACGGTCACGTTCTCCGGCAGGGTAACCTGTTCCATTTCCATGAGGTCGCTTGTGGCCGCCTGATACTCGCTCTCCAGGTCAGAGCCGCACAGATACCAGTAGATCGCCCAGCTCTCTCCCTGGGTGTCGTCCGCAGCCGCCGTCTGATTTGCCGCCAAAGCACCGTCCGTCTCCTCCGGCTCCTCCTCCGAGCAGCCCGCAAAGGAAAAGACCAGGCAAATTGCCAGCAGAAACGCAATCCATCTCTTCGTCTTCATAGTTATAAACCACCCTTCTGCGAAAGGCACCGACGGGGTTATGAAACATGGGTGCTTTCGCTAATAAAATTTGTTTGCTATACTGTCCACAATAGTATCCGTAGGGCACTCCTTTTTGGTCCATGTGGTTGGTGGTTCTTCTACATTGCATCATAATTGGAGTGCCTGATGCTATTGGTTATTTTTCAGATTTGCTCATTTAGAGTATGTAATAACAAATGATATATGATGATAATCGCTATAAACTACATATGCCGTCAAAAATTGTGCTAAATCTATTCCGAGTAACCGTACTCATCTTCTATTGCAGAAAACACCATAAATACATTGTTATAATATCTTTCGCCACGATTGTATGAGTGAATCGTATTATATAGATTAGCGGCTCCCTTTTCAGTAGAAAACACGGCGTAAAGCCTCGCGATTGCTAATTCAATCGACTCCTTATTTGAGATAAAACGCTTTGTTTGGACCTGCATAATTCCTAAAGACATTATCCGGTTTCTTCTAAATAACTTGAGAAAATATTCTCCAATCCTTACAAGCTTTGGGCGACAATGATCCTCATAAATCATGATGGAATAAAGAATATACAGGAAACGAGTTTGTGAGATAGTACAATCGAATGCGTAACTATTCTGGATAGTGTTATCTATAAATTCTCCGTATTTTTTCTTAAACTTGTTATATCTCCTAACAAATTTTATATTTCTTTCCAATCTGGGAAAAAGTGTTTCCCCATATAATGTGCTTTTCAAAATATCCCAAGATTTTTTTGCCAAATACGAGATAGCACCGAACCAAAAAGCGTCTCTGAATGCCGTTTGCGCAATAAAAACACTTTCATTAGATGTCATTAGCGGTCGAAGCACTAAGAAAAACATACCATCACTGAGTAAAAGAGAAATTGTCAATGAAAGGATTTCGTATTCCCAATTTGTATAGGGAACCAAGTCCCATATCAATATATGAATTATTCTAAAAAGCCAATATGCTGGCACAACTAACCACATTTGCATCGCCAAATTAACGTGATGCAAATGTTGAAACAAAGCGACAATAATAGCCAGATATATTGCAGGATGGACAATTTTTTGAAAAAAATGTTCTGCAAAATTAGCCCTTGGAATTACATCAAATCCATAACTTGGATAATCCCCAAAATAATTTGAATACGTTTTGAATTTCCCTATTGTATCATTTCCTAAATACAATACAAATCCAAGCACAAAATTGAGCAGTATAATTGATGTTTTCATCTTTCTTTCCAAGTAGCTTAACTTTTCTTGCATTTAATCAACTATTCTCGTTTTTGCTGCTAAATCCAAGCACTCTTCCCTAGCTTGCAGAACTTCTTGCCTTAATTTTTCTGTCCATCTTTCCGTCAATAGACGGTGCTGCAGCAATCTCAGTTTTAGTAAAGCAGAAGAAAGCAATATGCGGTTCAAATGATTCGGCAGTGACAAATATAATGTTTCCCAATTAGCTCTAATCACTTTCGCAGCGCCAGCAACACTTGCTGCCAGATCATTCTTTGCTTGTGCGGTAATTCTGTCGCAGTTTATACTCGTATTATATGCATAATTCATCACTGCGCCGTGTTCCTCACGCAATCCCGGAAGTTGCTGTTGTAAGCACTTAGCACTAAAAATAATGTCATTGACATTTTTCATCGCATCATCTTCTTCATACGCAAACAATTGTAATTCTGCCCCAGGCTCATTCACGCATATATTTTTCTGCATTTGTTCCTGTAATGCTCTTAATTCAGACCATATAGAGTCAAATGAAAAGCCGTCTATTCCACGGAAGTAACTATGCAGAGAAGCATCAAGCCTATCAACAAGTGATTCTTCATTCGTGAATGGTGCACAAACATAGTTGTTTTTGTAAACTTTTGAATGGATAAAGTTCAGCTCCTCCTGTTCACGGTCATCTAACTCTTGAACAAAGGCTAAAACAGGAATTTTATTCTCTGTAGCGCAATCAAATTCAAGTTCAGTCATCGACTTTCCAGACTCAGCGTCGATACTCCCATATCGCTTGCCATAAATTCCGATGACAAGATCACTCGACATCAGTTCTTCCAAACACTTTTCTTTACTGGAGCACTCCGCTGCATTAAAAAACTCCATTGCGACAATTTGTCCTGTACTATTCTTAGCAGAGCCCAAGAGATCTTGCAAATATTTAACCACCGCATTACGATAGGCGCTTAAGTCAATTTTTGTTGAACTAATAAAGAATCTCATATTCTCTCCTCTTACGACCTAATCTATAGTAAATTGTCCATCTGTGAAAGCTGAAGGATAAGATAAATGCATGATATTCTTGCGGAATATCGCAATATACGCATATACTCTTCCTTCGCCGAATCGATCATCCAGTAGACTTTTTCCATCCGGGCGAAAACTTATCCCATCTGGCAAAGATCGAAGATATGGCAGCTTGACTGATTTTGTAGGACACTCAGGGAAACTTGCCTCAAGGGCAACAACCTGTCCCACGCCAAATACTGTATGGTGAAGAATCGCACCAGCAGGAATAATTGGCACCTCGTCTAATTTTCGCAACGCCAATCCGCACGCAAGCTCGTTTGCTTTTTGGGAAACTGTCATATCAATATACTGTTTCCAAGTCGGAGCGTCAAGGATATCGCGTCTAGATTCGCATTTAAGAAGTAATTCTCGAAGTTTTTCTGGAATTGCCTTGTTTGCTTCAAACATCGCTGTAAAGTATTTCTGAAACTGCGCCACGGTCAATGGTACAATATCAAGTCTCTGCTTCACGTCACCTTTGGCGTACCAAACACCATGTCGAAATGTTTCTGCCGTGTTAGTATCAATACGGACCGCAATAAACATTCCATAGACAGGCTTATCATACTTTAAGACGGCGTCAGATACATGGCGTCTAACAGGTTCACCCTCCATAGCTTCTTGGCGGGATGATGTGGACATAGTCACTTCAGTAAGAATTGTGAAATCATCAAATTCGCAGTACAAATCGCCCTTTCCGCCACCTGCCGCAGATACAGGCATAAAATCAGAATCCAATTTGAATCCACGGACTTCATAAGGCTTGTTGACCATGTGATCGATTGCCAACGCAGCCCTCCAAAGCGTCCACTCTAAGTATACTGGTGTTTCATCCTTTGGTACTTCAATGGCATTATCTTCGTCATAGACCAGTTTCCCGCCACCCTTGATAAGTAGCGACATATAGTCAGCGATTTCTTTCCACTGATTGCACTGGTCATTGGCATACTGGATTTCATCTGTCTGGGCAAGGATGTTTTCGAGCCGCTGCCTTGCAATATTGATTTCAGCAGGTGTGGTTAACGGCAAATCGGAAATATCGAACAGAATACGCCGTTCTTTCATCTGCTTGGTTAGATCGTCGAGCAGCGACTTTGCGACTTCCAAATTATCCGTCGGCAACGGTGCGCCTTTACAAAGCAATTTGTACTGTTCAATAATGGGTTCAGCACCTGCCGTTGTTTTAGCAAGCTTCTCTGCCAATATATGCTTGGTAGGAACGATGATAAGGCCTCTGCCTTTGCGTTGAAGAACGCCAGAAATACGGAGATACCGCATATTCATATCGCTGTAATCCAAGAAATTATCGGCTTTCTTATCGTAGTTTTTGCCCCTTTCAGTAATTTCCTTTTTGTCAAAGGAACGTTTAGCAGGTGCAGCAGCCCGGCGTTTTCTCAAATCGAGAATTTTATCAACAACCATGTCCAAACTATAGCTTGGATTTGTGGTATGTCCCCAAAGGGCAAATTCTATTCTGCTGAGTTCCGATGAACCAGTTCGTTTCTCCAATTCAAGCATAATCGCCAGGAGCCACCTCAACGGAGAAAAATGCTGCTTGCCATCTGGCATAGGGAACTGCTCAACACTCATGGCTCGCAGGTAGCACTCTTGCACAGCAGAATATGTGTCAGCTTTTAAGAAAGTACGTCCAAACGGTGTAATATCATCAAGTGTGCCCAAATCTTCCTGTACACCATCGTTCTTCTGAATCTGAGGGTAGATCAAGCCGTTTTTCGCAAACATCAGCCGCCACTTTCGTGCATGGCTTCCAGAACTGTCCTTGCCTTCCTCATTTTGAATAATGCCCTTCTCATTTAGAAGGTTCATAAATCCAATTTCATTATCTTTGCCGTGGAGATTTCCCACAAAAGGCGAGCCTGCAAAAATTCTGAAGCCATCCTGGATACGATTGGGATTGCGCAGACCAGTGTTTCCAACCAGCCAAATATCTATCTTTTCCTTCATTCCATAGCCCCCGTCAATACCCAACGAATAGGTACTCTTGAACAGAGTTCCGGTGTGTCTTAGCCTCGTTTTGATTTCCGAAAGAATACTTATAATCTAATGGTATAACCTCTACATGCTGCTTATATTTTGCCATAATCGCAACCATTTCGTCCTGCGTGGGGAGGCTGTTAGAGGAATACGACACAATCAAAATACTATTAGAGAATTTCTTAAACAGCTTATCAAATGCATCTGCTGCACCCTTTCGAGTGGAAAATGGTGTGGGGTAGGACTTGAATTTCTTAGTTAGTGTATGCTCTTGAATTTCTACACCCTTCCAATCTCGAGCAAGTCCTTCTACAAAATGATACCTGCGGACATATTCATTATCAGAAAGTGGTGAATAATATGGTGGGTCAATATAAACCAAGTCTGCCTGCTCTACTCGCAAATCCATTGCATCACCATGCTTGGAGCGATTCACCTTCCCATTATCAAACACTGCATAATTTACAGCATCCACAGCTTCCAGAAACTGTTCTGCAAGAGACTTTTGCAAATCTTTTCGTCCATCATCGTATCTGTGCCCTGTATAGGTAAAAATACCCCTAGGACGCTTTTTGGTGCAGGCACGAATCAGTGCTGTCATTGCAATAGCGTGTTTATATGGATCTCGGATTGCAGCAATATTGGTACGAAGCGTGTCGATCAGGTCATTTTCTTCGTCAGTATAGTATATGCCTTGAAATTTTATAGCAACAAAATGATCAGATTCCTTATGAGTAATAAGCAACTGTTTCGCTTCTTCTATGGGTAATGTAACTGTGTTGTTCTCTACCATCGCCTTCGTAAAGGTAGCGGACATGGCCATATAATCGTTGCTGATAACAGACTTTCCCTGCGCCTTAAACATATATCCCACGATTCCAGATCCCGAGAACAAATCCACCACGGTATTCACATTAAACTGTGAGGCAACAGACCATATTTCGGAAAGCAGTTTGCTCTTAGAGCCCATAAATCTGGTAGGCGGATAGAGCGATACCTGTTTTGGCAGCGGCTTTGGGACAAGTTTAATGGAAGTACACTGCTTGGGCGGAATTGTTACGATAACATCCTCGCCTTTTCTGGTACTGCCATTGCACGAAATGTGGCGTTTTGTTTGAATTACATCAATTGTAAACGGCGCATATAATTCGTGTACAAGAGGGTGATTAGAATTGGTCAGGATAATATAGCATCCACGTTCCCGTAGCGTCATTATCATATTAGCCAATTCAATATGGTCTTCTTCGTAAAATTGTTCCTTTGTATAACGCTTAAAATCCGAGTATTCTGAAACCGGCAAATACGGTGGGTCTAAAAAAACGAAATCCCCAGGCTGCGCATAATGTTCCAAAACCAAGATATAATCCCCGCAGAGAATATCCGCTTTTTTCAGAACCTCAGATGCTGCACGAAGGCCCTCTTCATCACAAATTTTCGGATTCTTATATCTTCCAAAAGGAACATTGAACTGTCCTTGTTTGTTGACACGGTACAGGCCATTAAAGCATGTTTTATTTAAGAAAATCGTTCTTGCGGCGGCTTCCGCCTTAGGCAGGGATGTCCACTCAAGGCTTCGAACAGCGTAGAACATTTCACTGGTGTTTTCATATGTCCGGAGATATTTAATTACATCATCCACATGATTTGCAACTTGGCGATACATATTGATAAGTTCCGGATTACTGTCTGCGATAACTGCATTTTCTGGCTGCAGAGCGAAAAACATTGCACCGCCACCTAAAAAGGGCTCAATATAGCGTCCGTAAGTAGTAGGTACTTTGGGGAGAAGATCGCCTAGCATCTGCGTTTTCCCGCCGGCCCATTTCAATATTGGTTTTGCCTGCACAGAAACAGCTTTTTTTAAAGCTTGCTCAGCCATTGTATTCGTCCCTTTCATTTTGAACTCTCAGGAATTAGTTCCATAATATCGCCAATGTCACATTGTAACGCCGTACAAATCTTCACAAGTACATCCGTTGTAACATTTTCGTTTTTTCCCAACTTTGCCATTGATGCATGACTAATTCCGGCAACAGCACATAAATCTTTCTTTTTCATATCTTTATCGATTAACATCTTCCATAATTTTTTATAGCTAATGGACATTCTATATTTCCCACCCGCAATGTATGAAATCGCTCATTTGAATTAGGATTTCTATGATTTGATTTCAGCGATAGCTGAATTTTCTGTTAGTATATCACACATTCCTATTGTTCTCAATAGCCAAACATATTTTTGCTGCCGTAATTTTAGTTTTCGTAGAAATTTCAGTCCGTATGAGTACTCATATTTCAAATTGACACACCAGCAGGAAATCAGGGGCACTCTCCAAAATTAGAGTCCACCCCGCAATAAAAAAGGCATGGATATTACTGCATTTCCAGACAAAATGTGCTATAATCACTGGACGGGAATAATGTCAAAAGTCAGAAAAATAGGTAGTCATTCACCACCCGAAAGGAGTCCCCCACCATGCTATTTCTTCACACCTCCGACTGGCACTTAGGTGCCACGGCCGGAGAGCAAGACCTCTACGAAGACCAGCGATACTTCATTGATGCCATCTGCCGCATTGTTCAGGAGCGCCGGGTGGATGCGGTGCTGATTGCCGGGGATGTTTACGACCGGTCGGTGCCCTCCGGGGCGGCGGTGGGGCTGTATGACTACGCTATGGACAGGCTTTGCCGGGAGCTGGGAGTCCGGGTGCTGGCCATTGCGGGGAACCACGACAGCGCCGAGCGGCTGGGCAGCTGCGGGAGCCTTCTGGACAAGGCGGGGCTCCATGTGCTGGGGATGGCCCAGCGGGAGCCGAAGGCGGTGGAATTCCCGGAGGCTCAGGTGTTTTTGCTGCCCTGGATCACGGAGGAGAAGGTGAAAAGCCTGTACCCGGAGGAGGCGGAGGGCATTGACAGCCTGACGGATGCCTACCGGGTGGCGGCGGAGCATATGCGCAGGACCTTTGCGCCGGGGAAGAGGCACATTGTGCTGGCCCACGCCTTCCTCACAGAGGCGGAGACCTCCACCAGCGACCGGGCGGCGGAGATCGGCTTTGCTACCCAGGTCCCGGCCAGCGTGTTCCAGGGCTTTGACTATGTGGCTCTGGGCCATATCCACAAGCCCCAGGATGTGACCGGCTTTGCCCGCTACAGCGGCACGCCTATGGTCTATTCCTTCGGAAAGGAGGAAAGCCAGCAGAAAAGCGTGACCCTTCTGGATACGGATACCTTTGCCCGGGAGACGGTTCCTCTGCCTCAGCTCCATAGGTGGACCACCCTTACCGGCACCGCCGAAGAGCTGCTGGCGGGGGAGGCGGCCCAGGAGGTCAAGATGGGCTATGTGCGGCTGAACGTGACGGATACTGCTGTGGGGCTGGAGCTGCTGTCCCGGCTGAAGGGGGTCTATGCCCATCCCCTGGTGGTGGCGGGGAAGGCCTATGAAGGGGACAACACCTCCATTACCCTGACCATGGAGGAGCTGGAACGGATGGAGGAGGACCCGGCGGAGGTATTCCGGTCCTTCTGCCGGGAGGAACTGGGCCAGGAGGCCACGGAGCACTTTGTGGAGCTGTTCCGAAAGGCAGTGGCGGAAACGGAGGAGACGGTATGAAGCCCTTACAGCTGAAAATGCAGGCCTTCGGGCCCTATGTGCAGATGCAGACCGTGGACTTTGAAAAGCTGTCGGAAAAGGGAATGTTCCTCATCAAGGGGCCTACGGGCAGCGGCAAGACCACGATTTTTGACGCCATGACCTTCGCCCTCTACGGCGGCAGCAGCGGCGACGACAGCAAGAGCAAGGTGGGCCGCAACGATCTGGAGGAGTGGCGCTGCAACCAGGCGGCAAGCAGCGAGGCCACCGTTGTCACCTTCCGGTTCTCCGTCCGGGGAAAGCGCTATGAGTTCACCCGGCGGCTGGTGCCCAAGCGGGTGAAACTGTCGGAGGAGTATTCCGCCGGGGAGATCGACGACCATGGGATCCTGGTCCCCTTTTTTAACAACCCCAAAAAGGATATGCTGACGAAAAAGGCGGAGGAGCTCATTGGCCTGACCAAGGAGCAGTTCCGCCAGGTGGTACTGCTGCCTCAGGGGCAGTTCGAGCGGTTCCTGACGGCGGGCTCCGAGGAAAAGGGGCTGATTCTGGGCAAGATCTTTGATGCCCAGCGGTGGGAGGCCTACGCCCAGAATTTTTACGGTGCCGCTCTCGACCGGAAAAATGCCCTGGCCGGAGAAAAGAGTGAGATCAGCGCTTCTCTGGCAGAGGATGGGCTGAAGACACTGCCGGAGCTGGAAGCGCGGATCTCCCAGCAGGAGGCGGCGCGGCAGCAAAATGAGGCGGACCGCCTGGCCTTTGACGCAGAAGGAAAGCAGAAGGCTCTGGCAGAGGACATTGCCCTGGGAGAGCGCTTCCAGGCTCTGCATGAGCTGGAAGGAAAATGGAAAGCTCTGGCAGACCAGGCGGAGGACATCCAGGCGGACCGGTCCCTGCTGAGCCGCTCCACAGCGGCGGAAAGCCTGCGGCCGGTGATCTCGGATTTCGAGAAGGCCCAGGGGGAGCGGGATAAGCGAAGCGGCGACTGGAAGCGAAAGCAGGAGCAGCTGCCAGACTTGCAGAAGAAGACCCAGGCGGCGGAGAAAGCCCTGAAAGACTGGCAGGAGGCATCTCCTGTGGCCCGGTTGCAAAAGCGCTCCGGGGAGTTGGCCTCCAAGCGGGAGACCTATCAGACCCTCCAGGGCCTGGAAACAGAGAAGAACGAGGCGGAGAAGACCTGGAAGGAAAAGAAGAGCCAGGGGGAGGCCGCGGCTCAGGCTCTGGAAGAGGCGAACCGGGAGGCGCGGGAAAAATATCTGGCCTATAATGACGCGGAATCCCAGGAAAAAGACCTGCGAAACCGGTACTATTCCGGCATCTATGGCGAAATCGCCGGACAGCTGGAGAAGGACTGCCCCTGCCCGGTCTGCGGCAGCCTGACCCATCCCGCCCCAGCGGCAAGAGCCGAAAACAGCGTCAGCAAAAAGACTGTGGACACGGCGGAAAAGGCCACACGGAAGGCAAAAGAAAACTGGGAAAAGCAGGAGCAGGACCGGAAAGCAGCCGAGGGGGCCAAGGACCAGGCGGCGAAGGAATTGGCGGAGAGCCAAAGGGCCTGGGACCGTGCCCAAGAGAGCTTGAAGCTTGCCCAGGCCAGCCTGATCCCGGGGATCCTCAGGCTGGCAGATCTGGAGCGGGAGATCCAGAACCAGGAAGCCGCCATTGCCCAATGGCAGAACCGGGAGCAGGCCTTGCAGGCGTCCTTAGAGCGGGAAAAGAAGCAGCTGGATACCCTGGCCGCCCAGGCCGCCGCCGCGGAGGAGGAGCTTCGCCAAGCCACGGAAAACCGGGACCTGGCCGGGGAACGCCTGGAAAAAGCCTTGGCGGAGAAGGGCTACGGCCATATGGCCCAGGCCAAAGAGGACCTGCGCACAGAGGAAGAGCGGACCGGCCTCAGCGAAAAGATCCACAAGTATGACGGTGCGGTAGAGGACACCGGGAAGAAGCTGGAGGAGCAGCAAGCCGCCCTTTCCCAGAGGCTGGAACCGGACAAGAGCCAGTTCGAGACGCGCCAGAGGGAAATCAGCGAGAAAACCCAGGCCTTTGCCCGCAAAGCCTCCACCCTGGAGGGTGACATTCAGCGCCTGACCCAAAAGAAGGGGGCTCTGGAAAAAAAGCAGGCCCATTACGATGCCAACATCCTGGAGGCGGAGAACGATCTGAAGGTGGCGGAAAAGGTCCGGGGCAGCAGCGGCATCGGCCTCCAGCGCTATGTTCTGGCCATCCTCTTCAATCAGGTCATCGGGGAGGCCAATCGGATGCTGGCCAAGGTCCATGAGGGCCGGTATCATCTGTTCCGCTCTGACGACAAGGGGAAGGGGAATAAGCGGGGGCTGGAATTAAAGGTCCACGACAACCGGTGCCCGGAGGCCCAGGGAAGAAGCGTCAGTATGCTCTCCGGCGGGGAAAAATTCCTGGTGTCCCTGGCCCTGTCCATCGGCCTGTCCACCGTGGCCCAGAGGGGCGGGGTGCAGATCGAGGCCCTGTTCATTGACGAGGGCTTCGGTACTCTGGACGACAGCTCCATCCATGACGCTATGGACGTGCTGGAAAGCGTCCGCAGGTCCAGCGGCATGATCGGCATCATCAGCCATGTGCAGCTGCTGGAAAGCAATATCCCCACCCATCTGGAAGTGATCAAATCCGGTGAGGGGAGCCGAATCCGGCTGGCCTGAGCTGAGCCGGGAAAACAAAAAAATCAGCGCCCGAAGAATCTCCATTCTTCGGGCGCTGACCCGTCTTATTGCAGTGTATCTTTGTAGGGCCCCTGGGCTACGGCCTCTTCGTAGGCGGCATAGGCCTCCTCCAGGGTACCGTAGGTGGTTCCGGTCATGTATTGCCTATAGGTTGCTGACGATGCCAGGGCGTTGTATTTGCCCTTGCTGATGACGCTTGTTTCCGTAACATAGAACTTCCCGCTGGATGCCGCTATGATCACAGGTACGCTGGTGGAGGGGGACAGCTCGCTGATATCTACGGAGGACCAGAACAGATTGTGATTGCCCTGGGGGGCGTTTCCGTAATAGCCCCAGCTGCATCCGGGCTGGGCCAGAAGGGTCCCATCCAGATTGTCCTTAATACCCTGGACCCGCTTTGTCCCCGCAAGGGAGTCGATTTCGTAGCCTGTGGCACCCTGTAGGCCAAACCCGTCGGAGGTGTCCTTGTCCAGCATTCCGCTTTTTTTCAAGGGCCCCAAAAGGTCGCCGTAACGGTTCGGCTGGGGTCCGGATCCGCCCTTCCAGTTCAGGATGACTCCCACGTCGGCGCTGTAGCTGACCTGGCAGACGCCGCCGCCTACCGGGTCACCCTTCCAGTTGGGGGTGTCCCCCTGACCTGTGGAATGGACAATGCCGCCAATGTTGACGGTATCGGCGGACTGCCAGCCGTCTACCTTCTGCTTCAGCGCCACGGTTTTCTCCGCGTTCTCCGAATTGTCCAAACAGGCCGCTACCAGTACCTCGGCGTAGGCAGTGCGCACGTTGGCCAGGTCCGTAGACTCCCGGCTTTTTTCCAGAATATTGGTAAAGGTGGGAATGGAGATTGCCACCAAAACGGCAATTATCGCCACTACGATCAGCATCTCCATAAGGGTAAAGCCGCTGTGATCCTTTCTTGTTTTCCAGTTATCCATACGTTATGTGTTCCTTCTTCGGAAAGAGATGCGAAAGTTCATTACCGGAACCGGATTGCCATCCATTTTTCCATTTCCATTTTGGCGGCCCGGTCATCCATGCGCTGGACGGTATCCCGGAAGATCTTTTCCCAGTCCTCCGCCTTCCGGGGGCCCTGCTGACGGGTGATCAGATAGGGGCACTGGGGGATTTTTCGTTTTCCGAAGGCCAGGGTGTAGGGACGCATGACGTTCAGAGCCATGGCATAGGGGGCCATGCGGAAATAGTAGTCCGGGTCCTGGGCCATATAGCGCTGAATGTCCTCCTTGGGGAGGTTTTTCAGATAGTCCCGGAAGCCCCGGATCTGGGCATTTTCATGCTTGTTTACGTCGGACCGCTTGCCGCCGATGGCATAGAGCCAGCCCAGCAGGATCTGACCGATGCAGACCCCCAAGGGGATCCACACCTGCTTGGCAATGAGACCGATGATGATCCAGACCAGGAAGCTGACGGCGGCGGTGACATAGCCTGTCTGATCACGCAGGCCGAAGCACAGGGACATGCCCTGGAGCTGCCAGGCGGTGATGACGCCGATGGCACCGAAGGCCAGGCTCAGCACCACCTCCAAAGCGGCGATTTCCGTGATATTCATGGCCATGCAGATACCCAGGAATACCTGGACCCCGCAGAGGATGTAACGGTAGAATTTTCGCTTTTTTTCCGTGGTGGCGCAGATGGCGTTTTCTCCCGGAAGCATGGCGGCAGTGCGGCGCAGGACCTTGGCATACTGGCTCCCGGCGGCATCGATGACCCGCCGGTCCCCGAAGAGGGTCCGGAATGTGCGGACCTCAAAGAGGCTCCGCTCGTTGCCCATCTCCATCCGCTTGTGCAGCAGGATCCGTCTGCCGTCTACCTGGATCAGCAGGTAGCCCATCTGGGCCCAACACAGCACCATGGTGGTCAGATCCGGCCCCAGCAGATGGACCCGGCAAGGCAGCTCTCCGGCGGTGATGCCGGGAGGCGGCACCATGCATTCCTCCTTCCGGTTGGGGAAGGTCCGCAGAAAGATCAGCCAGTACACCAGGGCCACGGCGGTGAGAATGCCCATGGGGATCAGCTCCGGGTTGCCGTCCCGCAGATAGGTGCTGACACCGGGGAACATGGCAAAGGGGGCCTGAAGGGTCATGGTCACAGACTCGTGGTCGTTGAAGCCCGCTTTGGTGGAGCCGGTGATCATGTTGCCGTTGATCAGCAGATTCAGCTCTGAGGCCAGGCCGTTCTGCTGGTAGGTGGAGTAGAAGTTGGGGGTGGTGTCGATGGCATCCGGAAGGGTGATGGTGTAGTTCAGCATGCTGACAGGGTAGGAAAAGCCGCTTAAAATGGGCAAGGTCAGCACCAGGCTTTTCCGGTCCTCGGAGAGCACCACGATTTTAGGAAGGGTATAGGACAGCTGGGCCATAAAGTCTCCGGCTTTGCCGCCGGTGATCTTGTTCAGACTCACCATCACATAGCTGCTGGACCGGGTGGTGCTGGGGGAAGAGCCGTTGATGGTGATGTTCGCGGCCGTGCCGGGCAGAGGAAAGTAAAGGTTCTCCTCCTCTTTGTCCAGGTGGAGGGACAGCTGCATGGTGACCAGGCAGTTGCCGTCGATGTCCACCGTTGCCGTAAAATCCGCCCGGGTCGCGGCGCTGTTGGACCCGGCTACCGCCGAAGCCGGCACACGGAAGGAAGCTGCCGACAGGACCAGCACCAGCACCAGCATTCTAAGGCGTCGCTTCAATGGGAATGCCTCCTCACATTTTGTTGAAAATCCAAATCCCTTAGACGCTCTAAGGATAAAATAATCATAATCTATGCAATGATATCATAGATTCCTGGAAAATGCAAGGATTCTTTGAAAAATAAGAGGCAAATCCGCAAAAAAAGACAGAAAAAACCCGTTCAGAAGGCGGGAGCTTCTGAACGGGTCCGAGAATTTTCTTACAGCGTCCGCAGAGCGTCGATCAGGGCGGTCTTGGAGGCGGTCTGCTCGTCCTTGACCTTGATGACCTTGGCGGGGCACCCGGCCACCACCGTATTGGGGGCCACGTCGGAGACGACTACGGCTCCGGCGGCAACCACCGCGTCATGACCGATGCGGCAGCCCTCGATGACCACGGCGTTGGCACCGATCAGCACATTGTCTTCCACAATGACGGGGGTAGCGGAGGCAGGCTCCACCACACCGGCCAGGACGGCGCCGGCCCCTACGTGGCAATGCTTGCCCACGGTTGCCCGGCCCCCCAGAACGGCACCCATGTCGATCATGGTGCCCTCACCCACTACGGCACCGATATTCAGAATGGCACCCATCATAATGACGGCGTTTTTCTCAATGGTCACCTGCTCCCGGATGAAGGCGCCGGGCTCGATACGGGCGGGGATGTCCTTCAGGTCCAGCATGGGAATGGCGGAGTTGCGGCAGCCGTTTTCTATTTCAATATGGGCGAATTCCTGGCTTTTCAGCACCGGACCGATGTCCTTCCAGTCGCCAAAGACGATCTTGCAGTTTTCTCCGGCAGGGAACTCGTGGCAGTTGGGGAAAGCCACCGGCTCCTTCTCCCAGACATAAACCTTGACGGGGGTCTTCTTCTCCGCGTCCCGGATATAGGCAATGATTTCTTCCGCATTCATCATAGTAGTCGTCTCCTTTGGATTTTTGTTTATGGTACCACTTTTTGAGAAAAAGTACAAGGAAAAATTGACAGAGCTTTTTGAAAGGAATATAATAGCGCAAAAGGGGCTGTCTGGAGAGCCGTACCGCCCCTCATCCGCCGCTGCGGCGGCACCTTCCCCCAAGGGAAGGCGAGGAATCACGGAGGCGATAAAATATGCAATTGACCGATGACCGCCGGGCGCTGCACCGGATCCCGGAGCTGGACCGGAATCTGCCCCAGACCATGGAATATCTGCGTTCCGCTCTGGAAAAGCTGAACTGCAAGGTGTTTTCTCCCATGGACAGCTCCCTGTGCGCTTTTTTTGATTTCGGAAAGAAGGATGCCATTGCCTTCCGGGCGGATGCGGATGCCCTGCCCATTCAGGAAAAGAACAAGGTGCCCTACGCCTCGGCCCACCCGGGGGTGATGCACGCCTGCGGCCATGACGGCCATATGGCCATTCTTCTGGAGC
>OLHG01001120.1_pt1 | contig 17187 bp, 16 predicted proteins | sample 1605971 | NCBI WGS metagenome assembly OLHG01 (sample SAMN03283289) | human gut metagenome | biome: human-associated habitat; material: feces | host: Homo sapiens | place: Peru | collected 2012 | reverse complement strand
CGAACAGGTCGTTGGTGATGCGGCCCATGATGGTGCCGACCTTGGTGTTGTTGTAATAGGTGTGGTCGAGCAGCAGCAGGTGGTCGAAGGCATCGCGGCGCATGTCGGTCTCGATGTGGACGCCCATGATGTGGCCGATGCTGGACATGAAATACTGCGCCGCTCCATCAATGATGCGGAGCACGAAGTAGATGCCCGCCAGCTTGAGCACGATGCCGGCCGTCAGGGTGATGCCCACCCCCATGGCCGAGTTGGTGATGGCGCTCATGATCTTGGGCAGGATGATGTCGCACAGGGTGGTCAGCGCTGCGCAGAACAGGTCAAAAAAGAGGACGCCCTTGTATTTGGCCAGATACGGCAGAAAGCGTCGGATGAGGGCGCGGCTGCTGGTGTGGTGTGCGGCGGGGTCCTGGGTGGAGCGGATCTGTGTTTTTGGCATGGTTTCTCCTATTTTTGACCCTCTCAGGCAGCGCGCCAGCGCTGACAGAGAGGGTCGTAATGTTACTTTTTACGATAATCCCGCTCGCCGTAAATGGCGGTGCCGATGCGGACAAGGGTGGCACCCTCGCGGATGGCGTTCTCGTAGTCGCCGCTCATGCCCATGGAGAGGGTCTCCATCTTCACGTTGGCATAGCCGCGCTCTCCGGCCTGTACGAACAGCTTGTGCACCGCCGCTAAATAAGCGCGGTTCCGGGCATCGTCATCGTTGACGGGCGGGATGGCCATCAGGCCGCAGACCCGGATGTGCTCCTGTGCGGCGGCAGTGTCCAGCAGGGGCCAGAGCTGTTCCGGCGAAACGCCGGACTTTGACGCCTCGCCGCCGATGTTCACTTCCAGCAGCACGTTCTGGACAAGGCCCGCCCTGGCGGCTTCCTTCTCAATGGCGGCAAGCAGATGCTCACTGTCCACGCTCTGGATGAGGCTGGCGCGGCCCAGCACTTTTTTGATCTTATTGGTCTGCAAATGGCCGATGAAGTGGCTCGGTTTGCCGCAGTAGGCCCCGGCGTCAAAGTTTGCGCAAAGCTCCTGCACATGGTTTTCGCCAAACACGTCAATGGGCAGGGCGGCACTTGCGGCCACGGTTTCAGCGGTGCGGGTCTTGCAGGCGGCGCACAGCTGCACGGCTGCCGGGTCCCGGCCTGCTTCCCGGGCAGCGGCGGCCATCTTTGCGCGGATCTCCTCCACGGCTTCCCGCATTTGCTCCAAAGTCTTTTCTGCCATGGTATCTCAATCCTCCTCGGTATACTTGGCGCGCTCGCCGCCAATGAGCTTCGGGCGGGTGCGGGCGCACAAGATATTTGCTTCGCCGATTTTGGAAAGGCTCAGCCGCACCGGCACGGCCACCCGCTTCAGGTGCATGCCGATGAGGGTGCCGCCGATGTCGATGCCCGCGTGGGCGCGGATCTCCTCCACGGCCACCGGGTCCCGGAAGTTCTTCCAGCAGGTAGTGGCCCAGCTGCCGCCGGCATGGGGCCGGGGCACCACGCACACTTCCTCCCAGCCGTATTTTTCGGCGGCTTCCCGCTCGATGATGAGGGCGCGGTTCAGGTGCTCGCAGCACTGCGCGGCCAGCCAGATGCCGTTTTCGGCCAGCACCGGCGCGATGCCGGCATAGACGGCCTGTGCGGCTTCCAGGCTGCTGTCCTTGCCGATATGCCCGCCGACGATCTCGCTGGACGAGCAGCCCACGACAAAGACATCGCCTTTGCGCAGTCCGGCCTGCGCCAGAAGTTCGGTCACGGCCTGCCGTGCCTCGGTTTCGATCTGCTGTTTGAATGCTTCCGTCATTATGGATTCACCTCATATCTACCCTTGCGCGCAGGGCCCGCCGCCTTTTGACATGGTGGGCCTGCGCATTTTGTAAAAGACCGGCCCGGCCCGCAAAGCGGGACGGAGAGGGTTTACACCCTGACCCAGTGCAGTTTTGTTTCCCCGGAAATGGCCAGATAGACCCGGCTGCCCACCGGGCAGAGCGCCGTGGTGCTGCCGGAGCTGCCGCCGGGGATCGTCCGCTGCCAGCTGCCGCTGGCGGGTGCGACCGCCTCGGCGCGGATGTCGCTGGCCGAGAGGGAGAACAGCCCCTCCTGCATCGTCTGGCTCAGCCGCAGGGCCATACCCCGCAGCAGAGTGCGCCCGGCGTGGTCTTCCAGCCAGCCGGACCGGGCCCAGCGGTAGCTGATGTAGAGCGTACCGTCCGCGTCCAGCGACAGGGCACCGGGGTAGCCGGGCAGGCCGTACAGATGGGTCGAGCAGCCTTTGCCCCCGGCCGTCCGGTCGCGGGCGGCGGTGTCCACCGCCCAGACGCAGCGGCTCCCCAGGTCGGAGACATAGAGCGTCTCCGCTGCCTCATCCAGCGCAAGGCCGGAGGCCCCGGCGATGCCGGTCAGGACGGTCTCCACCGTGCGGGCGGCGGGGTCGTAGACGAAGACGCTTCCGGTGCCGGTGTGGGCAGTCAGTTCGGTGCGCAGGGCGCTCTCTACACCGTGCCGGGCGCGGGCGGCGGCAAGGTCGGTGAAGTAGACCACGCCGTCCGATGCGGCAGCCACTGCCGTGGGGCAGGAGAGGGCGCGGCCGTCGATCTGGCTCACGGTGAGTTCCACCGTCACGCCCCACTGGTCGCTGTTCACCCGGTAGAGCCGCCCGCCCTCCGATTCCAGCGTCGTCATCCAGATGGTGCCGTCCGGTGCAAAGGCAAAATCGGTGATCTCGCCTGCCGTTGTCAGCACTTCGGTCTGGCCGGTGCCGTCCGGCTGCATCCGCAGCAGGCAGCCGTTCTTGCCGGATTTGGCGGCGGCGTAGAGCCAGCCGTTGTTCTCCCGCAGGGCGGAGATCTCCGTGTAGGGGGCCAGTTCCAGAACGCCGCCTTCGGCGGCGTTCTGCGCCCCGGTCTCCTGCCGGACGTCCGGGGCGGTGTAGGGCGTGGGCGCGGCCTCGATGGGCCGCAGCACCAGCCCCCAGATGAGGGCCACCGCAGCGCAGAGCACAAAGACGATGCTCAGCTTCTGGAACCGCTGCAGCACCTCTTCCCGCTCGGCGGCGCGCTGGGCCTCCTGCGCTGCCCGGCGGCGGGCCGCTGCAGCGCTGGTCTTCTGGGCGCGGCGCATCCAGCGGTCCACCCAGAGCGCCGCACTGGGGCCGATGGTCAGCGATGCGATGAGCAGGATGAGCAGCAATTCAACAAGTCCGATCCGCATGGAGGACTCCCTTCCTCTGGTCAAAAACAGATGGGTATTCGTATCGTTTCAGTATAGCACAACTGTGCCGAAAAGTGCAAGCGCGCCCCGGCGGGGCAAACAAAAAGCAAGCGGCCCGGAACAGAGCCGCTTGCGGGAGGGTTCAGGTGCGCCATTTTTTCCGCCGCGCACCCAGAGCACAGCGGAACGGACGGTAGTACCGGTAATAGAACTTTGCGCCGAGGAGCGGCTCCATCACCTCTTCGTCGAACCGTATGGCCCGGCTCTTCTCCTTCCAGCTGGCATGGTAATGGTGGATGGAGTAGGTATTGGGGGTGATGTCGCAGGTGGAACCGGCATAGGCCACCGGGCAGAAATACTCCACCGGAAAAACTTCCATCTCCGGGGTGGACTGGCGGGTGCCGTCGGCCCGGATGCCGAACCGGGCAAAGACGGGAAGATTTCGTTTCGGGCAGGGGGTCAGGTCGCAGCTGCCGTCCGGCAGCAGAAAGGGAAGGCTGTCGTAATCATCCAGCAGGGCTTTCACCACCGGGCTGCGGGCCTCGGCCCCGAAGCCAAGGCCGGTGGCGACCTCGTTGTTGTGCTGGAAGCCGAAGAAGGCCGGATACGCCAGCAGGTCGTCCAGCGGGCGGAGCAGCTCGACGTCGGTGTCCATGTAGATGCCGCCCTGCTCGTACAGGATCTTCAGGCGGGCATAGTCGGCCACAAAGGCCCAGCGGCGGGCATCGTAGGCCTGCCGGGTATAAAGCGACTGGGAAACGTCGAAGTTCTGCTCGTTCCACTCGATGATCTCATAGTCCGGGCAATATTTTTTCCAGCTGCGGATGCAGTTCTGGATGTTTTTGGGTTTGGGCGCGCCGCCAAACCAGCAGTAGTGGAGAACTTTCGGGATGCTCATAAACAAAACCTCCGGCTCAGGAGCGGATGCTGCTGCGCAGCGTTCGGAGCTTGTGCAGCAGGTCGTGGTCAAACAGGAAGGCAGCGCCCACAAAGGCAGCACCGATCCAGATCATATGCAGCAGGGCCACGCCGATGACGCCCGGCAGGCTGAGTTCCGGGCGGCTCTGGATGCCCACGATGCGCAGGATGAGAACCATCAGGCCCAGATAACAGCCCCATTTCAGCGCCGGGCGGGCCATGCGCTGGTGCAGGATGTTCCGGTAGGTGTAGCGGAAGACGAGCACCGTGCGGCAGAGCAGCGCGGCCAGGGTGCCGAACAGGCAGCCGTAGATGCCGAAGAACTGGATGCCGAGGAGGGTGACGGTCAGATTGATGGCCATTTCGACCAGAGCATGCCAGCGGGTCTGCTGGAACGCGCCCTCGAACTGGACGGCCTGGTGGTAGATGCTTTTGCCGCTCTCCAGCACGGCCTTGAGGGCGAAGAGCAGCAGCAGGAAGGCGTCGATGTAGTTGGTGTCCTGAATGCCGCTGGTGTAGATGCGGATGACCGGCAGCAGGAAAGCCGCCGTCATGGTGTAGCAGAACGCGACAAAGGCCAAATACAGCGTCTCGCACAGGTCGAACAGGCCAAGGAACCGCTCCCGGTCGGTGTGGAAGATCTGGCCCATCCGGAACGAGATGCTGTTGAGGAACAGGTTCATCACGAAGACGATCTGAACGAAGAACATGTTGTAGATGCTGTAGACGCTGACGAGCTGGAAATTGCAGAAGTAGGACAGCAGCACCATGTCCGTGTTGTTGAAGATGACGCTGGACAGCTGGTGCATCAGCACCGAGTTCTTCTGGGAGACGGCGGAGTAATCCGGTTTGGCGTGGTGGTCGATCCAGGGGTAGTTCTTGTGGGTGTACCACAGGATGACCGGGATGGGCAGCATGGAGCACAGGCAGTACAGCAGCTGCATGGCCAGAATGTTCCGGGTGAGCATCAGCACCAGCACCCTGCCGATGCCGGAGATCAGGGTGGTGGCGGTCTCCAGATTGCTGAGCACATAGCGGCGGCCGTCCACATCCATCAGCAACCGGTACTTGCCCTGCACAAAAAAGCTGGTGACAGAGGGCAGGCCGTACAGGATGGTGTACAGTAAAACGACGCCGCGCGGCAGGGTGAAGTGCACCACCATGGGATACACGATGCCGATGGCCACCACGATGAGGGCATACAGAGTGCCGGTGCGGCGGTAATAGTGGTCGGTGGCGGCCAGGATCTCGCTCACAGTCTGGTGTTCTTCCATCGCCACCGGGCGGTAGAGCGCCTGGGTGGTGGCCAGGCCGACCCCCGCTTCGAGCAGGTAAAGGTAGGCGAACAGCTGCTTGATGGTGTTCAGCTCGCCGTTGACGCCGGAACCGTAATAGGTCAGATAGAGCCGGGGCATGAGAAAGCCCAGCAGGATGGTCACAAACTGGCAGAACAGGCCGGTGAGCATGTTCCGCTCCACGCGGGAAAGGTTCTTGAACTTCATAGAAACTCCAACGCCTCCGGGAAGGCATACATTTTTCATTCTATTTTTTACTATAAAGGGTGCGGTCCGCCTTGTCAAGAAATCCGGACGAAAAAACGAACGATCTGCGCGTTTTCGCGGCAGGGACGGAAATTCGTTTGGATTGCACCGGTCAGGTGTGGTATACTGAATGTGTTCGGGTTTTCCAAAGCATTCACCCAAACTTCACAGAAATTTCCAAACTTCGCGGTATGATAACCTCAGAATACCAGACACTTTTGAGTGAGGAGGGAGCCATAGATGGCAAAAATTCTGATCGTTGATGATGAACCCCGGATCCGGGAGCTGATCCGGGAGCACCTGCAGTATGCGGGCTATGTCTGCGAGGAAGCGGGCGACGGCTCGGCGGCACTTTCTCTGCTGAGCGGCGGCGGATACGATCTGGTGATCTTGGATGTGATGATGCCGTTCATGGACGGCATGACCTGCCTGCGGGAGATGCGCACCCGCCACATCAACACGCCGGTCATCATCCTGACCGCACGCGGCGAGGAATACGATAAACTGGCGGGCCTGGAGGGTGGCGCGGACGACTATGTGGTCAAGCCCTTCTCCCCGCGCGAGCTGGTGGCCCGCGTCCGGGCCGTGCTCAACCGCACCATGCCCCGGAGCGAGGCTTCCGACGGCACCATGACCTTCGGCGACCTGACCATCGACACGGCCAGCCACACCGTCCGCGTGGCGGGCGAAGAAGTGAGCCTGACGCCCAAGGAGTTCGACCTGCTGGTTTTCCTGGCATCGAACAAGGGCATCGCCCTCAGCCGCGAAAAGATCTTGCAGAAGGTGTGGAACTACGATTACTTCGGCGAGGACCGCACCGTGGACACCCACGTCAAGATGCTGCGCGGCCACCTGGGCAAGTGCCGGGGCTACATCGCCACGGTCTGGGGCATCGGCTACAAGTTCGACCCCGATGCGGCACGATAAAACGGAGGAGCGCAGTTGATGCGGCAACTGGGAAAAAAGCGGCGTTCCATCGGCATCCGCGGGCAGATGATGTGGTTCTTGTGCCTGATCTGCCTGCTGCTGCTGGGGTTGTTCTGGTTCCTGAGCACCCAGCTGCTGGAGCCGCTGTATACCAAGCACATCCAGAAGCAGCTGACGGCAGAGGCCGAGATGATCGTGGCCAAGATGGACGACGCCATCGCAAAGGGGGAGATCCTCTCGTACTGGGCGTTCGGCGGCATCAAGGTGACGAACGACGACTTCTTCAGCCAGCTGGGCAGTGACATCTATTCCAGCGGGGAACTGAGCAGCTTTTGCGTGGATATTTCGGACGCAACGCTCCGTACTATCAAAAAATACGAGAACCTCTCCTATTGCAGCCTGCACCAGAAGTCGTTCCCCGATACGCTGGATGACGACATCGCTTATTCCACCGCCCGGCAGGTGCGGCAGTACTGCCGCGAGAACGGGGCCTTCGCCCGTGTGCTCCCGGCGGCCAAGCCGTCGGCCTACAATCAGCTGGTCGTGGGCCGGATGACCGCCGATGGGGCCTATACGGTGCTGGTGAGCACCACTCTGATGCACGTGTCCGAGGCGGGCGAGGTGATGAGCACCGTGCTGCCGCTGGCGGCGGCGCTCATCTTTGCCTTCTCGATGAGCGCGGCGTGGATGTTCAGCGAGTGGTTCACAAAGCCGCTGCGTCAGCTCTCCGGTGCGGCGCGGCAGGTGGCCCAGGGCGATTATGCCGTCCATGTGGAAACGGGCCGGAACGATGAACTTGGCGACCTGGCCGAGGATTTCAACCACATGGCGAAGGAAGTCCAGCGGGCTTCCCAGATGCAGCGGGACCTGCTGGCCAATGTCTCCCACGACCTGCGCACCCCGCTCACCCTCATCAAGGGCTACGCCGAGACGGTGCGCGACATCACCGGCGACGACAAGGTTCACCGCGACGAGCAGATGAACATCATCGTGGACGAGGCCGACCGCCTGACGGCTCTGGTCTCCAGCGTCATGGAACTGAGCAAGGTGACGAGCGGCGCGGAAAAATGCGAGAAAGTCCATTTCGATATGGGCCAGCTCTGCGACGAGGTCAGCGAACGGTACGACGCCGTCTGTGCCCAGAACGGCTGGCAGCTGAAACTGGAGCTGCCGGACGAGGAACTGCCCGTCTACGCCGACCCCAACATGATGCAGCGGGCGCTGCACAACCTGCTGGGCAACGCGATGCACCACATGGGAGCGGACGGCATCTTCGTGCTGCGGGCTGCACCATCTGCCGAGGGCGTCCGGGTCGAGGTCGAGGATCACGGCCCCGGCATCGCCGCCGAAGACCTGCCCTATATCTTTGACCGCTATTACCGCTCCCGCTCCGATGCGGGCAAGCAGGGCACGGGCCTGGGCCTGTCCATCACAAAAGCTATTTTCCAGCAGCACGGCTTCCGCTTCGGTGTGCAGAGCACCGTGGGCAAAGGAACGACGTTCTGGTTCATCATGACTTCAGAGTAACAAAAAATCCTGCGCGAAAGCGCAGGATTTTTTCGTTACGAGTCGGCAGAACGATAGATGCCCAGGCTGTTGTCCGGGTCGGGCATCTTGACATGGGAGGCGCGGTCGTTGACCTGGACCAGCATCCAGCCCATGAGGGCCAGCACGGCCAGAATGATGAGCCATTTGACGGCGTTGGGAAGCTTTTTCATCGTGACGTTCCTTTTTTCTTAAACTTCCGGGCGGCAGCGCTTCCGGGCGCGGGCCAGCAGCGCGGCCGCATCGGCGGCGGAGGGCTCGTTGACCCAGGCCGGGCGGGGCGCAGCCCCTGCGCCGGAACTGCCCTCCTCCGCAAAGGAGGCAAGGCCGGTGTCGGTGCGGTCGTTCCAGGGCGAGAAGCCGTCGGGGGCGATGTGGGCACCGAGGCGGCAGTCCAGTACGGTGGTCTTTCCGGTGGGGCGCCAGGGCCGGCCCAGATAGACCGTCCCGGCCGGGCAGTCCGAGACGAGGTCGCAGTCCCAGAAAACAAAGCCCAGCCCATCCGCCGGGCCGGACGGCGCCGTGACGAAGCTGCTGGGAATGTGGTTGTTCACGGTGCGCAGAGTGCACTGCTCGAACAGGGCGTCTGCCCCGCCGAAGATGAAGTCGATGTCGCCCGCGATCTCACAGTTCTGGTAATACTGCGCGGAGGCCCGCCGGGGCGCAAAGGTGCGGGGACCGAGGAAACCGTCCTTCTCCCGCTCCTTTTCAGGCAGCGGAGCGCAGAACAGGGTGTCCTGATTGCCCAGCAGCTTCACCCGGCGGAACACGGCCCGCGCGCTGTCCACATAGGCTGCGATGGCTTGCCCCACCAGACTGCCCGGCCCGGCATCGTTGGCGATGGTCAGGTCCTCCACGGTGAGGCTCTCCCCGCTGAAGAAGGCCGTGTAGCTGCGGAAGGTGTGGGTGGGCCGCCCGTCCGGGTGGGGTAGCTTGCCGCCGTCGGCCCAGACGAGGATGGTCTGGTCGGCACCGGCACCCCGCAGGGTGATGCAGCGTTTTTCGCAGACCAGCTTTTCCCGGTAGATGCCGGGCCCGATGACGATCTCGGCTTCCAGTTCATAAGGCACGGCCAGCACGGCCTCGGACACCGAAGCGTAATCGCCGCTTCCGTCCTGCGCAACGGTAAGATGCAGCATAGAAAGGGACCTCCCACAAAAAAGATAGTGTTATTATAGTCCCTATTTGTGAATAAATCAACGCCCGCAGGCTTCCAGCCGGAGCACGGCTGCGGTGATGTCGTCGGGTCGGCCGGTCGCCTCGGCGCGGGCGCGGGCCGTTTCCACCAGCGTTTTGGCCAGCACTTCGGGCGGGTCGGCTGCGGCAGCAGAGAGCTCCAGCTGCTTGAGCACCCAGCCGGTGCCGTCCACGAGCAGGCCGTCCGACACCAGCACGGCGTAATCGCCCGCCGCCAGATGCACCACCCGGCTCTGCCCGTTCACTCCGCCCAGGATGCCGATGGGCAGGCTGGCATCCCCCACAGGCCGTGCCCGCCCGCCGTGGACCAGAAAACCCGGTGCGGCCCCGGCCTTGAACAGCCGTGCCGTGCCGGTATAGAGGTCCACGCTGATGAGGTCGAGGGTCGCGCCGCTCTCCTCATCGCTCTTGAGGGCCAGCGCCACATTGACCAGCCGTGCGGCCAGCTCGGCGGTGAAGCCTGCCTTGAGCAGACGGGCCGTCAATTCTGCGGCCAGATTGCCGTCCACAGCGGCCGGGCGTCCGGTGCCCATGCCGTCGCAGAGGATCATCTGCGCGGCGGTGGGGCTGCAGAACTGCTGGACCGCATCGCCGGAGATGCTGCCCCGCGCGGCGCTCCCGGCGGACCCGAAGACGGCCCGCAGAGCGGGCTTTTCGCAGAAGAGCAGGGTCGTCATCCCCTTGCAGGAGAGCACCTGGGGCGGGTCGAAGGTGCGGCGGCAGAGCCGCCCGACCTCCTGTGCCAGTGCGGCCAGCTCCGGGGCAGAGAACCGGGTGCGGGGCAGGGTGACAGCGGCCCGCGTCCGGCCCAGGTCGTCCAGCGTGACGGCGGATTCCAGCGGCGGGGTGCCGAGGCTGGCAAAAAAGTCGGCCACCCGCCCGGATTTATAGGGTTCCGGTGTGCCGGGGCGGCCCAGCTGTTCGCTCAGCACCCCCAGCGCGTCGGCCACGGCGCTGTACTGCTCGGTCAGGGCTGTGCGCATGGCCTCGGCGTGGACGCGGGTCTCCTTCCGGCTGCGGTAGAGCGCGAAGGATTTGTTCACCGCCGCGCAGAGCGCCGCCGGGTGGATGCAGCGCCCCAGCTGGGCTGGGAGGTCGCTGGTCTCCAGATGGCCGTTCCGTTCCAGAATGGGCCGCAGGGCGTTCATGCCGTCCAGCGTCGCGGTGTATTCCTGCTTCCAGCAGCTCTCCCGCCGCCCGCAGTTGAAGCAGAGCGCATCATGGGCGTTGTCGATGACCCAGCGGAAGGTCTCGCACCGGTGGGGCAGGGCATCGTAGACCTCGTTGACGGTCTCCGCGAGGGAGGACAGGCTTTCGGCCACCGCTTCCAGCCGGGTGGCCGCCGCCGAAAAACGGGGCCGCTCCTCCGGTGCGTCCGGTTCGTCTGCGGGTACCGGGGCCAGCCAGCCGCCGGGCAGCAGCGCGGCCAGCCCCAGCCCCGCCCCGGCGCTGAAGGCAAAGCCAAAGGCACTGCCGGGCGGCTGGACGCAGAGCACCCCCGTCACACAGCCGCCCGCATAGGCGGCAAAGGCTTCCACCCGGCGTCCGGGGGCCAGCAGAGCAGCCGCTGCACTGGCGCAGGAGAGCCCGGCCGCCGCCGGGCCGAGGGAGGCATCCGCCCCGCAGAGGGCCGCACCCAGCACGGCACAGCAGGAAAGGGCGGCTTTCCCCTGGCCACGGCAGCAGAGGGCGGCTTCCAGCGCCGCGCAGAACACGACGCCAAGGCAGACCGGCCCCAGCGTGACCCCGCCCAGGGCCGCAGCAGCAGCGGCCCCGACGAGCAGCATCCCCGCGCCGGGCGTTTCGGGCGGGAACCGCCGCAGGGCAAAGCCCAGCGCCCCCGCCAGCAGGGCATCTGCCCCGCAGGTGAGCAGCAGGTCTACCCCGCCGCCGGTGGGGCCGAAGGCAAAGCAGACGGCCCCCAGCCCCAGAGCTCCGCAGCCCGCCAGCAGGGCGGGCCGGAACCGGCCCGGCCAGAGCCACCGTGCCGCCACAGCGGCCCCGATGGCGCAGAGCAGACAGATGCTGTCCAGCGACAGCGCCCCGAACCCATGGAGCAGCAGCCCCAGCACTGCCCCGGCCGCACAGGCAGCGAAGCAGTCCTCCGCAAAGCCGAGCGTCAGCCCCAGCCCGAAGGGGATGAGCGCCCCATACAGCACCGCCCAGCCGCCGAGCAGCCCGGCCAGAAAAGCCGAACCCTGCCGCAGGGCCGAGCGGACGGCTGCGCGCGGCAGCAGCGCTGCCGCAAAAGGATGGAGGGCATCCTGCCTGAGAAGATCGTGCATAAAAAATCCCCGCTTTCCGGCGGGGATCGTTTGTGTTGTTCTGTTTCCCGCGCCTTGTGCATATACTGTAGCGCGGCCGCCGGGCGGTTTTTGGGAGGGTGCGGAGAAGTACGTTAAATCAGCAGAAATACCGCACCTCACCGAAGAAATTCTTCCATTTTGCAAGGACTTCTTCACTTCGGGCTTCGATGATCGCCATAATGTTCCGCAAAATGCGGGGCGGGATGCCGGAATTGTTGTGGCACAGATAGCATTTGCCCGCCCGTGTGATCCAGATCTTGGTGGCATTGCTGCTGGGCGCACCCTGCGAGACATGCACATGGACCGGTTCCAGAGGCTCATTTTCGTTGGCCCAGAAATAGACCCAATAAGAGCCGATCTTAAAAACCTGCGGCATTCTCTACGCCCCCCTCTTTGGAAAACTGCAAAATAAGATGTGCCGTGGTTTCCAGAAATTTCTGGTAGCGGTCGATCTCGGCAGGGGAAAAGCCGCTGATCTGCTCCCAGGTATAATCCGGCAGATAGCAGACAGCGGAGTGAAAGCAATCTTTCGCATCCGGCTTTTCAATGTAGACCTTGACGCGGCCGTCCGGAAGCATTTCGGAGTGGACGATCTCGGTGTCATCGTCCAGCGTCATAAACGGATACATCATATAAATCCCTCCCGAAACGGTTTTCCAATGGTCGGAACGATCAGCCGTTCAGCTTCTCGATGGCGGCTTTCACGCGGGCAAGGGTCGTCTCGCGGCCCATCATGCAGGCGAGGTCGGTGCCGCCGCCGGGGGTGCGCTGTCTGCCGGACAGGGCGATGCCCAGCGGGTAGAGCAGCCAGCCGTTCTTCTTGCCCAGCTCTTCGGCCTTGGCCTTGCAGGCATCAAAGACGGCGTCGCGGTCGGAGAAGTCCAGAGCTGCATCACTCAGCACGGGCAGCAGTGCTTCCAGCGCTTCCTTTGCGGACTCCGGGGTGGTCTTCTGCTTCTTGTTGGTGTACAGGCTCACGTCGTACTCCGGCATCGCATCGAAGAAGTCCAGCTGCGCGGGGATCTCGCCCAGCACCTCGCAGCGGGGCTGCAGGTTGGCGCAGAGCAGCTTCTTGTCAATGGGAGTGTGGACGGCCTGGTCGATCCAGGGCTCCGCCGCAGCCAGGAATGCGTCCGGGCTCAGGCGGCGGATATACTCCGCGTTGATGGCCCGCAGCTTGAGCGGGTCGAAGATGGCCGGAGACTTGGAGATGCCGTCCGGGCTCCAGACCTTGCGCAGCTCGTCGAGGGAGAAGATCTCCTGCTCGGCGTATTCGCCTCTGGGACTCCAGCCCAGCAGGCAGATATAGTTCAGGATGGCAGCGCTCAGGTAGCCCTTGGCGCGCAGGTCCTGATAGCTTGCATCGCCGTTGCGCTTGGACAGCTTGTTCTGGGCGTCCTTCATGACCGGCGGGCAGTGGATATAGGTGGGGATCTCCCAGCCGAATGCCTGATACAGCAGGTTGTATTTGGGGGTGGAAGACAGGTACTCGCTGCCGCGGATGACATGGGTGATGCCCATCAGGTGGTCGTCCACGACGTTGGCGAAGTTGTAGGTGGGCATTCCGTCGGTCTTGATGAGGATTTGGTCATCCATCTCGCTGTTCTCGACCTCGATGTGGCCGTAGACCACATCGTCGAAGCCGGTGATGCCGGTGCGGGGGATCTTCTGGCGGATGACATAAGGCTCTCCGGCGGCCAGACGCTTCTGGACCTCCTCTTCGGGCAGGTCGCGGCAGCAGCCGTCGTAGTGAGTCATCTCGCCGTTGGCGCGCTGCTCGGCGTGCAGCGCTTCCAGGCGCTCCTCGGTGCAGAAGCAGTAATATGCCTTGCCCTCGGCGACCAGCTGTTCGGCATACTGTTTGAACATCCCCATTCGCTCGCTCTGGACATAGGGGCCGACCGGGCCGCCGATGTCCGGGCCTTCGTCCCAGTTCAGCCCGGCCTCGCGCAGGGTGTTGTAAATGACGTCCACAGCGCCTTCCACATAGCGGCCCTGGTCCGTGTCCTCGATGCGGAGGATGAAGGTGCCGTCCTCGTGCTTGGCCATCAGGTAGGTGTACAGCGCGGTGCGCAGGTTGCCAACGTGCATATAGCCGGTGGGCGAGGGGGCAAAACGGGTGCGGACTTTATTGCTCGGCATAAAAAACGCTCCTTATCTATATCGGCAAATATCGGCAAATAAATTTGTGAATTGCTACCCTTTAGTTTAACTGTTCAGCGCGATTTTGTCAACGAGGAGACGCGAAGAACGGCCGGAAGGGGGCGTTCTCTCCCGGAAACGATCAAAATCGTCGAACCTGCCCAATTTTCGGAGAAAAACTTTGGAGCGAAACGCTGCCGAAACGATTGACAAACGGCGCGAAAAACGGTCAAATAAAAACGACACATTTCAACACATTCGGGCGGAGGTAGAAACGATGAAACAAAAATCGTTCGATGCAGTGCGGCAAAAGAGCAGGGCGCTTGCGGTGCTGCTCTGTCTGGCCGTTCTGCTGCTGACCGGCTGTGGTGGAGGCGGGGCAGCTGCACCGGAACCGCCCGCGTCTGCTCCGGCGGCGGGCAGAACGGACACGCCCGGCGAAGATACCTCTTCTTCTCCGGCGGCACCCGCGCCTTCGGAACCGGAATCGGTGTCCAGTTCGACGGCCGTGTCTGAGCCGGAAGCTCAATCGCCGCAGGAACCGGAAGTGGAAGACTTTCTCCGCTGTGAGCCGATGGACTACACCAGCGTATCGGCGGTCTGCTCCGGGCAGGAGGGCACCCTCATCGTGGTCAAAGTCCGCGTGGAAAATACGACGGAACAGGTCGTCCATGCGTTCAACACCAGCGCATCGCTTGGGAACGTGACGGTGGACAACGCAGTGGACGGCATGTCTGCGGACCGGGTCGCTGCGGGCAAGGCCGCAGAACATCTGACGGCGGCGCTCCGGACGACGCAGGAGACCGTGGTGAAAAAGCCGGTCATTGCAACCCTTGAAAGTGCAGCCGAAGCCCTGCAGCCGGGGCAGAGCGCGGTGGCGTATGGGTATGTATTCCTCCCGGCCAGCGAAGGCAGCTGGACACGGGCGGATTTTCTGTGGAAGGAGCAGGCCATCGGCAGCCTGACGCCGAAGAAGAAGCCGCAGGCCCCTGCGGAGTCGGCTGCGCCGTCGGGCAGTACCGCCGCTTCGGCACCGTCCGCAAAGCCGGAGCCGCCGGCCAGCTCTGAGCGCCCGGCCGCGTCGGAACGCCCTGCCGTCTCGGAGCCGCCCGCAGCTTCGCAGCCCACGGCATCGCCGGGCAGCCCGGCCGGGTCCGAACCGTCCTCGCAGCCGGAGACGTCAGCTGGGTCCGAGCACCCCGCTGCATCCGAGCCACCGGCCTCGCCGCCTGCATCCAGCGCACCGTCGGCCCCGGAAACACCGGCAGCGTCCGGGACGCCTGCTTCGTCAAAAGTGCAGGAGCCGGATACGTCCGCGGCGTTCCCGGAGTTTACTGTGCTGGGGCAGACCCTGACGCCGTCCGGTTTTTGTGTGCACTTCCAGGTGAAGAACCACACAAAGGAGACGCTGGACCTGGAAAATACCGCCGCACAGTTTACGGATGCTGCGGATGGGACGTTCCGGGAAGACCGGCTCTACCAGAGCGGCACAAAGAGCCGCTGGATCGGTTCGCTCTGTTATCTGACGAACGGAGCGCAGACGGACGAATATCCCTGCTATGTCGTCACGTCGGCCCGGAGCACCGTGCTGAAGCCGGGGGCTTCGGCGGAGATCTGGGTCTACGGGCACCTGTCGGATACGGAGAAGGTGTCTCTGGTCGCCGTGTCACTCTCTGCCTGCTGCGGCGGCAAAGCGTGCCCCATCCCGGACGAAGATGTCCTGTTTCTGGTGCCGGGACGGAACGGCTCGAAGCGTGGGACGAGCAGCAAAAAATCTTAAAAAATCCCAAGAACCGGAACTTTTCGCCCGGAGGCGGACTGCCTTCGGGCGCTTTTGTGCCCATTCCAAAAACATCCGGGAAGTTTTTGTCGAAAAGGACCGCAAGCGTTGACGAAGCAGGAACTATTTTGTATACTAATGAAGCACTGGAACAATTTTCCTATCACCGGATTTGTGGCCGGGCAGCGTGGCCCGGAAAAATGAGGAAAATACGAGAAGCAGTGCGAATTAGAAAAAGGAGAAGCACAAAATGAAAAGTACAGGAATCGTTCGCGGGATCGATGCGCTGGGGCGGATCGTTCTGCCCAAGGAGCTGCGCACCAGCATGAAGCTGGAAACGGATGCAAAGCTCGAAATCTTCGTTGATGGAGACGCCATCGTCCTCAAAAAGTACCGCCCGAAGGGAAGCTGTGACTTCTGCGGGACCGTCGATGAGCAGGCCGCGCAGTTTGCAGGCTACTGCATCTGCTCCGCCTGCCGGAAGAAGATCGGCGCCCTCTGAGCACAGGCCGCAAAAAGGAGAAGACGCTATGAGCCAGATGATCGATTTTACGCTGCCGTCGAGCGCACCGGGGCGGATGCTTCATGCGTTCCGCTGTGTGCCGGAGGGCGAAGTGCGCGCCATCGTGCAGCTCTCGCACGGGATGGTGGAGTTCATCGACCGCTACAAGCCGCTGGCCGAGTACCTCGCTGCACGGGGCATCCTCGTGACCGGAAACGACCATCTGGGCCATGGCGGGTCCATCCGGACCAGGGCCGACTACGGCTATTTTGCCGAGCCGGACGGCAACCGGGCAGTGCTGGATGACCTTCACGCCATGACCGTCTTGACGAAACAGCTCTACCCCGGTGTACCGTATTTCCTGCTGGGCCACAGCATGGGCTCGTTCTATGCACGGCAGTATCTGTGCGAGTGGGGCAGTGAGCTGGACGGTGCCATCATCCTGGGGACTGGCTTCCAGCCGAAAGCGCTGGTCGTGTTTGCCCGCACGGTCTGCCGGGTGCTGGCGGTCTTTTTCGGCTGGCAGCATCGCAGCCGACTGGTGGCGGAGCTTTCGTTCCTGGGCTACAACAAGGGGCTGGAGGGCCGCACCACCCACGACTGGCTCAACCGCGACCCTGCCGAGGTGGACAAGTACCTCGCCGATGAGCGGTGCACCTTCACGTTTACGCTGAATGCCTATTACAGCATGTTCACGGGTATCCTGCGGCTGTACGACCCGGCCTTTCTGGCCCGGATGCCGAAAGACCTGCCGGTGCTCTTCCTGGCCGGTGATGCCGACCCGGTGGGCGAGCGCAGTGCGGGCGTCCGACGGGCCGTGCAGAGCATGAAGGATGCCGGGATGCGGGACGTGCAGGTCAAGTTCTACCCCGGTGCCCGGCACGAGCTTCTGGTGGAGACGAACCGGGCCGAAGTCTTTGCCGACATCGGCGATTTTGTGGAACGGCACCTTCCCTGAGCGGCATTGCCGTGGGATCGGGATGGGTGTTCGGAAGATGAAAAAAGACACCTCATGGCGAGGTGTCTTTTTGTCTCTCATTCTGAAACGCCCCTTTTCCATTTTTGCCCTGCCCGGCGGACACGTTTCCGCTGCGGCGGGCCGACTGATGTTTCCTATCCTCTGCTGCGGACCCCC
>OLHG01001117.1_pt1 | contig 17200 bp, 18 predicted proteins | sample 1605971 | NCBI WGS metagenome assembly OLHG01 (sample SAMN03283289) | human gut metagenome | biome: human-associated habitat; material: feces | host: Homo sapiens | place: Peru | collected 2012 | reverse complement strand
CGCTGATGACCAGCACGGCGCAGTCCAGAATGGGCATGGTTCGCTCGGCCTCCGGGGCAAAATCCACATGGCCCGGAGTGTCCACCAGGGTGATTTTCCGGCCTTCCGTTTCCATCCGGGCTTGCTTGGAGAAGATGGTAATGCCCCGGCTGCGCTCTAAGGCGTAGGTGTCCAGAAAGGCGTCCTGGTGATCTACCCGACCCAATACCCGCCGGGCGCCGCTTTCAAAGAGCAGCGCCTCGGACAGGGTGGTCTTTCCCGCGTCCACATGGGCGAGCAGACCAATACCACACGGCTTTTTTTCCTTTTGCTCCGGCATAACGACAGCCCCCTCTCATGTTTTTTTGATATATTATATCATGAGAGGGGGATATAGTCGATAGATGGTTCGATATATTTCTTCATATAATTGTTATATAGCCCAAAAACAGCATTGACTTTTTGGCGATATTGCGCTAAAGTAATCCAAACGGCAGGGTCGTCGTCCGAGAGGATACGCTCCTGCCGTTATTTGTTTTGTAAAGAAGGAATCCATATGACCAAGCAGAAATTGACGCTTCGCAATTTAGGACAGAGTCTGGATGATCTGGCAAACCTGGACCCTCGGGGCTATGGTGTCTGCAAGATCCTTTATGATGCCTCCCGTAGATTCACCGGAGGGCCTACCTCCGTGAATGCCGCCCAAAAGCTTACTCAAACGGTGAAAGAGGGCGATATTGTGTACATCATGACCGGCTTTGTGCTCCGGCCCTACAAGAAGGCGGAGATGGACGGCATCGTCAGCGCCGCCCTGCTGTGCCGGGCGCTGGTGCTCGCCTTCGGGGCGAAGCCCGTCATCGTCTGCCCCAAGGCCAACTACGAGGCCGTCCGTCAGCTGGCTCCCTGCGTGGGCCTGCACCTGCGGGAGGACATGGAGGAGCTGCGGGAGATCCCCGTTTCCATGGGCGTCATCTGCTTTACGGATGACGAAAGTCTTGCGCCGAAACAGGCGGAGGAAATCATTGAACGGGATCACCCCACCGCGGTCATCAGCGTGGAATGCCCCGGTGCCAACGACAAGGGCATCTACCACAATGCCACCGGTTTGGATGTGACAGAACTGGAAGCCAAGCAGGATGTGCTGTTTGAAAAATTGCAGGCCATGGGCGTTTTGAACATTGCCATCGGAGATCTTGGCAACGAGATCGGCATGGGGGCTATTCGGGAGACGCTGGAAACCTACATCCCCTACGCCGGGCCTAACGCCTGCCGGTGCGGCTGCGGCGGCGGTATCGCCGTGCGTACCAAGGCCGACAATATCATCACCGCCACCGTCTCCGACTGGGGCTGCTATGCCATGATCGCGGCACTGGCCTATCTGAAGGAAAACCCGGACATCATGCACATGCCGGAGCTGGAGCAAAAAGCCATGGAAACTGCCTGCCGCAGCGGCATGATCGATATGTACGGCTGGCTGATTCCCGCCATTGACGGCTTCGGCCCGGAAATCAACCTACCCATTGTGGCACTGATGCGGAATATAGTCATCAGCGCCCTGACGCTGAAGGATACCTGCGCCACGTGGTTTGAAAAGGTGGACGCTCTCCACTATTTTGACGAGCACCGATAAGCCTATGGAAGAAGTCAAATTTCTGACCTGCGGCGACTGCGCTGTGACAGTCGCCTTCCAGCAGGATATCCGGGAGGATACCAACCGGAAAATACGGTATCTGGCGGAAAAGTTGCAAAAATCCGGGATTCACGGCCTTCTGGAAACGGTTTCCACCTATTGCAGTCTGACGGTGTACTATGAGCCGCTGGCCCTGCCCAGAAGGAAACTGGAGCATCAGGTCCTCCGTTTTCTCTCCGTGTATCGTCCCGATACCGCCGGGGAAAAGCGGACCTTTGAGATCCCCGTCTGCTACGAGGGGGAATTTGCGCCGGATATGGAGGACGTGTGCCGCCTGACCGGGCTGAGCCGGGAACAGGTGGTGGCACTGCACAGCGGTGTGGATTACCTCATCTATATGCTGGGGTTTCTGCCGGGATTTCCCTATCTTGGCGGCATGGACCCACGACTGGAAGCACCCCGGCTGGACAGCCCCAGGACCCGGATCCCGCCGGGAGCCGTGGGCATCGGCGGAAAGCAGACCGGCATTTATCCCCTGGCTTCTCCCGGCGGCTGGCGGCTCATCGGCAGGACCCCCGCCGCAATTTATGACCCCACCCGAGACAAACCTATCGTCTATGAAGCCGGGGACTATATCCGGTTCTGCCCCATCTCCATAGAGCAGTTCCATGAAATGCAGGCAAGCGGACAGACCGACATCCGGGAGGTAAGCTTATGAAACTGACGATCCTTTCTCCCGGGCCCCTGACCACCGTTCAGGATTCCGGACGCTTCGGCGCCTTGGGCAAGGGCTTTTCTCCCGGCGGTGCCATGGACATGGATGCCATGACCGTGGCCAATCTGCTGGTGGGCAACGCTCCCGGCGTGGGCGTTCTGGAAATGACCATGCTGGGAATCACCGCCCGGTTTGACTGCGAAACCGTCATTGCCCTGACGGGGGCGGATATGTCTGCCCGGCTGAACGACCGCCCCATAGCCCGTTACGCTTCCGTTGCCGTCCATCCGGGAGACGTGCTGACCATGGGCGCGGCGAGCCGGGGAATGCGTGCCTACCTGGCCGTCACCGGCGGCTTTGACCTGCCGTTGGTCATGGGAAGCGTGTCCACCAACCTCAAATGCGCTCTGGGCGGATTTCAGGGGCGGAAGCTGAAAACAGGCGATGAACTGCCTCTGAACCAGAGCGGTGCCCCGTTCCTGCCCCGGCAGGTATCTCCCCCGGAGGACTATCCCGACTGCATTTCCCTGCGGGTGCTGCTGGGGCCTCAGGATGACGCGTTCACGCAAAAAGGCATCGACACGTTTTTGGGCTGTGAATACACCGTGACGGACAAGGCAGACCGGATGGGCATTCGTCTCTCCGGCGAGATAATTGAAAGCAAAAACGGCGTGGACATTCTCTCTGACGGCATTGCCGCAGGTTCTGTGCAGATCCCCGCCTCCGGCACCCCCATTATCATGATGGCGGACCGGCAGACCACCGGAGGTTACGCAAAGATCGCCACCGTCATTTCCGCAGACCTGAGCCGGGCGGCCCAGGCACGGCCCGGCACCCGCATCCGCTTTGTGCGGGTCACGGAGGCGGAGGCCATCCGCCTGCGGCGGGACGCGGAGAAAAAACGAAAGCAGCTGGAATACGAGCTGCTGTACAGATAACAGAAAGGGTGAAAACCATGAACTATTCCACCATGAAGCCCAGCGAGGTCAGAACGCTGATCCGGCAGGGCAGGCTCACCGGGCAGACCTCCGGTATGTGCGACGGCTACGCCCAAGGTAATCTTCTGGTTCTGCCCCGCGCGCAGGCCTACGACTTTCTCCTGTTCACCCAGAGAAATCCCAAGTCCTGCCCCCTTCTGGAGGTGGGTGACGTTGGAAGCCGCCTGGTAAAACGAATGGCTGCGAATGCGGATATCGCCACGGATATCCCCAAATACCGGGTATGGAAAAATGGGGAATTGGCTGAGGAATGCACGGATATTTCCCATCTCTGGCAGGATGACTTTGTCTATTTCCTCATTGGCTGCTCCTTCTCCTTTGAGGGAGAGCTGCTGGCCGCCGGTGTGCCGGTGCGGCACATCGAGGAAGGCAAAAACGTGCCCATGTATCTGACCAACATCGACTGCGAACCGGCCGGAATCTTCCACGGCAAGCTGGTGGTCAGTATGCGGCCTATGCCGGCGGATCAGGTTATCCGGGCGATCAGCATCACTGCCTCCATGCCCCGGGTCCACGGTGCGCCCATCCACATCGGTGACCCAGCCAAAATCGGCATCGCAGACATCAATAAGCCGGATTTCGGCGACGCGGTGACCATTCACGATGGAGAAATTCCCGTGTTCTGGTGCTGCGGCGTGACCCCCCAGTCCGTGGTCATGAGTGCCAAGCCCCCCATTGCCGTTTCCCATGCGCCGGGGCATATGTTCATCACGGATGTGAAAAATTCTCTGCTGAAGGACTGATGCGTATGTATACAATTGATCTGAACTGCGACCTTGGCGAAAGCTACGGTGCGTATCATCTGGGAATGGATGAGGAGATCATTCCCCTGATCTCCTCGGCGAATGTGGCCTGCGGCTTCCATGCGGGCGATTTCAATACCATGGCAAAGACGGCCCGGCTGTGCGGAAAAAGCGGCGTATCCATAGGAGCCCACCCCGGATTCCCGGATTTGCAGGGCTTTGGACGCAGAAATATGAACCTGTCCCCAGCAGAGGTGCAGAATCTGATTACCTATCAGGTGGGCGCGCTGGATGCCTTCTGCCGGAGCGCCGGAGTACGACTGCGGCACGTCAAGCCTCACGGTGCGCTGTACAACATGGCAGCAAAGGACCCGGCCCTTGCCAAAGCCATCTGTCAGGGCATTTACAACTTCGACCCGTCCCTAGTTCTTCTGGGGCTGTCCGGCAGTGAGATGCTGCGGCAGGCAAAGGCCATCGGTCTTCCCTACGCGGCGGAGGTTTTCGCCGACCGGGCCTACGAGGACGACGGCACGCTGGTTGCCAGAACCAAGCCCGGTGCCATGATCACCGACGAAGACGAGGCCGTGGCAAGAGTGATCCGCATGATTCTGGAGCACCGTGTGGCCTCCATCAACGGGAAAGAAATTGAAATTTGTCCCGATTCCGTCTGCGTCCACGGCGACAGCGCAAAGGCCCTGCTGTTCGTGAAGAAAATCCGTACCGCGTTGGAACAGAACGGAATCACCATCCAGCCCTTGCACAAAATTGTATAAACAGAAAACAACCATTGCCTTCCTTTTGAGAGGGCAATGGTTTCTTTTTTAAAGATTTTAATTGGAGTTCAGTATTATACCTTTTCCAGCATTTGATACAGGTCTTCTTCCACGCCGGTCTCCGAAGATGCGATTCGCTCCCGGAGGGCTTCTTTGGAAAAGCGGCAGGATGCCAGGGCCTTTTCCAGTTTGGAGGCCAGACACCAGTCCATGGCGTCGGAATAGACCTTGGCCTTCTGAATCACTCCGTTTTCCATCTGTAAAGCTACTTGAATGCCGCCCCAGGGGAAACGCTCCTCCCATTCAAAGGTGAAGGGGATCTTCTGCCCGTAGAGCCACTCCCAGCTGCTGTTTTGCCGGCACAGGGATTCCACATAGGCTGTGTCCAGCGCGTCCTCATCCATGGACTCCAGCGGCAGGCTGTAGGCCTTGGAGAACGCCTGACCCATGGCAGCTTTCAGACTCTCAATGGTCACCTCGGGATTCATCTCCTTCAGGTTCACCACCCGGGAGCGGACGGAGTCCACGCCCTTGGATTGGAGCTTTGCCTTGGAGGGGTTTAGATAACGGCCCATCTTCTGCATATCCACGTCTACCAGCAGGGTGCCGTGGTGGTAGGCCTGTGTACCGTTTCGGTAAAAGGCGTTGCCGGAAAATTTCCGTCCGGCGGACAGCACGTCGTTCCGGCCCGACTTTTCCGCCGGAATGCCGAAGCTGCGCACCGCCTCCTGAATCACGGAGAATTGACGGTCCAGATCATAGTCCGCCCGGGACACCAGAAAGGTAAAGTTCAGATTTCCCAAATCGTGGAACACCGCTCCGCCGCCGGAAAGGCGGCGGGCAAGATGCCCGCCCTCCTCTTCCAGTAGTGACGTTCTGCATTCCTTCCACGCGTTCTGGTTTCTGCCGATGACAACTGTGTTCTGGTTCTGCCATAGATAGAGGATGCACTGTCCCGGTTTCACCTGTTCCAGCAGATGCTGCTCGATGGCGAGATTCCGGTGGGGATCATAGCCGCTGCTCTCATAGAGGGCTATTCTTTCAATCATTCCTGATACCTCAGGATAGGCGTTCTGGAAGCCCGCACCTCATCCGGCCGGCCGATTTGGGCGTGGTGGGGAGATTCGTGCATATAGCCGGGATTCTCCTGAGCCAGAGTGTACAGTTCCCGGAATACCTCTGCAGCCCAATCCAGGGTCTGCCGGCTTTCGGTCTCAGTAGGCTCCAGCATCAGGGCCTCGTGGACGATCATGGGGAAGTACATCGTGGGTGGGTGCATACCGTAGTCAATCAGCGTTTTCGCCACATCCAGTGCGGAAACGCCGGTATCCTTCTTGAATTTACTCAAATCCAGCACGAATTCGTGCATACAGATCCGATCGAAGGCGGGGGTAAAGGTGCCCTTGATCTTCGCCATCAGGTAGTTGGCATTCAGCACCGCATTCTGAGCGGCTTCCGGAATGCCCTCCCGGCCCAGGGACAGGATATAGGTCAGGGCTTTCACAACCACCAGGAAGTTTCCGGCAAAGCCCCGCACCTGTATGTGCTCTCCCCCCTCCATCAGTGCGGATTTGGGCAGGAACCGGGCCAGCTTTTCTTTGCAGCCCACGGCACCCGCGCCGGGGCCGCCGCCGCCGTGAGGAGTAGCGAAAGTCTTGTGCAGATTCAGATGGACACAGTCAAAGCCCATATCGCCGGGACGAACCACGCCCATGACCGCGTTCAGGTTGGCACCGTCGTAGTAGCACAGGCCGCCAGCCTCGTGGACAAGCCGGGTGATCTCCAGAATGTGCTCGTCAAAAATACCTACAGTGTTGGGATTGGTCAGCATCAGGCCGGCGGTGTCCTCCCCCAGCACAGCCTTCAGGGCATCCAGATCCACACAGCCATCGGGCGCGGAAGGAATGTTCACCACCTGGAATCCGCACATGGCGGCGGTAGCGGGGTTGGTGCCGTGGGCGGAGTCGGGAACAATGATCTTCTTCCGCTTGGTGTCACCACGGGCATCGTGGTACTGTTTAATGAGCAGCACGCCGGTGAATTCGCCGTGGGCACCGGCGGCGGGCTGGAAGGTCATATCGTCCATGCCGGTGATCTCGCACAGAGCGGTGCGGATGGTATCCAGAACCTCCTGACAGCCCTCCGTGGTGTGCTTGGGAGCCAGCGGATGGATGTCCGTAAAGCCGGGCATGGCGGCCATTTCCTCGTCGATGCGCGGGTTGTACTTCATGGTGCAAGAACCGAGGGGGTAGAAGCCGCAGTTGACACCATGCACCTGCCTGTTCAGCTCCGTATAGTGGCGGCTCAGGTCTGTCTCACTGATCTGGGGCAGCTTGGGTTTTTCCCCGCGTTCCAGTCCGGCGGGCATGGAAATCGTGGGCACGTCACAGGCGGGAAGATATTGCATTCCCCGTCCGGGGACACTCTTTTCAAAAATCAGCTTCATGCGTTCAGCACCTCCCTGACAATGGCGGCAGTCCGATCCAGCTCCGCCTTGGAAACCTTCTCCGTGGCACACCACAGGATGCCCTCCGGAATGGGCAGACCGCCCAAAATACCCGCCTTTTCCAGCGCTTCCAGAACAGCGTCTGCCTTGGGCATTGTTGTCACGAACTCATGGAAGAAGGGGCCGGGATACACAAGGGACACCCCATCGATGGCGCACAGGGTCTCCGCCAGATAGTGGGCCTTGGCCATGGACTGCTCTGCCGCCTGAGCCATGCCCTCCGGCCCCATGGCCGCCATGTACACGCCAGCGGTTAGAGCACACAGTGCCTCATTGGAGCAGATGTTGGAGCTGGCCTTTTCCCGGCGAATGTGCTGCTCCCGGGCCTGTAAGGACAGGACAAAGGCCCGGTTTCCTTCGGAGTCTACGGTCTGTCCTACAATTCTGCCGGGCAGCTTGCGCATATATTTTTCCGTCGATGCCATAAAGCCCAGGTACGGGCCGCCGCAGCTCAGGGGCATACCCAAAGGCTGTCCCTCGCCCACCGCGATGTCTGCACCGCAGTCCTTGGGGGTCTTCATAATGGCAAGAGCGATGGGATTGCATCCCATGATATACACGGAGCCATTTTCGTGTACCAACTGGCCGATGGTCTCCGCATCCTCAAACTGGCCGTAGAAATTGGGCTGCTGGATATAAACGGAGGCCACATCTGGAGTCAAAAGCCCTTTCATCGCTTCCACATCCGTTATTCCGTCCTTGGCAGGAATGACCCGCAGCTCGTCTCCGGTGCCGTAGCAGTAGGTCTTCACCGTCTGGATCACGTCGGGATGGGCTGCCCCGGAGATCAGGGTCACCCGGCGCTTCCGGTCCCGACACATGGCGGCGGCTTCCGCCGCGGCGGTGGCACCGTCATAGACGGAGGCGTTGGATACATCCATGCCTGTCAGCTCACAAATATCCGTCTGATACTCGAAGATGGTCTGCAAAATACCCTGGCTCATTTCCGCCTGATAGGGGGTGTAGGCAGTGAGGAATTCCTCCTTGGCCGGGATATACTTCACAATACTGGGAATGTAGTGGTCATAGGCCCCCGCACCCCGCAGGACGGTGGGGAACACCCTGTTCTTTGCCGCCATGGCGGTCATCTTCTGGCGGACCTCCAGCTCGCTCATACCGTCAGGCAGGTTCAGGCCCTTTTCCAGATACATTTCGGCAGGGACATCCCGGTACAGCTCCCGGTAGTCGCTGACACCCACGGTGTGCAGCATCTCCTGCCGTTCCTCCCTGGTGGAGGGAACGTAGCTTGCCATAATCAGCCCTCCTCGGCGCAGAAGGCCTCGTAGGCGGCGGCATCCAGCAGCTCTTCTTCCCCGGTGATGTCCTTGACCTTGATGATCCAGGAACCGTAGGGATCCTTGTTGAGATTCTCAGGTGCGTCGTCCAGCTCCTCATTGACGGCGCAGACAATGCCGGACACGGGACAGATCAGATTGGAGACGGCCTTGACGGACTCCACATCGCCAAAGCTCTCACCGGCCACGACCTCGTCGCCGATGGCAGGCAGGTTCACGAACACCACATCGCCCAGCGCGTCCTGAGCAAAGTCAGAGATGCCGACGGTAGCGACGCCGCTCACCACATCTACCCACTCATGGGTCTTGGAATACTTCAGATCAGCAGGATACAGCATAATAATTACCTCCAAAATGTTATTAAAATTAAAAATATTGATTTTCGGACATCACAGAACCGGCTGGCCGAAGGGCGGCAGGTCCTGACGCATATGACGGGCAACAACGGCAGCCTTCAGCTTTTTGCCCCGGACATCCACTTCCAGCACGTCATCCTTGGTCACGCCGCTGGACAGGTAGGCAAAGCCGATGGAGCGCTTTCCGGTGGTATCCAGAATATTGCCTTCTTCATCGAAGTTATAGTAAGGAACCATGGTGCCGGAGGTGATCCAGCCTACGTGCTCTCCGTTCTTGTAGACATCCATTCCGCCCCGCATAACACCCCTGTCCTTCAGGGCAATGGGGAATACCTTCTTGGGAGTGCCCCCTTCCTTCTGGGCAAGCAGCAGCTCCTTGCCGACAAAATCCCCCTTTTCCTCCACAAAGCTCACGGCGAATTTCGCAAGCGACACGGCAAAAATAGGAATTTCCGCTCCGCTGTGATCGGTGCCCAGCTCATGGCCGTACAGCGGCAGGCCTGCTTCCAGCCGCAGGGTATCCCGGGCGCCCAGAGCGGTGGGCTTGGCGCCCAGCTCAATCAGGCGGTTCCACAGCCACACCACTTCCTTCGCGTCAATGAACAGTTCCCAGCCGATGGGGTCGCCGGTGTAGCCGGTCTTGGAAATGCAGACGGTGCGGCCCTCCATGGTCAGCTCATTCAGGTCGTTCTTCTTGGGGCCGGTGAGGAAATCACTGCCGGACAGTTCTTTCAGAATCCGCTCGCTGTCCGGGCCTTGCACGGCGATAGAGGAATAGGTATCGGTGATATTGGTGATGGTGCAGTCGTAGCCCGGCAGGTATTTGGAAAAGTGCTGTAGGTCTTTGTCGGTATTGGAGGCGTTGACCACCACCATGTAGTTATCCTCGGTGAACATATACAGGTAGGCGTCATCCACAGCGCCGCCGGTCTCATCGGGGATCATGCAGTACTGCGCCCGTCCGGGCACCAGGTCCGCGGCGTTGTTGGACAGCACCTTCTGCAAAAAGGCCAGCCGGTCCGGACCTTCCACGATCAGCCGTCCCATGTGGGACACGTCGAAGATGCCGCAATGGCGGCGGTCATACAGATGCTCGGCAACGATACCCTCCGGGTACTGGATGGGCATTTCCCATCCGCCAAAATCCACCATGGTGGCTCCCGCCGCCATGTGGGCATCGTAGAGCGGGGTACGCTTCAATTCGCTCATGTTTCAAGTCTCCTTCCATTTATTCGATTCCCGCGGCTTGCAGAATTGCGGGAATCTTTGCTTCTGCACCGATGGACATGATGTGAACACCGGCGCACAGGCATTCCTTTTTGATGCTGCCGATCAGCTCCGACGCAAGCTCACAGCCCAGTTTCCCCGGCAAGCCCTTGACCCCAGTGCGCTTTCCTTCCTCGGCGGCGGCCTCCAAAGCGTCAATTTGGGACTGGGGAACAGCAATTCCGGGAACATTTTCGTTCATGTACTTTGCCATTCCCGCGGATTTCAGCGGAATAATGCCCGCCATGATGGGCACATGGATGTCCGCCTTGTCGGCAGCGTCCAGAAAGCGTTTCAGACTTTCCGTGTCGAAGATGCCTTGGGTTTGGATGTATTGGGCACCGGCATCCACCTTCTGACGGAGTTTGCTGATTTGCAGAATCATCGGTTCATAGACCGGGGTCACTGCCGCACCCTTGAAGAACTTTGGCGCAGGGCCGGTCAGGGGATTGCCGCCGCAGTCACAGCCGGTCTGTTCCATTTTGGACAGCATTCTGAGAATTCCTACAGAGTCCAGATCGTACACGGGCTTTGCTTCCCGGCAGTCCCCCACCACAGGATGGTCGCCTGTCAGCGCCAGCATGGTGTCAATGCTGAAGGAGGCTGCGCTGAGCAGATCCGCCAGAATCGCCATGCGGTTTCGATCCCGGCCCGTGACCTGTAAGATTGGCTCCAATCCCGCCTGCTTCAGATGAATGCACAGGCCCAGAGAAGAGGCTTTCAGGCAGGCGGACTGCATATCAGTGACATTGATGCCGTGCACCGCTCCGGTGAGCAGCTTTGCGGTTTCCAGAACGCCCGTAAAATCAGAACCCTTGGGCGGGGCCATTTCCGCTGTTACCGCGAAGATACCCGAATCCAACGCCTTTTTAAGCTGGCTCATTTTGTTCCCTCCCTCAGATTCAGATGTCCCGGATGGGCGGTATAGGCTTTATCCGGGCGGGACTCAAACAGCCGCTGTTCCTGACCGATTTCCGTCAGGCGCTTAGCAATCTGCACCCAGGCGCAGTCATTGCTGGGATCAACCTCGCATTTCCCGTTTTTCTGTCCGCCGCAGGGGCCGTTCACCAGTCCCTTGGCGCAGCGGGTCACAGGGCAGATGCCCCCGGTCTGACCCAGCACGCAGTCGCCGCACATCCGGCAGTATTCGTGGAAAATGCCCATCCGCTCCACCTGTCCTAAGAACAGGGTGTTGTTCGCCGGATAGACGGGCAAGTGAACGTTGTCCGCCACGGTCTGCACGCCGTCGCCGCAGGCCATACCCACGATGGCTTTCGCGCCACAGGCGCGTAAGGCTTTGGTATCCTTCTTCACCAGCAGTTTATGGCAGCACTCGGCGGGCAGCGCTGTAGCAACTATCTCAATGCCGTTTTCTTCCAGAATCTGCTTCATTTCGGCAATTTCCTTCTCGCCGCCGGTCTGGCAAGCGGTGGCACAGCTTCCGCAGCCAACGATCGCCACCTTTTTCACGCCCTCCAGCATGGCAAGCAATTCCTCCAGCGGCTTTTTCCTTGTGATTATCATGCTTTTTGCTCCTTTCCAGGCATCAGAAAAAGCGCAAAATGCCTTTTAACGACATTTTGCGCTTCTGCTGAAAACCTGAGAGATTCCCGGAAATGATTCCGGTTGCACCTTCGGTGTGCCTTACTAATTTAGCACTCTACAGAATACCGTCATGGCACAGTCCTTTTGCCTGAGAGTTTCTGCTTTCCCCTTCGGCGTCCGTTTGTCGGAACTCTCCTGAGCCAGTCTTCCGATGATATGAAGTTGGTTGCCTTTTTTATTCAGCCTTCCAGTGTGGTACAGCCTGTGTAGGCGTAGAATTCCCCCAGGACCTCGTCCTGAATGGCCTTCAGAGTGGCGGAGTCCTTGCCGCCCACCGGCGCTCCGTTGAGAGAACTGGCATGGAGGCAGAAATTGGAAGAGGAGGATACGATGATCTCGTCCGCGTTCTTCAGGAACTCGAAGGTGAAGGGCTTTTCCATCACCGGAATGCCCAGCCGATAACAGGCCTGAATCATGTGAGTTTTGGCAATGCCCCGGAGGATAAATTCATCGTTGGGGTGGGAGTAGAACACGCCATCCTTCAGCACGGACACGTTGGAGTGGGCGCACTCGGTCACAATGTCCCCCCGGTGGAATACCGTTTCGGCGAAGCCCGCGTTCTTGGCACGCTGAGCGGTCAGAACGCTGGGCAGCAGGTTCAGGGTCTTGATGTTGCAGTGATAGAACCGGGTATCCTCCTCGTCATTGATGGCAATGGGCACGTTGGGGTCATTCAGGGTCTGGGGACGGATCAGCACCCAGAGCTTTCCGGGGATGTCCGGCGCGTAGACGTGGTTCCGTTCCTCAACGCCCCGGGTCACCTGCCAGTATACGAAGTTGATTTTGCTGTCTACCTTCTGAAGAAGCTCCGTCAGAAGCTTCCCCAGGGCATCCTTGTCCATGGGAATGCGGATATCCAGCAGCTTTGCGCTGGTGTAGAACCGATCCAGATGATCCTGAAGGAGGTACACCTTCCCATTGGCGCCGACCGTCGCGTCATAGCAGCCGTCGCCGAAGAAATGGACCCGGTCGTTAAAGGGCACCATTACCTCCGACGGGGATCCGATTTTTCCGTCATAATATGCCAGTGCTTCCATTTTTCTATGCTCCTTATACGAGTTTTCAGATACGGCCTAAGAAATCGTATGATTGAACGCCCGCCGGGAATCTCCGGTACGCGTCTGTCATTTTGGCGCTTTTACGCCGAATTTCAGTTCTACGGCCTTCTTGATAAGCTCCACGCAGTTGTCAAGCCCCAGAGCCGCCGTGTCTAGGCACAGGTCGAAGTTGGAAATGACCTTCCACTGGCGGCCGGTGTGATACTTGTAGTAGCTTTCCCGATACCGATCCAGCCGGTCGATGTAGTGGGCGGCCTCCCAGCGGCTGATTCCCTGACGGGTCACTTCTCTGGCGACCCGTGCCTCATAGGGCGCGTCAATGTACAGCTTCAGCACGTTGGGCTTATCCCGCAGGACAAAGTCCGCCGCCCGGCCGACACAGACATAGCTTTCGCAGTCCAGCAGCTCCCGGAGCACCTTGGACTGGTAGTTGAACAGATTTTCGTCGCTGATGAAATTGCCGCTTTCCGGAGGGATCAGCTTGCCGTCATAGACCTTCTGAGATACCTTATACAGCAGGGTCTTGCGGGTATTCTCATCCGCTTTGGCAAAGACGGCCTCGCTGATGCCGCTGTCGTCGGAGGCCAGACGCAGAAGCTTCCGGTCGTAGAGGTCAATGCCGTAATCCGCGGCCAGTTTCTTCCCGATATAGCTGCCGCCGCCGGAACCGCAGGTTCGGGTAATGGCGATGGCAAAGTTAGTCTGAGACATACGCACCTCTCCTTATACGAGTTTTCAGATAGACCCTAAGAATAGTATTACTGACCAAGATAGGCCTTTTTTACTCTGGGATCGTCCAGCAGGGACGCCGCGTCACCCGAAATGCGGATGGTTCCCGTCTCCAGCACATAAGCCCGGTTGGATATGGACAGAGCCATTTTGGCGTTCTGCTCCACCAACAGCACCGTAATGCCGGCTTTGTTGACCTCCTGAATGATGTCGAAGATCTCCTGCACCAGCAGGGGGGACAGACCCATGGAGGGCTCGTCCATGAGAATCATTTTGGGCCTTGCCATCAGCGCCCGTCCCACCGCCAGCATCTGCTGCTCGCCGCCGGAGAGAGTGCCCGCCAGCTGACGGCGGCGCTCACTTAAACGGGGGAACCGGGTGTACACCTCCGCCATGGTCTTTGCCATGGCGGTTTTGTCCGCGTAGGCGCCCATTTCCAGATTTTCCGCCACGGTCATCTGGGGGAAAATATGCCGTCCCTCAGGTACATGCGCCAGCTTCAGGGTAATGATTTTGCTGGGGGTGGTTTTGATCAGGTCGTGACCGTCAAAGACGATGCTGCCGGAGGCCGCTTTCTCAAGTCCCGTGATGGTTCGAAGGGTCGTGGTTTTGCCCGCGCCGTTGGCGCCGATGAGAGAGACGATCTCTCCGTCGTTGACCGTCAGAGAAATGCCGTTCAGCGCCTGAACCGCGCCGTAATTGACGCAAAGATCCTTCACTTCAAGCATTTTTCGCCACCTCCTGTGCCGTCTTGTCCTTGCCGAGGTACGCCTCGATGACCTTTTGGTTGTTTGCGATCTCCTCCGGAGTGCCGGAAGCGATGGTGGTGCCGAAGTCCAGCACCTGAATCCGCTGGCAGATTTTCATGACCAGGCTCATGTCGTGCTCGATGAGCAGCACCGAAACCTTGAACTCCCTGCGGATATAGTCGATGATTTCCAGAAGCTCCTCGGTTTCCGTCGGGTTCATGCCGGCGGCAGGCTCGTCCAGGAGCAGCAGCTTCATGTTGGTTGCCAGCGCCCGGGCGATTTCCAGCCGGCGCTGCTGACCGTAGGGCAGGTTGTCCGCCTCCAGCTCCTCTTTGCCGTCCAGGTGCACCACCCGCAGCAGCGCCTTTGCCTGCTGGGCAGCGGCCTGCTCCTGGACCCAGTAGGCCTTGGTGCGGAAAATGGCCTGGGGCATTCCGTAGGGAAGCTCCGCGAGCATGGCGGCCTTGACGTTTTCCAGCACCGTCATTTTCTTGAACAGCCGGATGTTCTGGAAGGTACGGGCAATGCCCGCGTGGACGATCTGGTGGGTCTTCTTTCCGTTCATCCGTTCTCCGTTCAGGTAGAAGGAGCCCTCCGTAGGCTTATACACGCCGGTGATGAGGTTGAAAACCGTAGTCTTTCCGGCGCCGTTGGGGCCGATAAGACCCACCAGCTCGGATTCTCCGATTTCCATATTGAAGTCGTCCACTGCCTTCAGGCCGCCGAACTGGATCCCCAGATGCTGGCACCGAAGGACGGGAGCTTTCGTTTCCTGTGCCATACGCTCACGCTCCTTCCTTCACTTTTTCACGCCTCCAGAGCTTTTCCAGAAGCCGGGTCAGACTGAATTCCCAGTGCCCGAAGATTCCGCCGGGACGGAAGAGCATAACCAGCACCAGAACAACGGAGTAGGCCAGCATCCGATAGGTGGCGAAGTTCCGCATGGCCTCCGGCAGCATACTCAGGAAGGCCGCGCCGATGACGGAGCCGGTGAGAGAGCCGGTGCCGCCGATAATGACCTCGGACAGAAGCTCCGCCGAATAGGCGAAGTTGAAGTTGGTGGGAATCATGGCGGTCATGTAGTGGGCGTAGATGCCGCCGCCGATACCGGCGAAGAAGGCGGAAATGGCAAAGGTCATGACCTTGTAGTAGGTGACGTTGATGCCGGAGGCGGAGGCCGCGATGTAGTCCTCCCGGATGGCCCGGATGGTGCGGCCGTACTTGCTTCTGACGAACAGGAACATCACGGCTACGCAGACCACCATGACCCAGAAGGCTCTGGGGAAGGTGGACAGCTTCAGAATACCGCTCATGGTTTTGCCGCCGCCGGTAATGGAGAAGTTGCAGAAGCACACCCGGATGATCTCCGCGAAGGCCATGGTCACAATGGCCAGGTAGTCGCCCCGCAGACGCAGAGCCGGGATGCCCACCAGCACGCCCATGATGCCGGCAGCCAGGCCTCCCGCCAGAATCGCCACCAGGAACAGCCCCAGATCAGGCAGACCCTTTCCGGTGAGCAGGCCGGAAACAATGGCGGAGGCATAGGCGCCTACGGACACAAAGCCCGCGTGACCCAGAGAAAATTCTCCCATGAAGCCCACAACCAGGTTCAGAGAGGCTACCATAATAATGGTATAACAGGCGGTGGTGCAGATGCCCTGGATATAGGTGGTGGAGGTTCCGAAGACTCCGGCCGAGAACAGGAGGCTCAGCACCCCGAATACCAGCGCCACGCCGACGGCGTTCAGCAGGTAGGAAATGCGAATTTTCTTACTCATTTTTCCTTGCCTCCTTACACCTTTTCTCCCACGTTCTTGCCCAGAATGCCGGAGGGCTTCACCAGCAGAATCACGATCAGGGTTCCGTAGGTGACGGCCTCATACCAGCCCGGGGCGAAGAGCTTTACGAATATTTCAATCAGTCCCACCAGGATGCCGCCCAGCATGGCGCCGGGGATGACGCCGATACCGCCGAGAACCGCCGCGATAAAGGCCTTCATGCCCATCATGGAGCCCATGTCGTTGGTGACACGGGGATAGGTGGCGCAGTACATAAGCGCCGCCACCGCCGCAAGCCCTGAGCCGATGGCAAAGGTAAGGGTGATGATCTTGTCAACGTTAATGCCCACCAGTGTGGAGGCATCCTTGTCCTGGGGAACGGCCCGCATGGCCTTTCCTAGATTGGTTTTCTTTACGAAGAACTGCATTGCCAGCATGATGAGCAGCCCGATGGAGATGGTCAGCAGCACATTCAGGGGCAGCGACACCGTGCCGATGCGCACCGTGGGCAGAGAGAAAATCGACTGCACATTGTGAGGCTTGGCGCCAAAGAGCACCATTGCCAGGTTTTCCAGGAAAATGCTCATGGCCAGCGCCGTGATCAGCGCGGACATGGAACCGGCCTTGCGCACCGGTCTGTAGGCCAGAATCTCCACCAGCACCCCCACCAGAGCGCAGACAACGATTGCGATGATCACCGCCATCCATGCGGGCATTCCCGCGTTCACCATCAGCGGAATGGTATAAAACAGGGTGTAAGCGCCGATCATGATAAAGTCGCCGTGGGCAAAATTGATCATGCGGATGATGCCGTAAACCATGGTGTAGCCCAAAGCGATCAGCGCATAGATAGCCCCCTGGTTCAGCCCGTTGATGAGACCCTGGACAAATAGGGATGCTGTCATAATCCGTTCACCTTCCTTGTAATATGTGCGTGCGGCAGCGGGTGACTGCCGCACGCGTTTTTATACGAGTTTTTAATAAAACGCTTAAAAGCGTTTTATTAGGACGCAGGATTGC
>OLHG01001114.1_pt1 | contig 17234 bp, 18 predicted proteins | sample 1605971 | NCBI WGS metagenome assembly OLHG01 (sample SAMN03283289) | human gut metagenome | biome: human-associated habitat; material: feces | host: Homo sapiens | place: Peru | collected 2012 | reverse complement strand
ATTATCCCTCCTATATATATTGTAACAAATTAAAAAAGTAAACAGTTCTTTTTTTTATCTGTCTACTTTTATTGTATCACTTCAATCCTAGTACTTAATTTTCTTTGATATCTAAATCTTTAAGATCTCCACTTTCAGTTAAAACCTTATTAACCGCAGCTGTGGCATCTTTAATTTTATCTGAGCAAAACTTAGCAAGACTCATTGCCTCACTATATTTTTTTATTGCATTATCTAAATCAACATTTCCCGTTTCTAGTTCTTTAACAATTTGTTCTAAAGAACCTAAAGCTTGTTCAAAAGTTTTATTTTCCATTTTTAACCTCCATTACTTTTGCACTTATATTACCTTTTGCAAATGAAATATCTATCTCATCACCTTGTTTTAAACCTTTAATATTATTAATTACTTTATCATTATGTTTTACTATACTATAACCCTTATCTAAAATACTAAGAGGATTTAAAAGCGATAAACTTTTTATAAGCATATCAAGTTTATTAGCACTTTTATCAATTAACATTGAGGGATTTGTAAATACATAACTAGACATAACATTTTCATATAAATGTGTTTTTTTAACAACAATATTTTCCATATTATTTTTTAAATTATCAATTAAAGTATCAAGTTTTTGTTCTTTAATTTCATACATTGAATATGGATTTTTCAGAATATAACTACGTTTAAATCTTTCAAGCATTATAAATTTTTGATTTACCATATTTTTAATATTTTTAGTACATCTTATAACAAGATTATTAATTAAAATCTGCGTATCCATTATTGTTGGTACACACATCTCTGCAGCCCCAGTAGGAGTTGGTGCTCTAAGATCTGCGACAAAATCCGCTATAGTGAAATCAATTTCGTGACCAACAGCACTTATAATCGGCGTTTTACAGTCATAAATTGCTCTTGCAACCATTTCTTCGTTAAAAGCCCATAAATCCTCGATTGAGCCTCCACCTCGACCTACGATAATTGTATCTAAATTAAAACTATCTGCTTTTTGAATTTGACTTACAATATTATATTTAGCATCAGGTCCTTGTACTAAACTTGGAAATAAAATAACCTGACATATTGGAAATCTTCTTTTTATTGTTGAAACTATATCTTTAATTGCGGCTCCAGTATCGGCAGTTATAACACCAACCTTCATTGGGTACTTTGGAATCATTTTTTTATGTTCTTTATTAAATAAACCTTCGGCAGCAAGTTTCTTTTTTAATTTTTCATATTCAATAAAAAGTCTACCTATTCCATCCAAACTCATTTTTTCTACGTATATTTGATAACTTCCTGAGGCTGGATAACAAGAAATCCTTCCCTCGATTAAAACTTGATTGCCGTCCTGAGGTACGAAATCTAAAGATTTTGCACTTGAAGCAAACATTACAGCATTTATTCTTGAATTATCGTCTTTTAAAGTAAAATATAAATGACCTCTTGTATGATTTTTAAAATTTGATATTTCACCCTTAATATATACTTTGTTTAAAAAATAATCTTTATCAATAAGGTTTTTAATGTAATTATTAATTTCACTAATGCCTAAATAATTATATTCCATTATCTATCCTTTATTATCTTATCAAGAACAGCATTAATAATTTTTCTAACATTATCATCACTATATTTTTTAGAAAGTTCTATTGCTTCATTAATTACTACGATTTCTGGTGTATCTGTATATAAAAGTTCATAGATAGCCATTCTTAAAATTGCAGCTCCAGTTTTATCTATCCTGTCAATTGTCCAATCATTCATATATTTATTTGCCATATTATCGATTTGAGTTTTATAAGTTACACAACCATAAACTATTTGTTTTACAAATTCATTTTCAATTGGAACATTATCTTTTATTGTATCATCAATACTTGCTTTAATTTTTTGAGCATCCGCAATATCTAGTTGATATAAAATAACCATTATTTTTTCTCTTAATACGCTTCTTTTAGTTTCCATACATACTCCTTTTTCACATACAATAAATTATAACATAATTTTCTTAACAATAAAAGAATGAATTAATTTCTATCTTTTTAAATTATCAATGTAATTACACTTTTTTAAATATTCAAATTTAAAGTTACCAACAACTTTATCATTTTCATAAATAGTCCCACTTTTTGAAGAGGACAAAGATGGATAAACAAATAAGTATTTTCCTTTATAAAATGACATAGCAAAATCAGAATATAAAAGTGGATATTTTATATTTTTTCCATAAACCCCATAAATTGTATCATTGCCGACTTGGCCAGTTATCATATTATTTGTAATGGAAATACATCCTTTTTCTCTATTAAATATTATATCACTTTCAAATTTTATTCTAAGCTCTAATTCAAAAATATCTTCCATATTATTTTATATCACCAATTAGCTTTTTTAAAAATTCAGAAATTATTTTAGAACTTTTTTCTAAAAAAGTATCATAGGTTATTACATTATGATTATTAGGTATATCAGAAATACTTCTTACAATAATAAAAGGTACCCCAGCAAAAAAGGCAGTCTGAGCTATACTTGCACCCTCCATATCAACACATAGTGCATCAAATTTATAATGGATTTTCTCACTCATTTTCTTATCCGTGCAAAATATATCCCCCGAAGCAATTACACCTTTTAAAATATTTGTATTTTTTATAGAAATATCACTTGCAAGTTTAAGTAAATAATCATCACTATTTATATATACACCACAGTTAGGAATATAACCTTTTTCGTGATCAAATGCTGTTATATCAAAATCGTGCTGAACAAGTTTTTCGCCAATAACTATATCAAGTACATTGAGTTTATCAGTTAATCCTCCGGCAACACCAACATTTATTATAAAATCGACCTTCATATTATCAATCATAATTTGTGTGCACCTTGAGGCATTTACTTTACCAACTCCACATAATCCTAAAATACAGTTTTTATTTTCTATAGTGACTTCATAAAATTTTATTCCAAACATTTCGTATTCATTTTCAATATTTGAAAATTTTAGAACTTCATTTATTTCCTCATCCATAGCAAAGATTATACCTATTTTCATAAAATTTTTCCTTTCCAAGATATTTTATCACATTAATAATTATTTTCATATAAAAATAAAGTATATTTCAACTTTATTTCTTCTTTCTAAAAAATGTTCTAATAACGTAGTATAAAAATGCACAATATATTGCTATGTAAATCCATACAAGAATTGTTTCAATTATGCCTGTTGTATTAGCGACAATAATATGATAAATAGAATTATGAAAGTATTTGTTAACTAAAGCAGAAAATTCAGGTACGCCAAGCATTCTTTCTATTATATCAAGTAACCTTAAGAATATATCTAGTATACAAATTATATAAACAACATTACTAAATTTTCTAAAAAATACAATTGTTAATATTATTAATAAAATTATTATAATTAAATCTATATCCATCTTATAACCACCTACTTTATAATATTACCACAAAAATAATGTAAAAAAAAGTATTAATTAATTAAAAATTATAATAATATTAATGAAGTAAAATATATATTAAACTTATTAAAGAACATATTAATCCCACTAAATAAAATAGTTTAATAATGTCTGTTTCCTTAAAACCTAGCATTTCAAAATGATGATGAAGCGGGCTTTTTAAAAATATCTTTTTATTAAAATATCTTATAGAAATAATTTGAATAAAGCTTGAAAGAGTTTCAATGATGAATACTAAACCAATTATGATAAGTGAGAGTTCACATTTAAGTAAAATAGAAACTGATGCAAGTGTGGCTCCTAAAGAAAGAGAACCTAAATCACCCATAAATATTTTGGCAGGATAAAAATTAAAAAACAAAAATCCTATTAAAGCTCCTGCCAAAGTAAAACAAAAAATACCTATTTCTTCATAACCCAAAATAAATGGACTATTAAAGGCAATAATTCCATAAGAAATAAAAGATATCGTGCATAATCCTGCAGCAAGACCGTCAAGACCATCTGTAATATTTACTGCATTAGAACTACCAACAAGCATAAATAGAATTAAAAGACCATATAAATATTTTAAATCAATTGAAAATAAATAAAAATTAAGAACTGTATTATTTCCTGAAATTAAAAATAAGATAAAGAAAAACACACCAATAATTACTTGAATAAAAAACTTTAAAATAATTGAAATGCCTTTATTATTATGAAACCTTATCTTAAGGAAATCATCAATAAATCCAAGAAATGCATATAAAATAAATACACATAATATTATAAATAAATTTAAGTTAAAATGAATATTCTTATTTAAAAACAAAAAAATAATTATAAATAATGTGCTAATTATGAAAATAACTCCTCCCATTGTCGGAGTTCCCTCTTTTAAAAGATGTCTTTTAGAAATAGTTTTTGATATACTTTGATACATATGACATTTCTTAAAAAATGGTACTACTAAAAAGCCTAATACTAATGAAGATAAAAAACCTAATATTAAACATAAAATAGTTTTAGTTAAAATCATATTTTTCCTCATTAAATTTTATGTAATTAAAAAGTAAATAGAACTATTCTTAATAAAATAATATTATTTAAGCATTAACATTACAGTTGAACCCTCCTCTACATAAGTACCTACTTCAGGAGATTGATAAAATACTTTTTCACCATTGCCAGAAAGCTCAATTTTAAATCCTTTTAAAGTTTTTTTAGCATCCTCTAGGCTTTTTCCTGTAACATCAGGAACATAGGTATATTTTTTATCTAAATAATTATACTCTTTAGGCATTCCCTCTTTTGAGGGCTTTATACCTAAAATATCTATTGCACTTGTAAAAATACTTTTAGCAACTGGAGCAGAGGCAGTACCACCATATTGAGTAACATTTTTGGCTCCATCAATAGCAACATATATAACAATTTTAGGATTATCCGCGGGCATAAAACCTACAAAAGATAAAATATAGCTCGAAGAGGAATATTTTCCATCAACAACTTTTTGGGCAGTACCTGTTTTACCACCAACACGATAATTTTCAATATATGCATTTCTTCCTGTACCATTAGCAACAACACTTTCTAAAGTAAATCTAACAAGAGAGGAAGTATCCTTACTAATAACTTTTTTTACTAAAACTTTTTCATTATAATCAAGAAGTGCCCCACTTTCATTCATCAAACTTTTAACTATGTAAGGTTTATATAAATTTCCACCATTTACAGCAGCACTTACTGCGGTTATTTGTTGTATTGGGGTAACACTTATTCCTTGTCCAAATGCTGTTGTTGCAGTTTCCACTGGGCCCATTTTATTTATATTAAAAAGTATTCCATTACTTTCACCATTTAAATCTATTCCGGTTTTCTGACCAAAACCAAAACTTTTTATATAACTCATTAATTTTTGTGTACCTAGTTTTTGTCCCATTGATACAAATCCTGGGTTGCAAGAATTTTCCACTACCTCAAGATAAGTTTGCGTTCCATGACCCCCATGTTTCCAACAATGTAGTGTTGCACCCTCAACATTAATGGAGCCACTGTCAGTAAAAGTATCTTTGAATAAATCAATAGTTTTTTCCTCAATCGAAGAGGCAAGCGTAATTATTTTGAAAGTAGAACCTGGTTCATAAGTCATCCATATAGGAAGATTTCGATTAATCGTTTCAGTATCATAATCTTTATAATTATTTGGATCAAATCCTGGTCTTGAACCCATAGCAAGTATTTCTCCACTTTGGGGATCCATAGCAAGTATTAAAGCGTGCTCAGGAGTATATTTAGAAACTATCTCATCAAGGGCACCCTCAACCGCTTTTTGTAAATTTAAATCAATAGTTAACCCTATAGTTATTCCATCAGTCGGACTTTCATAAACCTGTGCCATTTTAAGGCGATTTCCTTTACCATCAGAAAAATATTTAATAGAGCCATCTTCACCTTTTAAATATTCATCATAAATAAGTTCAAGTCCACTTAGACCTTGATTATCTATACCAACATAACCTAAAGTATGTGATAAAAGTTCTTTATAGGGATAATACCTTTTACTTTCTTTTAAAAGATAAACTCCATCATAATTTAAAGCATTTATTTTATCTGAGGTTTCATAAGAAAGTCTTCTTCCCTCTGGATGGACTCTTTCAACTGATGTCTTCTTACTTACGTGAGCAAGCATATCTTCATAAGAGGTACCTAAAATATCAGATAAATCTTTTGCAACCTTTTCTTTATTTTTAATTTGTCTTGGTACTAAAACAAGGGAGGTAGTTGTAATATTATCTGCAAGTACCAAGCCATTTCTATCCACTATTTTACCCCTATCAGCTTTAATAGGAAGATTTCTTGAATATAAATCATCTGACAGGTTTTTAAGTTTATTATAGCTTATTACCTCAATATAAAACACTTTTATTATTACACATAAAAGAATTATAAATACAAATAAAAAAATATATCTAATACGTGTATGAATTAGTTTATAAAACATATCATCACCTATTTAAATATATTTATTTTCTTTTAGAATATTATTATACATCAATAATTTTTGAATCTAATATCTCAATTATCTGTTTTATTGCATCAATAGTATCCTCATATTTTATACTTTTAGCATAGTTAAGTTTCTTACTATAATTATTAAATAGTTCTTTTAACACAATACTATCTTTTATTATTTCAAATATATCATTTAAGTATTCTATATTAAAGTTTGTGTTCCTATGCTTAAAAGTTCTTTCTATTGCTTTAGCAAGTGTAATTTTATTTACTTTATCAATATGATTATTGACTATGATATACATATCATAAAAATCTTTTGCCCTAGTCGTAGAAATATTTTTACTAATTATACTTTCAAATTTTTCAGCAATTATGGTTTCAATTGTATATGCCATAATGTTAATAGTTTTATCTTCAAAAATAGAATTATATTTATATTTTATTTCTCTTGGTGTAATTATATCTCCAGTAGTTACTTCTATAAAGAAGTGAGTTTTTAATTTATCAAATTCTCCATATACATTTATTCTATAGCCACCATAAACATCATCTAATCTAATATCTTTAACACTTTCAATCTTAAAGATTAAACCATCTTTTATATCTATTGACAATATTTTTTCAAAAATATTTCTAATTGTTTCTTCATTAAGTGGAATACTTTTTAAAGTAGCATCTATATCTTTTGTAGTCCTCATATCACTTCCTATAATTGAAGAAAGTAATACACCGCCCTTTAAAATGATGTTATCCCTATACTTGCTTTTTTCTAATCTCATTAATACATGTTCAAAGAAAAACATTTGATGAAGATGTAGTGATACATCATTACTTCCATTAGCACGTTTTTTAATAAGGGCATTAAGTTTATCACTATTCATTGTAAAATTACCTGCATAATTTCTGCTACTTCTTTTTCAATATTTAATTTTTTTGAATACTTAGCAAGTTTTAGAATATCTTTATTTTTTCTTTCTGCATACCATTTTAAAGCTTTAGTATATATTTCTTTATCCATATGATTTTTATCTTTAATAATATCACAAATAGTTCTTTCAACATCATAACATTTAATATCCATACCAAATGGAGATTTAATAGTTTCCATTCCTAAATTTAAAATGTTATTATTTACATAATGAAGTGATACAACATCAATATTTTGTAATGTTCCACCATAACCACGAGGTACAGTAATATCAAAATATAGAGGTGTTCTATCTGATAGTTCATGTAAAAATAAAGATGTAGTATAAGAAAATATAGCATTTTTACTTTTAGAAATTATTTTATAATATTCATCATTAATAATATTAGGTAATGAATAGTATCCGGTTGAAACTCTTTCTAATTTTCCACCATCGCATAGTCTTTTTAATGCCATTTTATTTAATCCATTATCTACCACTTCTTTAGTAGTAACGTATCCATCATTTTTTTGTACTAATTGTAAAATTTTTTCTAAATCACTCATAAGCAACACCTCTCTTATAATAATTATACAATAATTACTCATAAAAGGAAATAAATTTTGTTACTTTTTTAATTATTATTCTAATACTTTAATTTTAAAAGTAACCCGTTTTCCGCAAAATAGACTATAAAATTTTACAAATGTATATAATTTTATAAAAATTAATGTTAGATATACACTGGATTTTCAAGATATACCAGATATTTTTTATATTTTGGTATTATTGTTGTTACAAATTAATCTTATTATTTTTGAGAACTATTGCAAGATATATTGGAATAACCACTATAATAGGATTCATATATCTCAAATAAGCATTTACTGGAGATAAGAAGCAAAATGCAAGTGTTAATACAATTGGGATAGAAAATAATAAATTAATATACCTCTTTTTATATATTGCATAACCTATTAATATCAATAGTAGCCAAGTATAAACTCCAGTGTTATAAATTAAACCTATCCCTTTCGTAACTTTTAATTTATTTGTGAAGTTAGTAATAAAATTTCTTTCTGCTTTAAAAATCTTAAGATAATGTAAATTAAAATATCCGGTATTAACTCTTTTATTATAAACTACGATAAACCACGCAACTCCATCTTTATAATCTTTTTTAAGAGGATAAAAATATCCATAATAATTTTCTAAGAAACTATCTACATACACTTTAGGATGTTTTTTTAAACATTTAAACCAAAAATTAAAATACTCTAATAATTCTTTTTTATCATTAACTTTCCAAGGAAATTTAACAGGATCAGAAAGTTCAGGCTGATATTTCTTTTTGATTTCTTTAATACTCATACGGTAAAGATTTTCTACGTATTCTCTTTCTTTATCGGTAAGTTCATTATCATAATATTTAATGTATCTAGCTGTTTGCTGTATAGGAACCGATAGTGTTTCTCTTATATTCGAGGGCTCAACTTTAAAATAATCTAATGCTTTATTATAACCAAATTGAAATACTAAAAATGAAGCGATGAACGATAATATCACTTTTCTAATACCTTTTCTAAAGACAAATGGTATAAGTGAGGCAATAACAATATAAATTCCATTATTTCTAAATAAAATAACCATTAAACTTGCTAAAAAAAGTATAACTCCATTTTTTCTAGTATTTTCCATATAAAACTTATAATAATATATTAGAAACCAAATAAAGAATAAATAATAATAAGTATCCTTTACAATGGTATACCCATTTATATACCATACTGGATTAAATAAGAAAAATATAAAAGTAATTATTCTTATTATTTTTGGTGTATCAATATCTTTCATAAATTTAAATATATATGCAAATGTAAATGATGAAAAGATCATCTGTGGAAAAGTATATAAAAAGACTCCTAAGTTATCATTATAAATAAGCCTACCTAACTTCATTGCAAATCCCATCAGTAAAGTTGGAAATACAGGATGATGATTAGAAAACTTATCTATTCCATAAAAATAATTAAGTTCTTGCAAACCATCCCAATGTACTGGCCCAGGATAAAAAAATATAATTATTGGAATGCTAAATGCAAAAAATATAATAAAAGTAATAAGTAAAGGATTTTTTTCAAATATACAATTATATAATCTGTTCCCTTTTTTACTAGTTTTTAATTTATCAAATAATTTATATATTCCCACAATTAATAAATAAAGTAAAATGAAAATAATTATAAATGCAAAAAGACTTTTTATAATATTTCTTTTATAAAATAAATAATCTATAATATGAAACTTCTTAATTGAATAACCAAATAAGAAACATATAGTTAAAATAAAACTTAAAATAATTCCAATTTTTGACAACTTCTTCATAAATAGTATTTTATCACTATATATAAATAAGTGCAAACTTTTAATGACTATTTTACATTACTTTACAGTACAATAAAATATCTTTTAAAATAAAAAAACAGGCCTCCGTCGTAACGTTTGCCCTTTAAAAATGATTTAACATTTTTTCAACGCATACTCAATATACTATAATTAACTATATGTTGTCAATGATATTTAATAATAAAATTTAATTAATTTATCAAAATATTCATATACTGATTTCAGTAATTCATTATCTTTATAATATTCTTTATTCATTGAAATTCTTTTGTAAAAGAACTTTTTTAATTTTCTTTTTACATCATATTTTATACCATCACTAGTTACTATTTCATTAAACATATATAATGTGTACGTTAATTGCTTTATATGATTATTTCTTAATTTATTAATTTTAGTTTTTTTAGAAATACCAGCATTATCAAGAAATTCAATAATAGTATTTTCAGAAAAATCATAGTGTTCTTTTTGACAATTTAAGTCATCCAAAATATTATCATTATGTGCCACTGCATTACGAAGCTTTATGATTTCCCTTAAAATATAAATATATTTAATATCGCTAGAAATGTGATATTTTTTTACAAAAAATTCATAAAAGTTAATTAATTCACCAAAAGTAATAATTTCCAGAAACTCCCAAATTGGAATATTAGAAAGTTTATCATCTTTTAGATATTTATCACATATATTTTTATATTCAATTGAAGAAATCTTTCTTTTTATGCTATTATGAATCTTTTGTAAATTTTGATAATCTTCATTTAAAAACTCATTAACCGTATCATAACCATTTTCTTCATTAATTAATTCAATATATTTTAATATTCTTAATTTAAGATAATGTTCGATACTATTAATCATTTTAAAAAGAATCATTCGCAGGCGAAAATCAATAATTCCTAAATCTTTTAAATAAGCAAAATCCAAGTTTAAATATTTTCCTTTATTTACACCCATTTGATATTTAACAAAGTTTTTCTTGTAAGATGTGATATTATAATAATTATTATTTTTAATTAAATAATCTCTCGCTTCTTCTTTACTCATTAAAATAAATTTAATATTTTTGTTTTCAAGTAATTTAATCATTTCATCTATAGTTGTTTTTGGTTTTAGCATAATATCCTCCCTGTGAGGATGTATTATAAATACAAGCCTTAAAATAATTTGTCGAACTATGTCATATATATCATATTTTTTAATAATAAGGCCATACTATAGATATGATAAATAAAATAAAGGAAATGTTTTCAGAAAATGATGATTTAGTTATAAGAAAAGTTAAAATCAATCCCTTTCATAGTATCTATGTTATTTTTTTTGATACTTTAGTAAGTCAAGATAAAATTAATGAATATATTTTAAAAAGAATTACTAGTATAAATAAACTTCATAACTTTGAAAATGAAGTACCTGGCAGTAATGTTAATAAAATAAAGTTTAATAAAATAGAATACTTTTTATATAATGGTTTTACGATTGTAATTAATAAAAATAAAATATATGCTATTGAAACTCGTGCTACTCTTGACAGGAGTGTTTCAGTTAATGAAATAGAGCCATCACTAAAAGGTCCAAGAAATGCCTTTATTGAAAATTATCAAACTAATTTAGGTCTTATAAAAAGGCGTATTAAAACAAGTAATTTAAAATGTAAAAATCTTGATATTGGGAGAATTTCTAAAACTAAAATAGGTATATTATATATCGAAGGCATAACTAAAACTAAACTTGTTGATATGGCTTATCAAAAACTCGAAAAAGTAGATATTGATCTTATTAACGATAGTGAAAACTTAAAAAAATATTTATCTGAAAATCCTCATTTACCTACGATAATTGCTACTGAAAGACCTGATAGATGTGCAAGAGCATTAGCCGAAGGTAAAATAGTCTTGCTTGCAAATGATAGTCCAACCGCCTTAATCTTACCAGCGTTTTTTATTGATTTTATAAATCCATTTTCTGATGATTACACAAAAGATTTTAATATTAATATAACTAAATTTTTAAGACTAGCATCCTATATTTTATCTGTGGTTACCCCTGCATTTTATATTGCTATTGTCGGTTATAATCAAGAAGCCATTCCCTCGAGTCTTATGATAAATTTTTCTATTCAAAGAAATGGAATTCCCTTTCCCGCTATAATAGAGTGTTTTTTAATGCTTGGTATTTGTGAAATTTTAAGAGAAAGTGATTTGAGGTTTCCTACAAAATATGGTTCGGCGATTTCAATACTTGGTGCCCTTGTTTTAGGAGAATCTGCGGTAAGTGCTGGTCTTATTACTCCAATAATGATTATTGTTACCTCTTTTACTTATATATCAAGTTTAATTTTTCCTGAAATTGAGGTAACAAATTCGTTAAGATATTATAGATTTATTTGTCTTATTTGTGCATCATTTTTAGGACTATATGGTCTTTTAATTGGATTTTTAATCTTTTTAACAGATCTTATTAGTACAAAATCAATAGGTTACCCATATATGTTTCCCCTACTTCCTTTTGATAAGACTTATACCAAAGAAACATTATTTAAAATGCATAATAACAAAAGAAGTGAGCTTTTATCAAGTAACTTTACAAAGGAGAAATCATGAAAAAAATCTTATTAATTATAATTATTATTTTTCTTACTGGTTGTTATAACTATACCGAAATAAATGATCTAGCCTTTATATCCTCAGTAGGTATTGATTATAATAAAACTAATGAAAAATTTATTGTAACTTATGAAATATTAAATGATAACTCCACTGGCGAGGGCAAAATTAATGAGTCTTACACTATATCAGCTGAAGGTAAAAACATTACTGATGCTTTTAATAATACTTCATTAAAAGTAAATAATAAGCCCTATTTTTACCATTTAAAAATAATTGCTATTGATGAAACAATTTCTAAAAAGCATATGAAAGATGTTGTAGATTATATTCTTCGTAATCCTGATGTAAAAAACGAATTTTTCCTTATTTTAATTAAAAATGCTAAAGCTAAAGATATTTTAGATAAATCTGATGAAGTAGATCCTGATATTGGAAATAAAATATATAAAATGATTAAATCAAATGAAGATGAAAATAATATTTCAATTGATCAAAACTTCGAAGCCACCACAAGATTTTTTGCAAATAACCTATCTAATGCCCTATTAAATACGTTTACTCTTAATGATAAAGATGAAATCATTGAACTTGGATTATCAGCATTTAAAGAGTATGAATATGTAAAAACTTTAACTAATGAAGAAAGTGCATTATTTAACTTAATTGTCAAAGGTAAAGCTAGTTTAACATTAAATAAAAAAGAAGATGATAAAATTATATCAGTAAATATCTACTCTGGCAAAGGTAAAATAGAAATTAAAGGTAGTCAAGTTATCTATAACATTGATGCTTTAGGAGAAATAAAAGTAAATACAACAAACATTAATTTAAAGGATGAAAAAGCATATCATAACCTCAATGATGAATTTAAAAAAATATTAAATGAAAAGTTATTAAAATTTATCGAAGTACTTAAAAATGATAATTTAGACATTCTCGAGGTTAATAATTTATACTATGAAAAGACTAGAAAAGAAATGAATATATTTAAAAGTTTTGATTTTAAACTTAATACAAATATTAAAATAGATAAGAAAGGATTGATCTTTAATTTTGAAAACTAATAAATATAAATTATCAGAGATATATCTTTTATCAAGATCACTTTCTTTAGGACTACTTTTCTCCTATTCTTTCTTTTTGGTGGGAACAAGTACCTTAATTTCATTTATTTTTGGTATTTTACTCGGAATATGTTTTGTCTTCATTTATTCAAAAATCAAACTAAGCAAGAAAACAAAAGTATTTGAAATACTTTTGTATACGTTTTTTATATTGCTTTCATCGATTATAATAACTACCTTCATATCATCATTTTTTCTTGATAAAACACCTAAAATATTTATTATTTTACCAAGTATATTACTTTGCTATTATATTTCTACTAAAGGTAAAGATGTAATGAAATGGCTTGCTCTTGCATTAACTTTTTTTAGTATAATCACCATAATATTTAACTTTCTTGCTTTAATGCCCCATATGGAAATTAAAAATATTTTACCGCTTTTTACCTTTAAAAATAAAAATATGATAAAAAGTATTTTCTTTTATGCTATACTATCCTCTTGCCCATTAATTCTTTTAAATAATGAAGACTACTCTACTAAAGATTATATATCTTCTTACATTATAACTAATATAATTAGTTTAATAATCTGTTTTGCTATTGTAAGTATTTTAGGAAGAAGTTTAATTAATATGTATAGTTACCCCGAATATATGGTACTTAAAAAAATTCAAATATCATCATTTATTGAAAATGTAGAAAATTTTATTTCATTATTATGGCTTTTTGATTTATATTATCTAACATCTTACTCTATCAAAAAAATTAATGGTATTTTGACTACTAAAATAGGTACAGTATTAATATTTTTAATAACAGTTATAGATTCATTTGTAATTAATAATAATTATGAATACCTCCTTTATATTTATAAAAGGGTTCCTTATATTTTATATATATTAGTAATTCCAATACTTATTTTAGCCAATAAAAAAAGAGTTAATTAAATCCATCTGGAAATATAGATAACTCTTGTATTACTGGCTTTATATCTATTAAATAAATTTATTATATAATCAATAACAAACTTTAATATATCTTTGCAATCATTTTTTACTTTTAATTCCTGTAAACCTTTTTTAAGTTCTTTTCTAAATATATAATCATCAATATATTTTGACACAGCTTCATCAAGTTTTCCTATTTCAATTATATTTTCATTTATATTTATATCAACCTTAAAAATATATTCTTTATACATTTTTATTATAGACTTAGTTATTTCATCACCCTCGATTGGTTTAAACTCAATTATTTTATAAAAATTTGGACAATATGTTAATACTTTTTTATTATCGTTCATACTTTTATCACTACCTTAATTAAATAATATACTATTTTATAAGGTTTGTAAAGTTTTTTTATTTAAAAAATTGAAAAAAGACTAGAATTTCTAGCCTTTATTTTCAAACTAATTTAAAGCGTCTTTTAATTTGCTACCAGCTTTAAATGAAGCAACTGTTTTTGCAGGAATTTTAAGAGGTTCTTTAGTAAGTGGGTTGATTCCTTCTCTAGCAGCTCTTTTTTTAGCAGAGAATGTACCAAAACCAACTAAAGCAACTTTTCCATCTTTTTTAAGACCAGAAACAATTCCTTCAAGGCAAGCATCTAATGCACGAGTTGCATCAGCTTTTGATAAGCCAGCTTTATTAGCAATAAATTCTACTAATTCAGTTTTAGACATATTTAATACCTCCTATATTATTTATAAGGCATAACTACCTTACAAATTAACGATACCAAAATTCTAAAGAAAAATCAATAAAAAAGTGCATATTTTACATAACCTTTGCACTTTTTTAGAAAAAAAACTTAATAATATTACAAAATTACAAATATTATTGCTTTTTTCAGTTAAATTTCATATAATAATATTGTCTTTGGAAAACCTTAGACATTAGAAATAATGATTATGTTTCATTATTTCAAAACATAGACGATCCAATCCGTCAACCCACTTTGTATAAAGTGGGTTTATTTTTTTATATGATAATATTAATAATTTCTAAATTTAAAAAAGTGCATCTTAACTTAATATCTGCACTTTTTATTATATTACAATAGCAATTAAATTATTTGCACCTTTATTGACTATTTTTGTAACTGTATTTGCAAGTTTAAATCTGGCCGTTTCTGGCATCATAGCAAGTTTGGCCTCTATACCCTCTTTGACGATTTGTTCTAAACTTCGACCAAAGATTTCACTTTTCCAAATACTATTTTTATCAGTTTCATAGTCTTTCATAATATAGTCAATAAGTTCTTTAGATTGCATTTCAGAGCCAATAATAGGTTCAAAAGTAGATTCTACATCAACTCTTATTAAATGTACTGAACTTGCTTGAGCTTTTAATTTAACGCCAAATCTACTTCCTTGTTTAATAATCTCTGGAGTTGAAAGTTTCATATCTTTAATAGTTGGATGCATTATTCCATAGCCAGTATTTTTAGCCATTTTAATTGCACTTTTAATATTTTTAAGTTCACTTTCATTTTCGTTATAAGATATAAACATATTTAGTAAACTAGATTTAGTTATTTCTTTATTACCAATACTTTCTTTTAAAACCTTTTCATATAGTTCATCACTACTTTCAAGTGTTATTGTAACATTTCCCGTTGATGTATCAAAATTTGATATGTAGCTTTTAGAAATATATTCACTTTCTAAAAATACATTATTAATAGTATCGACATCTTTTAATTTATTTACTTTATAAATAGCCTCTTTGATTTTTTCTAAATAGTGCATTTTAATTTCATTTTCCATAGGCAGAATATCAATCCATTTTGGAATATTTACATTAATATCCACTACTGGAAATTCATAAAGAGCAGTTCTAAGCATATTATTAAGTTCATCTTTAGAAACAGTATCAACACTTGAACATATTATCGGAACGTTATATTCTTCTTCCATTTTCTTAGCAAGCTCTTTAGTTTCAAATTTATCAGGCGTTTTAGAGTTTAAAATTACAATAAATGGTTTTCCTATTTCTTTAAGTTCATGAATAACTTTTTCTTCTGCTGCAACATAATTTTCTCTAGCAATATCAGTAATACTTCCATCAGTAGTAACAACAATTCCAATAGTGGCATGATCTTTTATAACTTTTTCAGTACCTAGTTCAGCTGCCTCAGTTAAAGGAATATAATCGTCAAACCATGGACTTTTTACCATTCTAGGGTTTCCATCACTATCTAAAAAACCTGTTGCATCATTAATTACATATCCTACACAGTCAACAAGTTTAATATTAGTTTCAAACTCATCAACTTTAATTTTTGCTCCAGAGGAAGGAACAAATTTTGGCTCAGTAGTCATAACTTGTTTTCCTTGAGCCGATTGTGGTACCTCATCTAAGCATTTTTTCTTTTCATATTCATCAGTAATATTTGGAACAACTAATCCTTCAATAAATCTTTTGATAAAAGTTGATTTACCGGTTCTAACTGCTCCAACTACACCTAGATATATTTCTCCTCCTGCTCTTTTACTTAATGAGGCAATTACATTTTCATTTTCCATTTTTCACCTTTTCTATTAAAGATTATGATAAATAAAAAAAGTTATTACAAAAAAAATCAATATATTTTATATATTAATTTTAACAAATTCATGTCTTATTTTGACATGTTTTGTCGAAGTGCTTGCTATTAAATTATTTTCATATATAATAACTACTCGAACGTGCAGAAACTGGCGTTGCCACCAATTTTCAGGGGGTTTGAAATAAATCAAAAATTCTGGAA
>OLHG01001112.1_pt1 | contig 17255 bp, 13 predicted proteins | sample 1605971 | NCBI WGS metagenome assembly OLHG01 (sample SAMN03283289) | human gut metagenome | biome: human-associated habitat; material: feces | host: Homo sapiens | place: Peru | collected 2012 | reverse complement strand
AAAAATGTTAAATCATTTTTGTAAGGGGTCTATTTTAGGATAGAGCCCTATTTTTGTGCAAAAAATTAAAAATAAAAAACATTAAGTCAATTAGTTGAAAAAAATCAAAGCATTCCGAACTAAGCTATGGTACAAACTGCAATTAAAGCAAAAAACAATAAATAGTTTCAAAAGGTCAAGATATTATCTTGGCCTTTCTTGCTAATTTACAGACATAGTATAAGTTTTGGCAAATACACTAAAAATGTTAGCCACTTATGGATGGTGCGGGTTATAAATAATCTCGGTCGAAAATGTTTGAAAACTTTATCTTATGATAGAGTTTTCTTTTGTTTTAAGTAAAAATTACTAGAAAAAGAAAAGATAGAAGTATTTTGATTAAGCAAGAATTAAGCAAGAATTAAGCAAGATATATTGATTAAAAAGTGTGCGTGTAGTATAATAATATACATGAAATAGAGGCGATTTTAATGATTAATTATGTACCACCATTTACAATTACAAACAAAATGTTAGATTATGTTTCTAACATAATGGAAAAGGTTGGTAAACTAGATAACTATACTAGTTTTAATAAAATGCCAGTATTGAGGAAAAATAATAGGATTAAATCTATTCATTCGTCCTTAGCAATTGAAGCAAACTCATTATCCTTAGAACAAGTTAAGGATGTAATTGCTGGTAGAACTGTTATAGGTCCTCAAAAGGAAATACAAGAAGTGAAAAATGCATATAATGCATATGAAATGATTAGTAACATAGATGCATATTCTATAAAAGATTTAAAAAAAATCCATGGAGTAATGACGTATTTAACAGTTGATGAATCCGAAAAGTTTAGAAAGGGTAACGAAGGAGTATTTGATGAAAAAGGTAATTGTATTCATGTATGTCCACCACCTGAACAAGTTGCTGAATTAATGAAACAATTATTTGATTGGATGAAAAAAAATAAAGAAGAAATTCATCCGTTGATACTATCATCTATATTTCATTATAAATTTGTATTTATACATCCATTTTCAGATGGTAATGGTAGAACTGCAAGATTATGGCAAAATATTATTTTGTCTAAATGGAAAAAAGTATTTGAATATTTACCGCTCGAATCACAAATACATAAATTTCAAGATGATTATTATAAATCAATTAATAATTGCAATCACAACGGAGAGTCTACTGAATTTATTGAATTTATGCTTAAAATGATTGATGAAGTTTTAGATGAAACAATTAAAACAAGTTTAACTCCAATTACAGAAATAGGAATTAATATTAATAAATTACTTAGTGTTATGGAATACAATGTTCCAATGACTGCTAATGAAATCATGGATAAGTTGGGTATTAAATCAAAAGAAACATTAAGGTCAACGTATCTTGATCCAGCAATAAAAGAGGGAGTTGTAACATTAACAATACCCGATAAACCAACTAGTAAAAATCAAATGTATTATAAAGTTTAAAGAAGTAGAAATACTTCTTTTTATGTGCAAAATTTACACGTTTATTATTTTGACTTTTTTATGGTAAAATATAATTGTAATTTTAAGAAGGGAGTGTGATTTATATGAAAAGAATTACAAAAAAATATAATCAGATAAATCATACTATAGATATTAAATAGTGTGATTTCTCGAGATAGGAGAAATAAAAAATGAATAAATTATATGTTATAACAGGACCTGCTGGAGTAGGTAAAAGTACTGTTAGCTATGAGCTTGGTAAAAGATTGGACAAGTCTGTAGTAATAGAAGGAGATACAATTTATAATTTTTTTGTTGGTGGTAGAATTAAACCATGGTATCCCAATGCACCGCTCGATTTATTCTGGAAAAATTCTATTATGCTAATAAAATCATATTTGGAAAATGGATATGATGTAGTGTTCAATTATATAATAAAAAATAAAGAATTAGAAAATTTAAGAGAAACATTTAAAGATTATGACTTTATATTTCGTTGTTTATTAGTAGATGAACCAACAATTATTAAAAGGGATTTATTAAGACCAGAAGATTGTCAGATGCATGAAAGAAGTTTAATTCTTTTAAAAGAATTTATAAATTGCAATTACGATAACAAGTACGTTATAGATAGTTCTAATTTAACTGTTGAAGAGACTGTAGAAAAAATATTACGTGTCAAAAATGTAGAATAACTCCATTAAACGATGGAGTTTTCTTTTACTTTATGATATACTATTATTATAATAGAGGTGAGAAAATTGGACGGGACATTTTTAATAATCTTAATAATAATTATAATATCAATAGGAGTATTTGCATTGATTAAAAAAGTTTGTAAACCAATAAAGACGATAACAGCAATTTTACTAGTTATACCAACAGTAGCAACATGTGGGATTGCACTTTTGATTTATAAGTTTTTTAGAGATAGTTTTGAAGTAACTAGCTATCATGGAAAGAGTTCTTCAAGTACTACTAATGCTCATTCGACTGCTTCTTATGATATTCCAACTTTTGATGAACCAAAGAAAACTGAAAAGAAAAAACCAACAAGAGCATTTACTGATGTATCTGGTAAAACAGCATATTATGATGACGAAGGAAATTTTATAGGAAGTTCAACAGATAATGGATTTGGTAAAAAAGTATTTACTGACGCTGAGGGCAATTATGCAGGTGAAGGATTTAGTAATGGACTAGGTCAAACTGTATACACAGATAAAGATGGAAACATAACTTCTAGTAATACTAATTATCGAGGAGATGAAGAATTTTCTGATGGAACAACTGCGAAAAAAGATTCTTCTGGAAATACATTTTATTCATAATATTAAGATTAAATAAAACAATTAAATTTAGTTAGTGCTTTTAGCACTTTTTTTCTTGAAGAAAATTCCTATCAATGATAGAATTTAAGAGTATAGTAGTGAGGTTGTATTATGAAGAAAAAAGAAGAAAAAGAAACAAAACCTAAAAAAGAGAAAGTTTCTAAAATAAAAAAGGAAAAAGTTAAAAAAGAGAAAGTAAAAAAAGAAAAACCACCTAAAAAGAAAAGAAGAATTAAAAGTTGGATTTTAATATTTATATCAACCATCTTTATTATTGCGGGATTAATTCTATTATTAATGGGAATTGGAGTAATACCTTATCAAAAAGAGAGAGGACCTAAATTATATACTTTAGCAGAATGGGTTAGAATAGGTGACTACGTGGATTATGATGCTGGAGTTTGGGAAGAAGACAAAGATATCCCTAATAGAGGAACCGAATTTACTTTTGGTGGATATAAAAAAGATGCATCAAGAAATACTGGAGTAACATGTAACTACAACGACAAAGAAAATTCTGGTTGGCGAGTATTTAGTAATGAAGACGGAGTTATAACTTTGATTCAATCAGGAATATCTATGTGTTATTATCATGGGTATGGAGCATCAACTAATGATAGAACTGTAGCAATACTAAATAATACTGATGAAAATATTAAATATGACTACTTTATAAATGATAAATTTGCAAGCAGCGTAAGAATATTATCTAAAGAAGATATTGATAAATTTACAGCAAGCGATTCTAGTTTTCAAAGAATTTCCAATGATTTAATTGCAATCGATAATCCATATTGGTTAGCAAGTAAATATGAAACATATTATATGTGGTATGTAACTGAAGGTGGTTCTCTAGCTGTAGACCATGTTGGTTCATACGGAGTAAGAGTTCTTGTAACTTTAAATAAAGGTGTACAGACAACTGGACAAAATTCAAAAAAAGCATGGACTTTGCAAGAAGAAGTAAAAAATGAAAAAAATAAGTAAAAAAGGCAAATAATTTCAAAAAAGACTTTGAACTTTATTTGTCTTTTGTTATAATAAAAATAAGGTGATAAGGTATGAGAGCAATATGTATAGGACAAGCCGCCTATGATATAACTTTACCTGTAGATCACTTTCCAATTGAGAATAAAAAGATGAGGTCACAAGCCAAGGTTGAATGTAGTGGGGGCAGCGCTTGTAACTGTGCTTATTTACTGGCAAAGTGGGGGATTGATACTTATTTTGCTGGTGTAGTTGGAGATGACTACTACGGTAACAAGATTAAAGAAGAACTAGATAAGATAGGTATAAATACCAAGTACTTAGAAATTAATAAATCTTATCAAACAACTTCTAGTTATATAATAGCAAATACTACAATAGGAAGCAGGACTATTATCACTAATAGACCTAAAGAATTAATCTTAGAAGACAAAGATGTACAAGAAAAGTTTGATGTTATATTATTAGATGGTTACGAAAGAAGTTTTTCTAACAAAATAATAAAAGCTAATCCTGATGCGATTAAAATAATTGATGCAGGATCACTAAAAGAAGCAACTATAGAATTATCTAAAAAAGTAGATTATGTAGTATGTTCTAAAGATTTTGCAGAAGATTATACAAGAAAAAATGTTGATTATAATGATTTGACTTCACTAGTAGTAATATACAATATTCTAAAAAAGGATTTTAAGAATAGTATAATTATTACTTTAGAAGATAAAGGTTGTTTTGTGTATGACAATGGTTACAAGCTAGTACCGACATTAAAAGCAAAAGCAGTAGATACAACTGGTGCTGGAGATATATTCCACGGTGCTTTTACGTATGCTATTGCAAATAAATTTGATATGATAAAGACTCTAAAATACGCTAATATAGCAGGTTCGCTATCAGTAAGAAAAATGGGAGGGCAGTTATCTATTCCTACTTTAGATGAAGTAAGAAGAAAATACGATGAATGTAGTAAACCGCGATAGTCTTCCACGACTTGATTTGCATGGTGAGCCAAAAGATATAGCAAGAATATTAGTAGAAGAGTTTTTAGAATATAATTATAAATTAGGGCAACTAGAATTAGTTATTATCCATGGAATTGGAGAAGGAATATTGAAAAAGGAAGTGCATAGAGTGCTAAAAAATAGTAAGCTAGTAGCTGAATTTGGATTAGATATGTTTAATCCAGGTTGCACCTTAGTAAGACTGGGTGTCAAAGTTGACAAAAATGAGAGTGTGTGCTATAATATGCAACATAACTTGGAGGGGGGATATTAATGTATACCGAGTACGAAGAGAAAAAAGGTTTTCCGATTAGAGACTTTCTAATCAAATTAGTATTAATCGTTGTATTTGTATTACTTTTATTTTGGTTATTACCAATACCTAATTTAAAAGGATTAAATAATACAATATTTAATGCCAATGTTCAAACAATGAAAGATGCAGCTATCAGTTATTTTACAACTGAGAGATTGCCAAAAAATGTGGGAGATAAAGTAACATTATCATTAAAAGAAATGTTAGATATGAAATTACTTTTACCTTTCACTGATAAGAATGGTGATACTTGTGATGTTGAAAAGTCATATGTAACACTTGAAAAGAAAAAAACAGAATACTTAATGACTGTACATTTAAAATGTAAAGGTCAAGAAGACGAAATAGTAGTACACTTAGGATGCTACGATTACTGTTCTGGTACTGTCTGCGAAAGAAGAGATGATGATAAAACTCCAGTACCTTCTGGACCATCATGTACTTTGATGATTTCTTCTGGTAAATTAGGAGAAAATGGTTGGTACTTAGGTAATGTAACAGTTAAGTTCAAGAGTAAGAGTACAACAGGCGGAGCTAAAATTACTAAATATGGTATTGGATTAACCAATAACTATGATGGTAAAAATTCTTATACAGTAACAGCTGATGGAACTACTAAAGTATATGGTTATATCAAAGACTCAAATGGTAAAACTGCTGTTTGTAGTATAGATGTTAAAAAAGATACTAAAGAACCAAGCTGCGAATTATCTGTATTAAGCGGAAGCGTAGGAGCAAATGGAACTTATATTACTGATGTAGTAGTAGGATTCAAGAGCAAAACTGATGCAACAAGCGGTGTAGCAGCATTTGGTATGGATACTTCATCTAAAGCAGTATTCAATAGTAAAGATCGTTATACAGTAAACAAAAATGGTACAACTAAAGTATATGGTTATGTTAAAGATGCAGCTGGACATACTAAAACATGTAGTATTATAGTTGAAAGAAAAGCAAGTGAAACAGGTTCTGTTCCATCATGTAGCTTACAAGTAACTAGTGGTGTATTGGGAACAAATAACTGGTATACAAGTAACGTTGTAGTAGGATTTAAGAATAAATCAACTACTAATGGTGCAAGTATTACAGCATTTGGTATAGGAACAAGCGCAACATACGGAGGAAATTCAAGTTATACTCTTGATAAAGATGGTAACTACGTAATTAACGGTTATGTTAAAGATTCAAACGGAAATACTGCTACATGTAGTATTACAGTTAAACGTGATGCAACTAAACCAAATTGTGACTTAGCAATAATTAGTGGTACTAAAAATAGTAGTGGAAACTATACAAGTAACGTTGTAGTAGGATTTGCTAATAAATATGATGTAACTAGTGGTATGAATGCTTTCGGAATGACTGCAAATAATAAAGTTAATTACAATGGTTCAACTAAATTAACTATTAGTGAAAACGGAACTCATACAATCAAAGGTTACGTTAAAGATAACGCTGGAAATACAAATGTATGTGGTATCACATTTACTAAAGTAGCTCAAACTTATGAATATGAATATAGTAAGAAATTTGAAGCTTCATATAGTGAATGGGGTGGCTGGACAAATAAACAATATAATCCAAGTAACCCACCTAAATGGGGATTATCAAGCGATGGATTATCATATACAGAAGATTTAGGAAAAACAACTAAATATATCGAAAAACCAGGAAATGCAATATTTGCCGATAAATTAGTTGAAACAACAAGTGTATCAACTAAGACATGTGCTGGATATACTTACTATAGAAGTAAAACAAATACAAGTAAAACTTATGCAATTAAGTTAACAGATGATTGGAAATATGAAGGACTAGTATCATTATCTGGTACACCTTCTGATACATTATCAGTTAAATACGTATTTGTAGGAATGGATTGGAATAGATGTGGTGATTCTTGTACAACAACTCCATATACAGTATGGCAAAAATATACAAGAACAGTATCTACAGTAACAGCTACTGATACAATTACAACAAATAATGGTGTAGTAGTTAAATGTACATCATATACTGATACTCCTATTATAACTTTCAATACATTATCACAAATCGTAGGATATGAAAAAGTTAAAGTATTAGAAGAATCATATAACTATAGAATTAAATATCGTACATTAATCCACAGTGCCTATACTGATATCAAATGGAGTTCATTTAATGATCCAGTATTATTAGGACAAGGATATAAGATGACTGGTAACTATAGGTTAGCTGGTTAAAAGGGGTGAATGATATGAATGATAATAAAAAGATATTAATTACATATTCATTAGATGAGCAAGGAAATCCATCAATAGATAGAATTTATGTTGCTCATACAGATGGTAGCATTGAAGATAGAGCTTTCAATCCTGAAACAGATATCGAATTACTTGGAGAATTTTTTCAAGCAAACGGTGTTTCAAGTATAGATGAAGCTGAAGAAAAAGGAATATTTAAAAGAACAAATGCAAATGATTATCAAGATGCAATTGAGTTCTTAAATGGTAACGAATCTAGAGAAGTTGAAACTTCTCTAGATGAAGAACCAACTAATAATGACCCTAATGCAATGGACGATGATGAGGAATATAAAGATAAAGACGATGAAACTGTTGTTGTTCCTTTAGCGCCAGGTGCAAATGAATTAGATGATGATGCTGAATATGCTAATGAAGAAGAAGTAGAAAATGATCATCATGTTGCTAAAAGAGTAGCAGCTGGTGTATTAGCAGCAGGAGCAATTGGTGGTGTATTATTTGCAGCACATAGTTGTAGTAAACAACAAGTAGATGATGAGAAAGACAAACAAGACTTAGAAGACTTATATAAAAATATGACTGAAGAGCAAAAAGCTTTCTTCAAACCTACTTTTGAAGCTGTAGAAGCATTTAATCAAAGAACTACAGAAGATGGAACATTTAAATTAGATAAAGATAACTCAACATTACATATCACTGTTGACGAAGCAGTAGCATTAAACATTATTATGAATAATTATACTGCTGAAGAATTATATGATATATTTGGAACATTAGAGTTTGATACTACTAACTTAATGGATTTAGCTCGTAGTTCATATTCAAAACTTTCAGCATACTATATGAATGCTACTAAAGCTAGTGGCTTATCATCAATAATTAATGATGAAACTGCACGTGCTTTCTTTGAAAGACATGAAAATGCAGTAATTGAATTCAATAACAATCCATCAGTTGAATTATCAGATGAAGTAATCAAAGGTTTATACTATGATTATGTATACGGTGGTTCTACTGGAGAATATGCTAAAATCAATAATAATGGTGTAGCGTGGCTTTCAACAGCATCAGGATTTGGATTTGAATTAGCTAATAGAAATATTGAAGAATTCTTAAGAATAAATAACGTTAGTGAAGCCGAGATTGCTAAATATCAAGAAGCAGCAGCTAAAGTAGGAATGTCATTAAATACAATTACAACAAGCGAATTACTTAACGGTATCAACGAAAAAATAGACCTTGATATAATTGATGAAATTAATAATAAGAGCTTATGTGCCGCTGTAACTGCAGAAACTCGTGATAAAGTTGAAGCATTACGTATGAAACAACAAATAGCAACAACAATCATTTCAACAAATGCTAAAGACTATTTAGTTGAAGGATTAAGACAAATTAATGCTAATAACTTAGCAAATAAAGTTCTTGCTAGTGACAGTAACCTTAGTGCAGACTTATTAGAAGAAATAAGTAAGAGCAGTAGTCAGGCTAATAGATTAGCAGAAGATTATCGTGGAAGATTAAATTCTACTACTGATAAAGAAGCTAAAGTAATGGCTGTTCTAGAAATTGCTCAACAAAAATATGGTATGACATCTGAAATTGACTTACCAGACTTAATAAATAATAGATTTAGAACTAGAGAACTTGAAAAAGATAACGAAGCAGTAATTGGTAAAGATGATAAAGACCTTCCTGTAGTTGATAGAGATAAATTTGAATCTTTAGATAAAGATAAACAAAATGACCTTATCAAAGAAGAAGGTAAATTAGTTAATGAAACAACTAAAACTACTGAAGAAGAAGTTAAAAAAGATGATTTAACTAAAGATGAACAAAAACAAGTTGAATCTGAAGAAAAAATCTTACAAGAAATCGAAGCTAAGAAAAATGAACTTATTATAAAAGGTGTTGATGACGCTGTAACATACACTGATGAAGCGGGAGCATATAAATATTCTAAAGATATTGTTATTCCTTATAACAATCAAAAATTAGATACTAACAACATGTCATTATTTAACATTGTTGCATATGCAAGTGCGTTCGGAGACGGAGCTAATGAAATTAATAGTAAAGATGCCCAAGTTCAAGAACGTATGAATAAAAACGCTAAAGGTGTAGAAGGTGAACTAGATTCACTATCTCAAGAAGCTAAACAATATTTACAAAATAAATATGGAAGCAATTGGCGTAGTCAATTAATGGAAGAATCTTATAAAGATGGATTTGCTAAACAAGTAGATGGTTCATTAAGAGAAGCTAGAGCTATGGGTGCTCAAATAAGAGAAACTGCTGAAACTGAATATAAAAAAGCACAAGATGAAATAAATAAGGGTAATGAAAACGACAATAATAATAATCAACCATCACAACCAACTGAACCAGATGATCCAAACTTAGACCCTGGTCATAAAAATGATGATGAAATACCTTATGAGCCACCTGTAATAAAACAACCTGGAACTTATCTTTCAGATGAGCAATGGGAAGCTGCTTACGGTAACCAAGTTGAAGAAACTACTGGTAAAACTAGATAAATTTTAAAGAAAGTAAAATTACTTTCTTTTTTTTGACTAAATTTATGTTAAAATAGAACTAGATAATAAAGGTATGGAGTGATGCTGATGAAAAAGAATCAAAAAGGTTTTACAATGATAGAACTTCTAGCGGCAATAATAATACTAGGTGTTTTGTTAGGTATAGCAATACCAGGAGTATCTAAATTAATGAAACAATTTAGAAGAGACTATTATGGGAAACTAGAAGAATCCATAACAACGTCAGCAAAAGACTTTATTAATGATGAAAAGTTATATCGTCCTACTGGTGTGTTGAATTCAACTGTAATTAGTCTTGATACATTAGTTAAAAATAAATATGTAGACGAGGTAGTAGATTATAAAGGAAAGACTTGTTCATTAACAGATAGTTATGTAGTAATAATATACTTTGGAAAAGACAATTATAAATATAAAACGTGTCTAAAGTGTAGTAACGATAAGTATGTAAGTAATACAAAAGAAACATATTGTGATGAAGCATGGAAAACAAATGATAATATAAAATATCAATTTAGTGATAAAGATAGATTATATGTTTATTACAATTCACCAAGAGAAGAAATAAGAAATGAATTAATGAACTCATTACATATAGTAAAATTAAACAATGAAGGAACAGTATTAGAAAGTGTTCTAGCAGAAGATACTCAGCAAAACATTTTACCATTAAATATTGATGAATTAGATACTACACCAGAATTAGATAAAGATAATAAAAAAGTAAATATATTAAGATATAAGATAAATGATACTGAAAAGACAATGGAAGCAGTGGTATACAAGTATAAAGCACCAAGAGTAACGATGACAAGATTATCAGATGGAAGTAAATATGAAAAAGGAACATGGGCAAATGGAATAACAATTAGATTAGATACCGATTACAGTAGTAATTGGAATTTCTATGAATTAACAAATACTGAAGTATCACATTTCCAATGGTATAAAGATGGTAAATGGGAAAATATAAAATGTGATATGAGTTCAAGTAGTAGTTGTACAATAGCAATAAAAGAGAATCAAGATAAAGACTATAGGTTTAGAATAGTAACAAATAAAAATCAAATAAGTGATGAAAGTTCTGGTTACAATATCAAAATAGATATGAATAAACCAGTAGTTAAAATAACACCAAATGGTATAGAACCAATCATAAAAGTAGGAAACGAAGAGGCAAAAATAAGTTTTACTTTAACAACAAGTGATACCGGAGGAAGTGGAATAAAGAGTAGAAAATTTGTCTTAAGTGATAGCAATAAAGAATATAAAGATGAAGAATTAACAAGTTTCAATATTGATACATATACATATTCAAAAGACTATAAAGGTTGCAAGAAATATGTATGGGCAATAGTAGAAGATAAGGCTGGCAATAAATCAGAAGAAGTATATCCATCAAATGCTTTCTGGACAAAATATGAAATTGTGTATGATGTAAACGGTGGAACTGGTAATATATCAACTCAATATAAATACTATGGAAAAGCACTTAAATTAGCTACAACTAGACCAAGAAGAACTGGCTACAAATTTGTAGGATGGAGTACTAATAAAAATGCTAAAAGTCCTACTTATAGCGCAGGATGGATATATAATGAAGAAAAAGCTATAAAACTATACGCAGTATGGCAACCAAATAAAATCTATGTTAAATACAATCTAAGTGGAGGTAAATTAAATAGTAATCATCCTGATATTGGTACCATTTCCAACTTAGTTACACTTAATAGTAGTAATACTATAGGAACATATAACTATGATGAATATATAGGTTCTAATGGATTAGAAGATTACAACGACACATCAAGAATTAACATAGAAAACGCGGGATTCCATGCTGTAGCTGGTGCTGAGTGGACTAACTCTCAAAGAACATTTAGTCAAGAAACCAATTACAAAGCTAATGACTTATGTGATGCTACTCAAGGTGACTGTACTGTAGTTATGTATGTTAACTGGGAAGCTAATAAAATAAATGTTATGTACCACGTAAATGGAGGAAGTTTAGCATCATCTGGAGGTGCTAATATCGGAATCAGTGGTAGTTATGTAACAATAAATGGCAACTTAATCCATTCAACTTACAATTATGGAGATAACTTAGGTAGCAGTGGACTTGCTAATTACAATAACCCAGGCTGGATAAATATTCAAAAAACAGGATATCACGGAATAGATGGAGCCGAGTGGAAAAACCAAGACGGAAAAACATTTGATCACGATAAAGATTATCCAGCTAAAGATTTATGTGATGCAACAAAAGGTGATTGTACTGCAATAATGTACGTTAACTGGGATATTAATACTATAACTGTTCGTTATCATGCAAATGGAGGTTCACTAGATTCTCAACATAGTAGTGCTATTGCCTTAGCATCCAGCGGATACTTAACTCTTTATGGAAACATTAATCAAGAAACTTACAATTATGGAGAAAACTTAAGCAGCGGTGGACTTGCAAATTATAACAATCCAGACTGGATTAATTTGAAAATGATAGGATATCATGCAGTAGCTGGTGCGGAGTGGAAAAATCAAGATGGTAGAACGTTCGACCACAATATGGTTTATCCAGCTAAAGATTTATGCGATGCAACTCGAGGCGATTGTATAGCAACAATGTATGTAAACTGGACTACTGATAGCTATACAGTAAAATTTGATGCCAATGGAGGAAGTGTAAACCCTAGTAGCACAAAAGCAACTTACGGTTCTTCGATAACATTACCAACACCAACTAGAGATGGATATACATTTAATGGTTGGTATACAGCAGCAAGTGGTGGCGGATTAGTAGGAAAAGCTGGTGCTAGTTATACTGTTACATATTCAACAACACTATATGCACAATGGACTCAAAAGGCACATAAACATAACTTTAATGCAAGAAGTAGTAACGATCGTATGCGAATTGTAAACAAAGGTAACAGTACAAGTTGGCCATGGAACACAGTAGGTAAAGATAATTACGGATGTACAGCAACTGGTCATAAAAATATTTGTATTCCTAATTATCAAATGACATTAGGAGTATTTAAAGCATATTACATTACTTGTTCAATATGCGGAGCCCAAGAAGAAACTTATGTTTGGTGCCCAATTCACAATACCAACGAAGGTAAAAACATTAGGATATGTGATGCAACTAGCAAAAAATACTCTAGTGATGCTACTAGCTGTATAGGAAAAACTGAAGGTTGGACTTTAGTTAGTAAATAGAAATAAAAATGGGAATCAGTTTATTGATTTCTTTTTTCTTTTTCTAAAACATATACTTATGGTATAATGAATAGTAGGAAGTGATAACATGAAAGTTGTTATAAGTGCCGGTGGTACTGGAGGTCATATATATCCAGCATTATCAATAATATCTAAAATTAAAGAAATGGATAAAAATAGTGAAATTTTATATATAGGAACAACTGATAGGATGGAAGCAACCATCGTTCCAAAAGCCGGAATAAACTACGTAGGTGTAGAAATGAAAGGACTTAATAGAAAAAATCTATTCAAAAACTTTAAAGTTCTTTCCATATATCTAAAAGCTAAAAAGAAAATAAAACAAACACTACAAGAATTTAAACCTGATATTGTTTTAGGAATAGGTGGATATATTACATTACCCGTTATTGAAGTGGCTCACAGCTTAGGAATTAAGACCTTTATTCATGAGCAAAATTCAATACCAGGACTATCAAATAAAATTCTAAGTCATAAAGTAGACAAAATAGGTGTATCACTAGAAGACAGCATCAAATTTTTTGATAAAAACAAAACTGTATTTACAGGTAACCCTAGAAGTGAAGAAGTAATAAATGCTAAACCAGTTATTAAAAGTAAATATGGTCTTAAAACTAATAAAAAATTAGTTTTAATTGTCATGGGAAGCTTAGGATCTATGACTATGAACAACAAATTAAAAGAAGCTATTTCATGTTTTAAAGACAAAGATTATGAAGTTTTATTTGTAACAGGTAAAAACTATTTCGATGATTACAAAAAAACTATTAATATCCCATCTAATGTTAAAATAGTACCATATCTAGATGATATGTTATCAGTAATGAAGCGAACTGATTTAATGGTAACTAGAACAGGAGCATCTACTATAGCTGAAATAACTGCTTTAGGAATTCCTAGTATTTTAGTACCATCACCTTATGTTACTCATAATCATCAATATAAAAACGCCTTAGTATTAGAAAAAAATAATGCAGCAGTAATTATTGAAGAAGATAAATTTAATGGTGAAATTCTTACAAAAACAATAGATGATATATTAAACGATTCTAAAAAATATGATATAATGAAAAAGAATAGTAAGGCTTTAGGAGTAAGTGATAGCGCTTCTAGAATTTATGAAATAATTAAAGCATTAGTAGACGAGGGATAAGATGAAGGAAGCAATAAAAGAATTAAAGAAGATGGATGTAGGTAAAATAGTAGAAAAAGTACCGTTAAAAGAACATACTACTTATAAAGTTGGTGGAGTAGCTAGTTGCTTTATATATCCAGAAAACGTAAAACAATTAATAACGTTATTAAAGTATGCTAAAGAAAATAATATAAAACGTAAAGTCTTAGGAAATGGTTCTAATACTTTATTTAGTGATAATAAATATGAAGGTATAATAATTAAATTAGATAAATTTGATTATGTTGAAGTTAAGAAAACAATTATTGTAGTAGGAGCAGGTTACAATTTAATGAAATTAGCTCAAGTAGCTGCAAGAAAATCTTTAGCAGGATTAGAATTTGCTAGTGGTATACCAGGTACTATAGGTGGAGCAGTATATATGAACGCTGGAGCCTATAAAAGTGATATGGGTTACATTGTAAAACGTGTTAAAGTACTAACTCCTGACTATAGAGTTATTACTATGACTAATAAAGAATTAGATTTCCATTATCGTAGTTCTTTCTTTCAAAAGAATAAAGACTATATATGCTTAGAAGCAACTCTAGGCCTTGCAAAAGGTAAAAAAGAAGAATTATATGAAGTAAACCGTGAACGTAAAAAAAGAAGACTAGAATCCCAACCTCTAGAATATCCTTCAGCTGGTTCAGTATTTCGTAATCCTGAAGGACTATTTGCAGGTAAATTAATAGAAGACCTAGGATTAAAAGGATTAACAAAAGGTGGAGCACAAATAAGTACTAAACATGCAAACTTTATTATTAATATAGGTAATGCTAAGGCAAAAGATATAAAAGAATTAATAGATTTTACTAAAGAAGCAGTACTAGATAGATATAATGTTGAATTAAAATGTGAACAAGAATTTGTAAATTGGGAGTAAATATGGCTAAAAGGATCAAGAAAAAAACTAAAATTAAGTTTATTCCAATTCTATTACTTATTATATTATTAGTAATAGGTTATTTTCTTGTATCTTTTTTTATGAACGTAAAAATAAAAAATATCTTTGTAAAAGGCAATAAGCTATTAAGTGATCAAGAAATAATAGAACTAGCAAATATAGAAGATTATCCTAGTTTTATTAAAACAACCGCAAATTCTATTGAGAAAAAAATAAAGAAAAATCAAATCATAAAAGATGTAAAAGTAACAAAAAGTTTAATTGCAACAGTAACAATTGAAGTTACAGAATATGATTTCCTTTTTACAAGAGAAGATAATAATGCTGTAGTAGTAGATGTAAATAAAGAATTATTACTAGATAAAGAAATAGTTGGAGTTCCTATATTAGTTAATTATGTACCTGATACTGTATATGATAAATTTGTAAGTGAAATGAAAAAGGTAAATGTTAAAGTAAAAGATAAAATATCAAGCATTGAGTATAAGCCAAACGATTATGACAAACAAAGATTTTTATTATATATGAACGATGGTAACGAAGTATATGTAACAATTACTAGATTTAATTTAATCAATAAGTATAATGAAATATATCCAACTCTAGAAGGTAGAAAGGGTATTCTATACTTAGATTCTGGTAATCATTTTGAAATAAAGGGTTAGTGTGTAAATATGAATAATAAGGGTGTAATACAAGTAAAATTATTAGCAATCATTTTTATAATTGGAATACTATTCTTTACAGTAATACCTAAAACTATTTCTTGGATAGAGAAGAATAATAAAACTAATTATGTAGAAGTTGCTAAGGAATATATAACTGAAGTAAAAGAATCAATTAATGCACTAGAATATAAGCAAATACCACAAGAAGGGGAAGCTTTAGTAGTGCCTTTATCTAATTTAAAAACAAAAAGGAGTTCTCCTTATGGTAACTTTAAGAAAGAATATAGTTATGTAATAGTAATAAATATGGGAGATTTCTATGATTATTACTTTGCAGGTATAGATACATCTAATTATGGTATTCCCATTGTAAAAGATGAAGAACTAACTATAGATTCAGTAGTATATGGTAAATCACGCCTTACTGGTATTAATAGAATCTCTTCAATAGATAATTTATATATAGCAAGTACTATTTTTAAGAAAAATGAAAAAAGTAAACAAGATGATAAAAATATTTTATTAGTGCCCCTTAGTGGAAAATTAAGTGTTGCATATTCTTTCAAAGCAGATACGTATAAGATTTATGATGAATTAATAAAAAATATTGATACAAGTATTTATAATAAAGAAGCGATTATTAATAATGGTACAATTAGATATGATAACTCAGTACTAGCAAATGGATATTTAAACGATATAAATGGTATGTTTAGATATATATCATTTCCAAATAAAGATGATTTAGAGTACTATGCAAGTTTTGTTACTTATAACAAGAGTTATGCAGGAGGAGTTATTAATAGTGATAATAACTATTCAAGTGAAGATATGATATATGATTCTATTCCTACTATAGTAATGAATAAAAATGCTAAAGTAGTAACAGATAATGATAAAAAACTATTGATGTGGAATATGATGGCAATATATCCTGATAATGATAATTATACAATTACTGAGTGTGGAGCATTAATAATAAAAAATAATACAGCAACTAAAGTAGACATTACTACCGAAACGCCAGGGGTAATGACAGGAAAATCTAATAATAATTGTGAACTAGGTAACATTTATGCAATTAGAAAAAATAATATAAATATAAATGACAGATTCTTTGCTAGAGGGTATATTAAATATAAAGATAAACTAGGAGTAGAACACATATCATACAGTAAAGATATTATTTCCGCATTAGTAAAAGAATAATGTAAAGGCAACTAAAAAGTTGTCTTTTTTTATTGCAAAAACTCTAGGGGGGTGGGTATAATGAGTATAGATAAAATAATATTCGGAGAAGGAAATGGAAGAGAAGTATATGAAGAGTAAGAAAATAATTATGATAACGATGTGCT
>OLHG01001111.1_pt1 | contig 17257 bp, 8 predicted proteins | sample 1605971 | NCBI WGS metagenome assembly OLHG01 (sample SAMN03283289) | human gut metagenome | biome: human-associated habitat; material: feces | host: Homo sapiens | place: Peru | collected 2012 | reverse complement strand
ACATGCACTCTACATAGTCCTTGGCATAGCCCCAGTCCCGGAGGGAATCCATATTGCCCAGTTCCAGATGGTCCTGCAGCCCCTCCGCAATGCGGCCGGCAGCCAGGGTGATTTTTCTGGTAACGAAGTTTTCCCCACGGCGCTCGGATTCATGGTTGAACAGAATGCCGTTGACGGCAAACATCCCATAGGCCTCCCGGTACTCCTTGATCATCCAGAAGCCGTACTGCTTGGCAACGGCATAAGGAGAATAGGGGTGGAAGGGTGTGGTCTCCCGCTGGGGGACTTCCTCGACCTTGCCGTACAGCTCGGAGGTGGAAGCCTGATACACCTTGCACTTCTGTGTCAGGCCGCAGACACGAACAGCCTCCAGCACACGCAGAACGCCCAGTGCGTCCACATCGCCGGAATACTCCGGCGCATCGAAGGACACCTGAACATGGCTCTGTGCAGCCAGATTGTAGATTTCATCGGGCTTGATCTCGCCCACCAGACGAATCAGGCCGGAAGAATCGGACAGGTCGCCGTCGTGCAGCTTGATGGCATTCTTTTCAATCAGATGATCGATACGGGCGGTATTGGAGATAGAAGCGCGACGGACAATGCCGTGGACTTCATAGCCCTTCTCCAGAAGGAACTCAGCCAGATAGGAGCCATCCTGACCGGTGATACCGGTAATCAACGCAACTTTAGACATATATTGACCTCTAACTTTCCTGTTGTTTTATGCAGTCCTCTGCTTTGTTTTCATGTTCATTTTAACGAATTGAATTCAAAAACGGAATTCACGATCTTGCTTTTCGGTCCGATTCTCTTACACAATATTGCTTTCTTTTTTCAAAAGGCAGCCGCATTGCTGCAGCTGCCTGAATGATTACCATTTTTCCCGGAATTCAGAGGGTGTAATGCCTTCGACCTGCTTGAAAATTCGGCTGAAATAATGCGGTGCGCCTAATCCACACTGATACCCAATATTCTCCAGCTTCCGGTCTGTAAAGCGAAGCAGCTGCTTTGCCTTTGTGATGCGTAGATTCAGAATGTAAGTATTGATGCTTACGCCAAACTGCTCCTTGAACACACGGGTCAAATAGAACTTGCTGATGAAGAACTGCTCTGCCAGCGCATCCAGCGAGATTTTTTCCGTATAATGCGCATCCAAGTAATCTCGAATCGGGACAAGGTTCTGCTTTTTCAGAGCCACATCCAACCGTTCCGCAGGATGCCATGACTCGTTCATCAGCAGAACCAGCAGCTCATTCAGTCCGCTGTTGATCCGCATGTCCCGGATATAGTCATCTGAAGAAGCAATGCTGAAAAGTGACTGATGAAGGGTCGAAAAAGCGGTTATATCTTCTGGGTAAAACACCGGGCGACCGCCGCGCTCTACATATTTCTGATAGATGTCCTGCATGGTCACGCCGGAAAAGTGTATCCACGACAGCGACCAGAGGTCTGTATCCGTACTATGAGAATACGGCTCCTGACAGTCGATGAACACACAGTCCCCTGCTGACAGCTTGTGCCTCTTGCCCTGGTACTCCAGTTCACCGGAACCGGAATTGACGCAGAAAAACAGATAAGAGGACAGATGTGTGCGCGAGGAAGTATGGGGCTGCTCGGCCTGCAGGGAACCAATTTCCTGAAGATAGAGCAGGGCAGATTTTGCAAAGGTCGTTGGAGTGTAAAGGATGCGGTCAGAGGACACAATTGGGGAGGTGTCCTGGGAATCATGTAAAAACAAATCGTTCATGGTGCGCACCTCCTACAATAATTTTCTTCGTCCGCACCTGTGCCAGTTCGTCACTGAATGCGGAAATCGTCATTTGTTTATCCATGGCTTTATTATATCACACTTGGCGGTATCTGGCACTTTTTTCTGTGCGGTATTGCCTTAATCGTATTACGTGCGGGAGGTAGCTTATGGAACGGATGAAAAGAGCAATATCGGTATTACTTACGGTAGTAATGCTTATTACGGCATGTCCTGTTTCTGCATTTGCAACGGCTGCGGATGCAGGCGAGGAAGGAGAAGTCGAATACTACGGTGATTATGCATATACCACGCTTGACGATGGAACAGTGTCCATTTGTGGATATACCGGAACAGCCAGCGAAAAAGAGGGAATATACTTGGACATTCCTTCATCGATCAATGGTGCTGCTGTTACGCAAATAGCCGAAGAAGCATTTGCTTATAATGATGCGATTGAGACGGTGATGATCCCGGAGAGTATTACTTCTGTGGGAAATTCGGCGTTCTACCATTGTGCCGGCTTGAAGGCAGTCGCGTTCAGCGGGACGATCCCTGATTTTGGCTTTACCATTGTCGAGGGCGGTAAAGCGCTGGAGAATGTGTTTGCCTTGAAAAGCAGTGATGTCTCCGCGTTCTGCGCCCTTTTGGTCAACGACCTGGGCGAGGAAGCCGCAAAGGGAATTGAGATTGCGGAATACGAGGATCTGAGTTCTTTGAGGAGCGCTTATTCTGCCTACACGGACGCACTCGACGCGCAGCTGCAGGGAACCAATACGGTGGAGGAGACAGAAAGCAGCGAAGACTATCTGGCACTTTCAGGCACCCCCACAGGAGGCAGCTTAAACAATGCAAACGGTACGGAGGAAGCCGCACCCAACGTGGGAAATGGGGAATCTGCCGAAATATCTACGCCTACGGAAGATACTTCTGCTCCTGATCAATCCGAAGAATCCGGAACCGCAGCAGAAACTGCAGAAATAGAAACGCTGCCTGACCCTACCGCATCTGACGCATTAAGCGCCGATGCCGATAGTGACCAGGATATTGCCATCCTTTCGGAGGATGAAGCAGCAGAGGAATTCACAATTACAGAAAATGTCATAGAGGAAGGAACATGTGGCAATAATCTGACGTGGGTTCTGGATGCTGACGGCGTACTTACAATTTCTGGCACTGGGGATATGACTAACTACTACAATCCGAGTACGGACAATTCGAATTTGTCCCCCTGGTATTCCCACCAGGACGATATAACCGCTCTTGTCCTGAATGATGGCATTACAAGCATCGGCAACCATGCCTTTTATGGCTGTTACAAATTGGCCGAAGTCACATTTCCGGAATCCTTGACTGTAATCGGCATCGATGCCTTTCACGGCTGTACCGGTATGACCGGAATCACTTTCCCGGAATCCTTAACGACAATCGATGCCGGTGCATTTTCTGGCTGTACTGGCATGACCGGCGGTTTGACCATCCCTGCAGCTGTAACTTCAATTGAACTTGAAGCGTTCTTCAACTGCACCGGACTGGATGGAAAACTGATTATTGAAGCCGGCAGTAAAACAATCGGCGAAGGCGCTTTTCAGAATTGTTACAAACTGACCGGCTTGGAATTGGGCAGCGGCATCACAAGGATTGAGGATGGAGCCTTTGGTGGTTGCAGAAGTATGACCGGTGACCTGACCATCCCCGACAGTGTGACCAGGGTTGGCGATGCTGCATTTGGAGGTTGCTACGGATTCAACGGTAAGCTCACCCTGTCTGAGAATCTGACAACGATAGCAGCGTATTGTTTCAACCGATGTAGCTTTACCGGAGCATTGGTCATTCCCGACAAGGTAACAACCATCGAGGAGGCGGCATTCAGTGAGTTGCGCGAGATTACATCCATTGTATTTGGCGAGAATCTGACCTCTATTGGAACCGGACCTTATCCGTTCAGCCTTGCACTGAATCAGATGTACGGCGTAAAGGAGATCACTTTCAAAGGCCCAACCGTTCCACTTATTGAACACGGCTACGCCTATGGTTCTGCGCTCAGGGATTTGACAGGGCTGGAAACGGTCTATGTACCGGCTGAAGCTTATGATGCCTATGTCTCGGCTTTTTCCGGAAAACTCAGCGAATCGGTCGTTTTCTGCACTGACATTATCGGTGCAGAGGTGGCAAACTTCAAGGCAGAAAGAATTTATAGTCAATCTGTTGTCCTTTCCTGGGATGCCCATACCAGCAACCGGGTTATAGGGTACACAATTTCCCGTAACGGAGAAGTAATCGCTACCACGTCTGAGCTACGTTTTACGGATCGGGGGTTGGTCACGGGAACAAAGTATACTTATTCTGTTCAGGGCTATACGGAAGAAGGACAGGCCACGCCTGCAACAGAGATTTCTGTTACTCCCACAGGCCCGAGCATCCTATACATTCAGACCGATAACCGTCTGAATAAGGTTGATGACGAACATAGCACGATTTCCATCTATGTGTCTGATAACAAAAATTTGCAGCCTCTGGGTAGTGAACAGACTGTCGGTAAGCTGTACTATCTCAATGGAGAAACCCCTGTTTTGATTGGGAAAGCGGAGCTCAGCACCACATCGGGAGGTTCCGCAACAGCGGTATATACCGTTCATTGGGACATTTCCGCGCTGGAGGATGGTGAATATGCGCTTCTGTTCACATTGACCGATGTTGACGGTGCAACGGATACGCACAGCGAACGTATACGGATTGATCGCAGCGTTCCCGCTCAGATTGTTGGCGTAACAGCAATCGCTGACGCGCAGAAAATTTATCTCGCCTGGGAAATCTCCAGCGAAGCTGATACAGGCGTCTACCGGATTTACAGACGAGCTGAGAGCGAGCAAGCGTTCCGTATGGTTGCTCAAATCAACGACAGAAATACATTGACCTATCCCGACAGCGATGTAACGGCAGACCAAATCTACTATTATTATGTCGTTGGCGTTAGTGGATTTGGTACGGAAGGCAAAGCATCCGAAATCGTAGGCGCAACGCTGTCCGCGGATACCGAGGCGCCAACTGTTACAAAGCTCACTCCTGCTAATGCAAGCTATCTGACCGGAATCGCAAAATTCACACTCACAGCGGAAGATAATGTATCCGCTACCAGCGCTGCATTGTATTTCTCTGTGGATAACTGCGAAACCTGGACTTTGATAGCAGAAATGCGTGCAGGTAATTTCAGCACATCCTTTGACACCACAACCTTAGCGGACGGCGCTGTTCATGTTAAGGGTATTGCCTATGATGCTGCCGGAAATGAAAGCAGCGCTCTGACCTATGCTTACTCTGTGGACAATACAGGCCCCAAACAAGTTCAGGGCCTGTCCTATGAAAGCACAAATGTAACCGTAACACTGAGCTGGAATAATGTGGCAGATAAAGACATTTGCTACTATCGTGTTGAGCAGAAAGTCAGCGACGGTTACACAACGGTATCGGATGTCTACAGCACATTGGGTATCAATATATACAACCTGACACCAGCAACGGAATACACTTACCGTGTTGTGGGTTATGACATGCACGGAAATAGAGGTACGCCTTCCGAGGATATTACCGTTTCTACAGTAGATGACACCACTGCGCCGGTCATTACCAGGATTCTGCCGGCATCAGGCTATTATTCTACCAGCATTGGTCTGTCGATTACAGCTACAGATGAATACGGTGTTTCTAAGATTTTGCTTCAAACCTCAACGGATGCGTTCCGATGGACAGATTTTTATACAGAGTCCTATTCAGATATTCAAAAGGCTCGGACACTGTCATATGAACTGCCGCTTGATGGCTATTCTGAAGGCGCTGTCTACGTACGTGCAATCGCAACCGATACAGCAGGCAATGAAAGCGATTCCAGCGTGAACGCTCCCTATGCCCAGCACATTGTAGATCGAACCGCGCCTTCTGCTCCTGACAGCGTAGAAGCGAAAGGAAACAGCGGCGGCATTGAAATATCCTGGGCGCAAGGCAGCGAGACAGATTTGGGGAAATACTCCGTATACCGTGCCGAATCGGAGGACGGAACCTTTGCACTGCTCAATGACGCGATTGCAGCAACGAACTACATTGACCGAAATGTGAAAGCAGGAGTCGTCTATTACTACAAGGTTGCTGTGAATGACATTGCCGGAAACGAAAGTAAATTCTCTGCCGTTGTGTGGGCAGAAGCTGTGAAAGATACGGAAGCTCCGAAGATTTACAGCGTATACCCGGGTACAGGCAGCAGCCTGGGTATCGGATTTAAGACAGTAAGCGTGCTGGCGGTCGACAATCATGCCCTGGATAGAGTGCTTATTGAGTATAGTACAGATGGCAAAAACTATCGTACTTTGCAGAATACGAACAACATCAATGCTTACAATATAACTTTGAGTACCGATATTCCTGTAGCAGAATTAAACAATGGCGACACAGTATACGTTCGATTCTCTGCGACGGATGTATCTGGCAACACGTGTGAATATGCGGTATATACGTATTCTATGGATGCCCTTGCCCCTACCGTCAAATCGGCGGCTGCTGAATTTGCAGACGGTAAGGTAACTATTTCCTGGACTGGCAATATGGAAGAAGATCTGTCTGGATACCGTATCTACCGTAAGACAGGGCTGACGGGACCGTATCGCCTGATTGCCCAGCGTCAGGCGGTTGCCGGGAAGGAAACGTATACCTGCTCTGATGGGAATTTGTCAGACGAAGAAGTTACAAATTTCTATAAAATTGAAGCAGTCGATCAGTGTGGAAATACATCTTCCATTGCAGCAGGCCCAGTAACGCTGCCTGACAGAAGTATGCCCACACCTGTCATTTCCTGTGAATCCACACAAAAGGCAGGTGTTGAGTATGTCATTGACGGTTCTCTGTCGAAAGACAATACCGGCATTGTATCGTATCTGTTCGATTTTGGAGATGGAACGACAAGCACATCCGCGAAGCCCATCCATGTGTATACGCAAACCGGCGAATACTCGATTACCTTAACCGTAACGGATGATGACGGTCATACATCAAGCATAACCAAAGTTATCTCGGTTAAGGACAGTTCCCTGATTGGTACAGTAAAAATCCGGATTGTGGATGAAAATGGTGTTGCCGTGGCGGGAGCACCCGTATACTTTGATTTGGGATCAGAGAACCAGGTTGTGAAGAATACAGACAGCAGCGGCTATGCTACATTCTCTTCTGACGTTGGCAAACATACCGTTGGCTGTATTATTGCCAACAACGAATGGCTGCCAGTCAAGAAGAATGTCATTGTACGTGCGGATGCGGTTACTTCCACCACGATGACCATGGTGCGCCATGTTCTAATCGATGGCCAGTATGAAATAACAAGAATGACCTTCGATGAAATTACAGCAGCGGGCATTGACGTTTCGAATCCCGAAAACCAGCAAATAGTTAAAATCAAGGTAACTCTGACTTACAGCGATGCTGATGATGTTGATCTGTCCTTTTATTACAATATCATTACTGGCGCATCCATCATCATCACGGAAGTTATCGATGGCATCACCAACGGCGGCAACAGTGGCAGCGGTGAGGGGGATGAAGACGGTGGTTGCTGGAACTACAGCGGTCGAAAATTTTTCCCCGTTGTTGCCAAGTCCGGATCCAGCATTTCAAACGTCTCGAAATCAACAATTGCGGTCTTGGAAATGCCGATCGAAGCATCGTTCCTGAAAGAGTTCTTTGATGTCAAGCTGCATATCCTTAACAATGCATCCACCGAATTCAGCATGACTGACAATGTTGTCACTTTAAATGTTCCAGAAGGATTGACCATCGTGAACACAGATGGAACGGAAGGCGATTCTGTTGTGCGGATTCCAGAAATCACCGGTCAGAGCACCAAGACAATCAATTGGATTCTTCGTGGCGACAAAGAGGGGCAGTATTATCTGTCTGCCAACTACACGGGTACACTTTCTCAATTCAATGAACAGGTCAGCGCAGAGTTTATTGCGAAAAAACCCATTCAGGTTTATGGAATGCGTGCTGTGAAAATGACTGCAGAAGTGAACTCCACAATCCGCAATGATGCATTCTATTTCAATCTATCGATTCAGAATGTCAGTGACGCAGATGTGTATATGCCCTCTATCGGTGTAATTGGCGATGTTCTTTCTACTTACCTCGATACCGTAACTGCCAAAAGCAGAGATAATGACGAAGCCGGGGAAGGAGGAACCGCCGCAGTGTCACAACAGCCAATGGATTACAATAAGCCATCCGTTAGGCATTTGAATACATTGCTGTCGAATGCCTCCGGATTTTGTCAGGCTATTGGAACAAGCACAACCGTAACTGGGCTTTCTCCAGGTGAAACGCTAACCAACAAGTATGCTGTGTACAATGTTGTCGGATATAATAACATTCTGTATCTGACAGATGCAATTTACGAAATCGCAGGAGCGTATGGTATCCAGTTTGAGATTGTCGAAACGGATATGGATCTGTTTGGTATGGACAACGCATCTGAGAAGCTGGACGAGCTGAACAGAAACCACGAAAAGTATTCGATGTTCTCTTATATAACCGGAAATCAAAATTTCTTCTACGTCATGGAGTCCCTTGAACGAGATCAGGATGTCCTCGGCTTGATCGGTGAAGGAGTGTACGGTTCCGCAAAGCTGATTCTCAATCTGGACGCGAATTATAATACGGATGAGACGAAGGAGATCACAAGAAAGCTTGTTGCACAGCTGCTGATGGATGAATCCATGCAGCAAACCATTGATGTAAGTATCGATACCAAGTTCTTGGATATAACGAGCAGTACTCTTAATGCGATTTCCAGCATGGTAGCGCACAGTCCCGAGTACTATGGGGTTGCGGCATATAATCTGGATGCGTTCAAAGAGATCATCAGCGATAGCTCCAATATCCGAGCGTTCAGTGGGGCGCTGCGGGAAGATGGTCTGAATGGGATGCTGGAAAGATTTAGCGAAGTCTGTGTTTCTACTGGCGTAAGTCTTGCACTGAATCGGGATTTGCTGTTTGCGGATGTCGTTTATTCCGGTGTCTTTAGACAAGCGGTGGGCGAAGCCTGCAGTAAAGTTGACGGTGTTGTGGGTCGATTGGATACAGTGTTTTCGGACTGGAACACTTCCGCTGAATTGACCAGGAATCTGGTAGCCATAGCGGCAGCAGAGGAGGAAGCAATAGCCTTGCTTGACATCCTGATAGAATACACAGATCCGGAAACCGCAATTTATGATGAACTGGTCACAATCCGTGAGTCTATCAATACGGTCAGCGGGGAAATGGCCACACAGTTTATTACCAGACTAACCCAATCCGTTATTCATGATGCTGCCGGTAATGAAGTAGGGGCAATCCTGAAATATATGGATTTTTCCTACGGTACAGATTACGGTGTCATTTATACGATTGCAAAGTTGACGTTTGGTACGCTGAACTATGTGTTTGACTGGGGTGGAACAATCGGAGATCTTCATGTCCTTCGAGTAAACACAGCGATCAGCTTTGCGCTGTCTTCCGCTGTCGGGAAATACGGCCTCACAACAGACACAAACGAACAGGCACTGTATACCTTGAAGTCCCTTAAATATTTGATTAAGATGCGGCTGATTGGTGAGCAAAGCTTTGTGGACATCAAGAACAGAAAGGAATCCCAGGCTGAAGACCTTGCATGGGTGAATGAAACAAGAGGTTCCTCCTATTCTTCACTGGACGAATATGCTCGTGATGTTATTGCGCAGCTGCTTACTTATCGGGATACTATCTTCGCAACCTATCATGTAAAACCCGCTATTCCTGAAGCACCGGCTGTTACCGTCAATTATCTGACAAACACAACAAATGAGGCCTTCTCCAGCAGTTATGAATACAGCTTTGAAGGGACACAGTGGTATGACTGCACTGGAAGCCAGATCGCATTTGAGCCAGGAACAGTAGCACGCTGGCTGTGGGTACGGGTGAAAGAGACTTCTACAAGCGTGTCCGGCAACATCATTAAGATCGTAATTCCCGCCATGCCCCGCATTACCGGTGACGTTTCTGTGGTCTACAACGGCAGTAACTATCAGATTAGTGGCTTGAAGTCCGGAACATATCAGTATTCGTTCACGAACCAAAAGGATGTTACAGCACTATCGAAAACCTTTGCGGTTGCGCAGGGTGAGACGGTCACAATCCCAGAGACTGCTGATTGGACTTATTTGGCAATCAGAACGCCTGCAACAGAAACCAATTTTGAATCTCAGATTCGTTACCTGGTCACCGAAAAACCCAACAATGACTGGGTCATCATCACTGAGAAGAAGATTGTAACCGGCATACCGGAAGCCACAACGGTTAGCGAGGTCGTAACCTATTACACCAACCAGGGATATTTCGTCACGGTTACCTCTGCCAATGGCGATGAAACCGAGGTGGTTGGAACCGGCTGTATACTGAATCTGGACGGCGAGGCATACAGCATTGTTGTTCTTGGCGATGTCAATGGTGACGCGGCAATTGACATTTTAGACCTATATATCATGCTCGACCATATCAATTCCGTAACAGCGCTGTCGGGTGCGTATCTGGATGCCGGCTGTGTCTGCCAAAACGAAGATATCGATATATTTGATGCCTATTCCGAACTTGCATATATCAACAGCGGATCTTTCTCAAAGCAAGGAGGGGAAGCATGAAGCGGATAAAAGCATAGTAGCCATTCTGGTGTTGGCGTTGATTCTGCCAACCTTTGCGGCAGCTGCAAAGGCTGCTGATGCCGTTGGCTTTCAAGTGGCGGAATTCCCTTCGGAGGTAAAAACCGGTGAACAAGTCGAGGTGGTCATATCTCTGACCGGTTATACAGCCGAAGCGGCAACGGCAGACGCCATCAGAGGTTTGCAGGTAGACATCACCGGCATCGATACCAGTGTGCTTCGTGTTGTGCAATACACTTCTCTGATCGAGGACACAACGGCAATCTTTAACACAGGCTCTTACAACGAAACAAACAAGCGCGTGAGATTGACCTATGTGCAGATGAATGGAACGCTTCCCGCTCCCGGTCACGGTGAAACTGCAGACCGTTTCCCGACAGATTACCCTAACCGGAGAATGCACGATCAATTATTCCGCTGAAACATTACCTGTGACCAGTGTGGATATTACCTGGGGTGCATTGGATTATGAATACACCGATGGTATATGGAATAATCAGACGCACAGCTATGATGGTGCAGGCTGGGACGATAAGGGCAGCGGATATGTTACGGTAGCGAATACCGGAAGTTCCGCAACTACGGCTTCATTTTCTTACAACACGGTTCGTTCAGATATTACCGGAAACTTTACAGACGGAACCGCCGATAATACCGGCGCTGTAGATGTGTCACCCGGAACAAAGAAAACAGTATCAGCTTGTCAAAAAACTACCCAAATCCCCTCATTTGTGATATAATAATCACAGATGGGGGGATTTTATATGGAACAATGGAGAAAAGATGCACGGCACGAGCCAATCATTGTAGATTTGGAGGCCCTGGTTCCAAAAGACCATCTTCTTCGGAAGATCGAAAAGGTTATGGACTACGGGTGGTTATACGAGCGCCTGGATCCGTACTACTGCCACGACAATGGCCGTCCCGGAACAGATCCGGTCGTGCTCATAAAAATGGTGCTGATTCAGCACCTGTTTGGAATCCCTTCCTTGCGGCAGACCTACCGGGAAATCCAGGTGAATGTTGCATATCGGTGGTTTCTGGGGTACGGGCTGCTGGATAATATCCCGCATTTTGCCACGGTGAGCTATGCATTCTGCAAACGGTTCCCGGATGAACTGACCACTGAGATTTTTGAGCATATCCTAAACAAAGCTCTGAATAACAAAATGCTGGACACCAGTGCGGTATTCATTGACGGCACCCATATCAAAGCCAGTGCAAATAAAAAGAAGTTCCAGAAAGAGCAGGTAGCCAAGGCGGCAAAGGTATACTCCGGGCAGCTTCGTAGAGAAGTAAACGCAGAGCGGGAGAAGCTGGGAAAGAAACCCATTGAGGACGAGAATGACAACGAAAAAGATCCTCCTCTAGGACAGAAGTTATTCACAACCCACATCTGGCAGGAGTATCTGGATATAGTGGAGAGCATCCGCAAGACGGAGCTGGGCAAAAGAATTTATGCACAGCGCAAAGAGACCATTGAGCGTGTGTTTGCGGATGCAAAAGAGAAACACGCAATGCGTTATACACACCACAGAGGCTTGGCCGCAGTCACACGATGGGTCAGGCTTAAATATGCTGCCATGAATCTGAAAAAACTGGCCCAATGGAGTTGGAAGAACTCCAATTTCTCCCTCATTTTTGTTCATTTCCCAACAACTTACAGAAGGACCCCTGCTTTCGCTTGCTGAAAGCAGGGGTCCTTTGACAGACTGAAATACTCTCAGGGCCCGGCCCTGAGAGTATTTTTGTATATTTGGAAGGAATAGTGCTGGTATTAGATGCACATAAGTTACGCCTTAATATGCTCATCTGCGAGCAAATCACCCTGTAGCTGTGTAACTCGTGCAATATCACAATTTCTCAAAGCATCAAGTATTTGCTGGTGATGAATAATGCTTTCACTTTTTCCTAGTGTTTTCCACGTGTGTTCTGAATTCGATTTATAAATGTTGAAAAACAAATCGTCCATAGAATCAAACAGTTGAATAAAAAGAAAATTTTCGGACATCTCGCATATTGTGCGATGAAACAGAAAGTGCTGTTCATTATATGCGTCGTCATTATTCTCATTGATTGCGGACGACATCTTGCCAAAAATGTCCTCTAATCGAGATAACATTTCCGACTTTTGGGGCTTAGTTACCGCAAGATACATGGCGCAGTACTCTAACAGAATTCTGAATTCATTTACTTGGTTCAAGTCAACATTGAGTATTTTGCTATTTATTAAATCAGAGAAGTATTTTTTCATGTTAAATTCACAAACAAAAGTGCCTTCCCCGACCCTCGTTTCTGTAACACCGAGGGTGTTTAACTTTTGCAGCGCAATTTTCAACGATACTCTGCTTACACCAAGTTGTTGCGCAAGATCAATTTCCGACGGGATTTTTTCTCCGACTTTCCATTCACCATCCAATATTTTCTTGACCAGTATGTCAAAGACTTGATCGGTTACGCTTACACGCTGTACTTTTGCAACTCCCATAAGAATAAGCCTCCTTGTTTTGCTGCCGTTTTGGTATATCAAGAATATTTTAAAACATATTATATCATGCCAAAACACTATTTGCAATTTTCTTTCATTATATATTTGGCGAAGCATCACGAAAACAGGCAATTTTCAACAAAAACGATACTCCGTTTTTTCATACTATAACGAATTTTCAAAATCGAGTTGACAATCAACTGCCTGACTAGTATACTTCAAGTATGCTTGATAGTCAAGTAGCTTAGCGCATCAAAAAGCAAGGAGGAAAATAGTATGAAAATCACCAAGGTAGACATCTATATGCTGGACGCTGGCGCGCAAAGGGCCAGTCGCCGCCCAATATGCTGCCGGATATGGACCGACGAGGGCATATATGGCGATGGAGAAGCGGGTATCGCGTTTGATTATGCCGCGCCTGCCGGCGTAGGTATGCTCCAGGATCTATCTCGCCTTATAATTGGGCTGGATCCTATGCGCGTTGACGCGATATGGGAAAAGTTATTCAAGCTTACATTCTGGGGACAGGGGGGCGGACCCGTTGTTTTCGCGGGTATCAGTGCCATCGACATAGCTCTTATGGACATTAAGGGCAAAGCTCTCGGTGTTCCCGTGTATGAATTGTTGGGAGGTAAATTCCGCGATAATGTACGCTGCTATGCAAGCCAACTGCAGTTCGGCTGGAATGACCGCATAGGACCATGGGGAGCAACGCAGGAATATGTTGATATATGCAAGTATGCAATGAGCGAGGGTTATGATGCGGTCAAGATTGACTTTATAGCATATGACCGCGAGGGAAAAGATATTGATTTTGAGCGCTGTGAAGGTTTTCTCGAAAAAGATATTTATGATATGGCAGAGGAGCGTATTGTTGCAATCCGTGAGGCCTGCGGCGATCTTGATATCATAATGGAAAATCACGGCCGTACTGATTCTATTTCCGCAGTGAAGCTCGGAGAGCTTTGCGACAAGTACAACCTTTACTGCCTTGAAGAACCTGCTACGCCGCTGAATACAGAGTTTCACAAGCGTGTGCATGACCGTATAAAGACGCCCATCGGTTCCGGAGAACGAATCTATACTCGTTGGCAGTTTCTTAATTTCTTCCGTGATAATTCCATTCAGCTTGTTCAACCCGATGCTTGCAACTGTGGCGGAATAACCGAATGCAAAAAGATTTGCGATATGGCACACGCATTCGATGTAAAGGCTCAGGTCCATTGCGCAGGCGGCCCCATCTCGACGGCGGCCGCGCTTCAGCTCACCGCTGCGATAACAAACTTTGCAATCTATGAGCATCATTTCCGTAGCACTCAGCCTGCAATCACCTGCCTCGGCAAATATGATTACCAGCCCAGCAACGGTAAATACAAGATTCCCGAGCTTCCCGGCATTGGGCAGGAATTATCCGATTATGCAATCAAGACTGCGCTTGTCCATGTTGCCGTTACCGAGCCTTGACTTGATCCGTTAGACGGCAATACTACATAATAAGATTTGAGGAGAATAATAATGAGCAATTTTAGAAGATACTTAAATCTCTTTTGCATCTCCTTAGGTGCGAGTTGTATTTTTAAACTTGCAATGATCAAAGACGTGTATTATGATGCGATGCAGACTGCCTTTGGAGCAAGCAACACACAGATGGGACTGCTTATCACGTTCTTTGCAATTACGCAGGCTTTGGCATATCTGCCCGGAGGCTGGCTGGTTGATTTGGTCCCTGTCAAATATTTGATGCCCATAGGTCTCATCGGAACTGGCCTTCTCGGTTTCTGGGAAGCTACTTTTCCGTCTTTCCGGACATTGCTTATTATCCAAATGGGCTATGGTCTGGTTATAACGCTTATGTTTTGGAACGCAATGATTAAGGGAACCCGCATGCTGGCAGCGGATCATGCGCAGGGAAAGATTTTTGGTATGCTTGAAGGCGTGCGCGGGGCGTGTGCTACACTGGCTTCGTTTGGCGGTGTATTTTTCTTTTCAAAACTTGGCGAGGGAATGTTCGGCCTCCGAGGTGTTATGATTTATTACTCGACCATTCTTTGCGTTGTCGGTATTCTTGTATTCTTCCTTATGGCGAAAAATTCCGTTGAGGGCAAGGTCAACGCAAAAGAAGCGCTCTCTGGATTGTATCATGTCGGTAAGCTGCCAAAGGTGTGGCTTGCGGGAGGTATAGTATTTTTCGGTTATTCTTTTTACAGCGGTCTTGGCTATATGACCCCGATGCTGACGAAGGTGTTTGGTATGTCTGCCACAATGGGGGCTACTGTAGGCACTATCAAGCAATATATGCTTGCCATTTTCGCTGCCCCGCTTGGTGGAATTATTGCGGATAAGATTGGCTCTCGAGTCAAATTTCTTAAGTACATTATGCTTGTTGGCGCTGTTGTTATGGCGGTATTCATGGTCATCCCAAGTAACACCAGCACAGTCGTTATTGGTGTCTGCGTGATGCTTCTTTCTGCGGCTGTTGCATACATGATGCGCGGCACTTATTACTCTACTACTGCTGAACTAGGAGTTACCGTTACCGCTGCCGGTGCTGCGGCTGGCGTTCTGTCTCTTGTGGGCAATACTCCTGATTTCTTTACTTCTGTTCTTTACGGCTCCATGCTTGACAAGTTTCCAGGTGCAGCCGGATACAAGGCGATTTTTGGAATAATGCTTGCTTTCTGCCTGTGTGGTTGCCTGTGCGCTGTCCTTCTTGCACGTATATTGAAGAAAGAGCAGGAAGCTGATCGGGGGTGATCCTGTGAGCTCGGAGAAAAAGACTCGAAAAAAAGTACAGTTCCCCCATGTGTTTGTTCTCCTGACCTTTGTTATTATTCTGGTGACAGTTTTGTCATACATTATACCGGCGGGTGTTTATGATACAGTCATTGATCCAGTGTCCGGACGGAGCGTTATAGATCCCAATAGCTATCATCATGTTGAAAGAACACCGGTTAGCTTGATGCAGTTTATCGCATCGTTTTCTAATGGCTTTGCTGCTGTCGCACCCTTAATGTTTATGACAATGGCTGTCGGCGGAGCTTTTGGCGTGATCGACAGGCTCGGTATAATTCCAGCAGCGGTAGAACTTGCACGCAACAAATTCTCACGAAATCGCTTCATGGCGATACCTGTATTACTTTTCTGCTTTGCTGGACTTGATGCATTCATCGGAATGCCAGAGCTGTGCATAGTCTTTCTACCTATCATACTCCCGTTGATTCTTAGCTTAGGCTTTGATTCCATAACTGCTGTTGCAATCGTCATATGCGGGAATTGTATAGGTTTTTCAACAGGTTTGGGAAATCCGTTCACGACGCTTATTTGCCAGAAAATATGCGGCTTGCCGTTATACTCCGGTATGTGGTATCGTGCGATCTGTTTTGCTGTATTCTATGGCATAACTCTTATTTATATTATGCGTTATGCAAAGAAGGTGTCGGCCAATCCGAAGAAAAGCATTTGTTACGAAAAGGATCTGATGCGCCGCGAAAACATCTCTTTTCAAAGGAATGAGATGCTGGATACACGCAGGAAAATAGCTGCTGTTTATATTTGCGTACTTTTTTCGCTCAATATTGTTGGCACAATGCGCTTTGGATGGGACATTCCTGAAATGACTGGAATCTTTCTTGTAATGGCTATTGGAGCAGGAATGATAAGTGGGCTTTCTGCAAGCAAAACATGTTTGCTTTTTATAGACGGGTGCAAGGATATTCTATCCGGCGCGCTGGTCATGTGCGTGGCACGTACCATCAGTGTTGTAATGAGTGAGGGAAATATCACAGACACCATCGTTCACGGCCTTACGAGCATCATAGCTAACTTTCCAACGGCACTTACCATTGTCGGTATATTTGCCGCTGTAATGTTCATTGATTTCTTCATTCCAGCAGGTTCGGGCGAAGCAGTCATTGTTATGCCAATCATATCTCCTGTGGCGGAGGTCTTGGGATTATCCAAGCAGGCCTGCGTGCTTGCTTTTCAGTTTGGAGATGGGTGGTCTAATACGATTTGGCCTACGACCGCATCCTATATGGCGACGCTTGCTGTTGGCGAAATATGCTGGACAGAGTGGCAGCGCTTTCAATTCCCGCTGTATTGCATATGGTTTGCAACAGGCAGTGTAATGCTGGTTATTGCACAGCTTATTAAACTTGGTCCATTTTAGACAGCTCTGCAAATTAAGGAGTAATATTCATAAAAATACTCTCAGGATTCAGTCCTGAGAGTCAGAGTGTCGAAAAAGTCCAGTTAATGCTGGGCTTTTTCTATTATCCATGATATAATGGTCATGGGTGAAGAGAAATG
>OLHG01001109.1_pt1 | contig 17299 bp, 20 predicted proteins | sample 1605971 | NCBI WGS metagenome assembly OLHG01 (sample SAMN03283289) | human gut metagenome | biome: human-associated habitat; material: feces | host: Homo sapiens | place: Peru | collected 2012 | reverse complement strand
TTGAAAAGCTTGAAATACATACAGTATTCCTACGCTTTTCAAACTTTCATTCGTGCCAAAATCTCTCGCCGCCAGCTCTTGCCGATTTAATCAGAGCTTCCCTAAAACACAATTATTCAAAAACAAAAAGGAGAGAAGAAATTATGGGAAGCAACTACAGTCTGAAGTACGATGTGGACATCGTTATGTGCATTGATGCCACCGGGAGCATGTCGGGAATTCTGGACACGGTAAAACGGAATGCTCTGAATTTTTATGAGGATTTGCACAAGGCCATGCAGGAGAAGGGCAAGCAGGTGAACAGTCTGCGGATCAAGGTCATTGCCTTCCGGGACTATCTGGCGGACGGAAATAATGCTATGCTGGCAACGGACTTCTATCCGATGCCGGAAAAGCAGGGGGAGTTTAACGCACTGGTGAACTCCCTTGTGGCCGACGGCGGCGGAGATGATCCGGAGGACGGCCTGGAGGCCCTGGGCTATGCCATCAAGTCGAAGTGGGCGGTTGCCGGGACGAATAAACGCCGTCACATCATTGTAGTCTGGACGGATGCGGGGACCCATGCCCTGGGCTTCGGAAAGAAGGCCCCCAATTATCCGACGAAGATGGCGGCGGACTTTGAGCAGCTGACTGCCTGGTGGGAGCAGATGGATTTCAATTCCAAACGACTTTTGATTTACGCACCGGAGGAGGATTATTGGACGAGAATTTCCGACAGCTGGGATCAGACAATCCACTACCCTTCCGAGGCTGGCAACGGTCTTAAGGAATTTGAGTATCAGGAAATTCTGGATGCTATCCGCAACAGCATTGGATGATCCGGTATGGACTCAATTAACGGTTATCAGATTCGGAAGCCTTTTTCGTCGGAAAATGCCGGATTTTGCCGGTGGGCAATTGGGGAGAAGTACGGTCGGGCGTATTTTATCAAGGAGTTTCTGTCCCCCAAATATCCGGCAGATGATTGCGGACTCAGTGAGAAAACGATTGCCAAGAAGCGGGCGGAATGTGAGAAATTTTACGACCGGAAAGCAAAGCTTTATCAGGCGGTCCAACAGTGTCGGACAGGAAATGTTGTCGTTATACAGGACTTTTTCCGGGAGGGTTCCAAGTACTATGCGGTGACAGAGCAGGTAAAAGCGGAAAATCTGAGTCCTTCTCAGATTGCCGCTTTGCCTGAGAACAAAAAGATGACGCTGATCCGGGCAATCCTTTACAGCTTTTCGGTGCTCCACAGCAAAGCCATTGTCCACTCGGATGTAAAGCCGGATAATATTTTGGTGAAAAGAACGGAAAGCGGCTTCTATACCGGGAAAATCATCGATTTTGACGCCAGTTTTCTGGAAACGGATGTGCCGGAGGAAATTGCGGGAGACCAGGTTTATCTGGCACCGGAGACCCGGCTGCGGATGATGGAAGAGCCGGTTTCCGTTACTACAAAGGCGGATGTGTTTGCTCTGGGAATCCTGATTCACCAGTATTGGTGCGGCAAACTGCCCGGCTGTCCGAAGGAGTACGATTACCTGTTTGAGGCGGTGCTGGATGGAGCGCAGATCACGTTCAGTGAGAAGCTTCCCCAAACGCTGGCAGATCAGATTCGGCAGATGATCCAGGCCGATCCGGAGAAACGCCCTGATGCCCAACAGGTGCTGCAAGCTTTGGCAGAGGAAGCTCCGAAGGTACCGCCAACTCCGGAAAAGCCGGGACAGCAGACCTCCCGGGTGAAGATAAACATGTCGAAATGACCGGGGAGGAGGAAGATATATGTTACAGATTGTGCTGGTGGCTGTGCTGCTGACGGGCTTGCTGGTTGCCTGCATTGTCTCAAATGCACAGAAAAAACCGAAAATAGAGAAAAAACACTCCGAACTGATAATTAACGGCCCTCTGGGGGATGTACACCAGCTGAAACACGAGCCGGGGTTGGATAAGACGGTAAAAATGGACAGCCTGGATAGCCTTTATGCGAAAAAAAACGGAAAAAGGCTATGTCCCTACTGCGAGACCCTGAACGACGGAGGGGCAAGCAACTGCTGCGCCTGCGGGAACCAGTTATAGAAAAGAGGTCAATGAAATGTTTTGCAAGTTTTGTGGAAAACAGGTAGCCCCATCCGACCGCGTGTGTCCCTATTGCGGAGAACCTCAGGAAGCCAGAACCGGGGGAAACGGATTCTGGGATATTCTGGGAAGGGAGCCGGTACAGGCGCTACCCCAGACGGTGGTAAAACAGGTAGCCCCATCGGTTCGCGGAGACTTTGACGGGAAAGAAACCAAGAAAAAAGGCGTAGGCTCTCGGGTGCTTCTGCTGGTGGTGTTTCTGGGGATCGTCTGCACGGTGACCCTGGGCGTCGTGGAGCTGTCCACTTTGGGCACTCTGAAAAAGGAGATGACAGCGGCAGTACAGAAGAATGAAACGGCCATTCAGACACTGGAAGAAAAAATGAATCTGCTTACAGAAAAGCCGAAAGAAACTCAACACTCCGACCCTATCGTGTTTCTGAGAGAACCTCAGGATACAGTGTTGGTGAACGGTACTGCTGTTGTTTCCGTGAAAGTTGCTGAAGAATTATCTCCACAGAAGATTCAATGGGAGTATAAGAGGGATGAAGCTGAGTGGAAGCCTGTAGCGGGCGAGCCTGATTTTCTGGTGACTGAAAATGGAACCACCCTTCAAATCACTGTTCCGGAGGGTCAGAACCCAGATGCTATGTGTGTGCGTTGTTATGTGCAGATGCCTAGTGAAAGGGTTTATAGTCACGAGGCCGTTATAACGGTACCCAAGGGATAAGGAAAGCGGAAAGAGAATGAAACAGAATGAAAGGACAAAAGGAAAGCTGCCGCCACGGATTTATTCCGCACTGGACTGCATCTGCCACATTGCCCAGGAGAAAATTCCTACTGCCGGGGAGGACAGCTATTGTTACGGCGTTTCCGAGGACAGCGTTCTCGTAGGTGTGTTTGACGGCTGCGGCGGCTCTGGTGCGAAGAAATACCCGGTTTATCAGGAAAAGACCGGAGCCTACATAGGCGCCAGAGCGGTGGCCGGGGCGGTTCTCCACTGGTTTGAGAACGAGCCCCATTTCCTGGAACATGGGTGCAATAATGAGGCGATAAAGGCTGCGATTGGATGCAGTCTGACGGTTTGCAAGGAAAATGCAGGTAGTCAAAGAAGCAAGATCCGAGGATCCATTTCCAAGGAATTCCCTACCACAGCGGCAATCGCCCGGTGTGTAGTGGGAGCAGAGAGCGTTTCTGCGGAATGCTACTGGGCCGGCGATTCCCGGGTGTACCTGCTGGACGAGGATGGGTTAGCTCAGCTGACGTCTGACGATCTGGACGATCTGGATGCTTTCGAGAACCTTTCCGGCGATGGCGTGATGACCAACGTGATCTCGGCTTCCAAGGCTTTTACCCTACACAGCAGGAGCGTCGAGATCCGAAAGCCCTGTATTCTCTTTGCGGCCACCGATGGCTGCTTTGGCTATATTCCGTCGCCCATGGAGTTCGAGAGCTTGCTGCTGGAGCAGCTGGAAAACGCCGGAAGTTTGGAAGACTTTGAGAAAAAAGTGCGTCTGGAGCTGGCAAAAGTGGCAGGAGATGATTTTACCCTGGTGGGTGCGGTTTTGGGATTCGGAACCTTCTCCAATCTGAAAAGAAATCTGTGGGAGCGGTATCAAAGGCTGAGAGATTATTATCTGTCCGGCATTGAACCGAAAAATCCGGAAAGCCGCAGACAGATCTGGAACAGATACAGCCGGGATTATTACCGATACTACGAAAAATGAGCGGGAGGAGAACATGAAAACGGAGAAAACCGGAAGAAGCTCTTGGCTGAAAGCCTTTGCCATTGGGGCGATTGTGCTGTGCATTCTGAGTATCTGGATGCCGTGGCTTGGCTTCGAGGTGAAGACTGATCGGGGAATGATTGATCTAGATACCATTTACGAGCAGAACTTAGGGCTAACGTTTCAAGAGTATGCTGAAGAAGACTGGCAGGGATGGGATGATGATTTCGGGTACATCGAAGATTCGACAATTCGGAAGCAGTTCCGGGATATCAACGACGGACGACTGGAGTGCTTTCAGATTGTGTCCGACAGCATGATGACGCAAATCGAAACAGCAAGGTTTTTTACGAAATCAGCGGTAATTCTTGCACAGGCCAGGTCTCTGGCGGCAAAAGAACGAGCGGGACAGGAAACGATCCCCTTTGAGGACATGGACGATCCCGCGATTCTGTTGGAATACTTTGGGTGTTATATTTTTTGGGCAACACTGCCGGGGCATAGTGCGCTGGTGCTGGCTATTGTCAGTTGGCTGTTCCTGACGGCACTGGTCGTTGTGGGCATCTACAGCATTTGCATGGTGATGGCAGATAAACGAGGCTTGGTCTGGCTGGAGGCGGTGCTGTATGGTGTGGTGCTGCTGGCCTATGGCGGTTTTGCCCTTGTGATGAACCAGGCTATCAGCGAGAGGCTGACCGAATATGCCGCGCTGGTTGGGCACAGCATTCGGCCGTTTCATGTTTCTCTGCTGCCTGTGATTATCTTCCTGTGCCTGGTTGGAAGCACTGTGGCAGAATTCAAGGCTTCGAAACGTGTAGTGCCCGAGCGTGATTGGGTCTGCACCTGCGGCGTAAGAAATCCTGAAACGGCGGGATTCTGCACTTCCTGTGGAACTCCTCGAGGTGGGAGCGTTGTTGCCAAGACCTGGATTTGTGCCTGCGGTTGTAAAAACGGGGAAGAAAACCGTTTCTGTACAAAATGCGGAAATCCGCGGTTTGCAGTTGTGGAGCCAAGGGTCAGCCATTGCCAGAAGTGCGGCAAGGAAATTCCGCTGGGTCAGGAGCTGTGCAACGCATGTCGTGCGGCAAAATACGGCGGCGGAAACACGAGCAGCACCGGCAGCCTGAAGTTTAATTTTGGCGGAGAGAAGAAAAAGAAAACAGAAATCCCCGACGGCTTCAAACCGCCGGAGGAATTGGGGTAAAAGGAGGACGGAGAAATGAACATGAAACAAGCGGGTGTACACGTTTTTCAGAACTTTGCAAATTTTAACGGACGGGCGAGAAGAAGCGAATACTGGTACTTTCAACTATTTAACTGGGCACTGCCCATTGTCCTTTTTCTGCTGGGACTGCTGTCACAGGTTGGAGCCATCCTTGTTCTGGCCTGGGTAATTACATTCCTTTACGGCTTGGTGTGTATTATACCGGGACTGGCACTTACCTGCAGACGGCTGCATGATGTGGGAAAGCCGGGCTCTTATATGTTCTTCTGGCTGCTGCCTATTGCGGGTGAGATCCTGATGCTGGTGTGGACGCTTCAGGACAGCGATCCGGGAGAGAACCGCTATGGAAAGAATCCCAAGGAGGAACCTGCTCAGGTGATACCCTCGGGCTGGAATTTTGGAGATGTTTTTCTTAAAGGGGAAAAGAAAAGCTGCCCCCGCTGCGGTGCGGCAGTGAAGGCCGGGGCAAAGTTCTGCGGCAGCTGCGGCGCGGTAATTCCTGAGACTAAGGAAGCAAAAAACTGGGTGTGTGAGTGTGGGAAAAAGAATCCCATGGACAGTGCGTTCTGCCCCGCCTGCGGGCGAAAAAAACCGGGTGGAACTGCGGAGTTTGCCTATTGCGCCAAATGCGGCAAGAAAATTCCGGCGGGAAAGACGATTTGCGACGACTGCGCACATTCCGCAACAGGAGACCATGGTGGATTTACACCCCCGAGTGACTTGGACTAAACGGGGAGGAAAGAACGATGGGAAGCAATTATAAGCTGGACTATAACGTAGACTTGGTGTTCTGCATTGACTGCACGGAGAGTATGGACAACATCCTGAACATCGTCAAAGAGCGGGCACTGGGGCTGTACAACGACATTCAGCAAAATATGCAGAAAAAGGGAAAGCTGATCAGCCGGCTTCGGGTACGACTGGTGGGCTTCCGGGATTATGCCGCCTATGCCGATGAGTGCAAAAAGGGGGTGCGGCCCAACGAGCCGATGATGATTTCTGACTTTTTTGTGCTGCCTCAGGATGCCCATAAGCTGGAGGTCAGCGTGAAGAGCCTGTACCCTGTCGGCGGCGGAGACGACCCGGAGGACGGGCTGGAGGCCCTGGCCTATGCCATCCGCTCCCCCTGGACGGTGGACGGTAAGGCGAAGAACCGGCATATCATCGTCCTGTGGACAGACGAAGCGCCTCATGCGCTGGGCTTCGGAAAGGACAGCCCCCGCTATCCCAGAGGAATGGCCAAGAGCTTCGACGAGCTGACGGCCTGGTGGGGAGATGGGAGCACACCCGGCTTTATGCCCCAGCAGGACTCCAAACGGCTTATCCTGTTTGCGCCGGATGGGAGCTGGTGGTCTAAGGTTGCTGATCAGTGGGACAACAGCATTTTCTACCCTTCCAAGGCGGGAGACGGCTTACAGGACGTGGACTATCAGACCATACTCAGCTGCATTGCCCAGTCCATTGGGTAATCGGACAAGCGCTTTTATGGGGGAATACTTATGAACATTGAGAAAAATAAAATATGGATCCGCCTTGCGTTCTGCGGTTTGATCATCAGCCTGGTCTCGCTGCTTTTTCCGATTATTGTTTACACAAGCTACCGGGATCACACTGCGCACAGCTTTAATCTGATTGGCCTTTTGACTGGTGGTTTCGCGGAGGTTGCCCAGCGGGAATACACCGGAAAATCCTGGATTGAGCTTTCTACCGGTGCTTTTGACGTGTTTGTCGCTATTGCGGGAATTATCGGTGCGGCTTCGATTGTCCTGTCCCTGGTTGGCCTGCGGAGCATGTCCAAGCAATATGAGAGCCAGAGACCTTTCCGGATGACCCTGTGCGGACTGATCGGAACGGCTATCCCTGCCCTGCTTTTGCTGCTGGCGTTTAGCCTTTCCGCAAATTACTATCAGGGAGAGGTTTCTCTGGGCGCTTATGTGGTAATTACGCCGCTGGCGATGATCGCTTCCTGCCTGGCGGTGGTCAAACGGCATCAGCTGACCCGGGCAGAACTGGCACTTCAGAAGGAAGCCTCTCAGTATATCCGCGTGGCAGGAGACCTGCCCAAGCGGCAGTGAACTGCTTTTGAAATGAGAGGCTGCTTATGAAGAGAATGGCAGTATTGGTGTTGGTTTGCTGCCTCCTTCTCACTGGGTGCGGCACGGTTGACAGTACGGCAGATATTTTGGCAGATGGAATCGCCGGACAGGTAGAGAGTATGTATGCTGGCAGCGGACTGGCAACGCCTGCCCCGGTGCCGGACAGAGATTCGGCGTCGGCACCGACGGTATCCACCGGGGATTTGGCGGAACAGGCCCGACAGGCGTATGAGGCTTTGAAGTTGCAAAACTGGGGAACACCTATGGGGCAGGCGCTGATTTCCGACCTGGACGGAAACGGCATTCCGGAGCTGATCCTGGTGACCAATCAGGTTCTGGACATTCAGGACATTGACGGCAGTGTCAGTCAGGAGCCTGTCTGCGTTTTCAGTGTGTACACCTATGGAGAATCCGGTTTACAGACCCTGATTTCGGATTGGCCCACCCGGTGTGTCATAGCCGGGGGAAACGACCTGGTCATTGGCGCGGACAGCCGGGACGGACAGCCGGTGGTGGTTGCTCTGTATCGGGGAGAAACCACCAGTGCAAACTTTGGCGATGTGGGATATGAAGGAGAAATTCATGTGGAAGCCGTCAATCCCTTCGCAGGCCAGCTTCTGGAGGAACTGGATCAGGGGTTGATGGGTGGAAACACGATCTATCACTCTGATGGTGAGCTATCGGAGAAGGTCAGCCATTATACTTATCTGACGCTGGATGAAAACGGAATTCTCACTTTTCCAAGAGCACAGGCGGCCGCACCAATCTACGACTATTGATGAACAAGGATAGAAGGAGGACGAAGGATGAACAAGAGGATAGCGGCGGCGTTGCTGGCTTGCTTCCTGCTCACCGGATGCAGCGTGGATACCATGGCAGATTCATTGGCGAATGACATTGCCGGTCAGGTGGAAAGAATGTATGCTGATGGGCAATCCCCAGCCGCCCCAGCATTCGGTGGGGAGACGACATCCACCCCTACGGTATCTACTGCGGAGCTAGCGGAGCAGGCCCGGCAGGCCTATGAGAGCCTGAAAGAGGAAAATCGGGAAAATCCCATGCTGCGGCCCTGGGAACCACTTGTAGAGCTAGCACAAATTCGGGATATGGACGGCAACGGCATCCCGGAACTGATACTGGCGACATATGTAACGTATGAGACGGCAGGCTTCCAATGGGAAGGAAGAGAAATCTATGATAAGTTTGAAGGGCCAATCTACGCTTACAGCGTGTATACCTATGGGGAATCCGGATTGCAGACGCTGATTTCCCAGCGGCCCACGCTGAGCATCGAGGCAGCGGGATGCAATCTGGTTATTGGCGCCGATCAAGTGGATGGCCAACCGGTGGTGGTCGTGCTGAGCAGTAACGAAGCCACTGGCGTTGACTTTGGAGAAGAAGGATATACGCGCTGCATTCATGTGGAAGCGGTCAATCCCTTTACGGGGCAGTGCCTGGAAAAACTTGACCAGGAGATCAAGGATTCCAGAGTGATTGATTGCTCCGGCGGCAGTATATCAGAGAGGGTCGGACACTATGCTTACCTGACGCTGGATGAAAACGGTATTCTCACTTTTCCTCAGGCACAGGCGGCTACCCCATCCGCAGTTTGGGATATGTCAAAATGGAAAGAAAGCGAAGAATGAAAAAGAAAATAACAGCGGCAGTGCTGGCCTGCCTCCTGCTTACCGGATGCGGCATGGATACGATGGCAGACTCCCTGGCGGATGACATTGCCGGACAGCTTGAGAGCCTGTATGGGCAGAACTCCACACCGGAATGGCAGCCGGAACCAGAAAAGGAGCCAATGCAAATCCAAACGCCGGAGCCAACCAAGACGGCGGAGAATTCCCCAATTGAGCTGTGGGACGCAAATGATTTGGAGCTTTTGCGGGAGAATCCTACGGGAAATTTCGTGCTGGCCAGTGGAATTATGGTAAACGATAGTTTCCAACCGATTGACAACTTCAATGGAACGCTGGACGGACAGGGCTTTTCCATTCGGGGAATCCAGCCACGGCTGAATGGTATGGAAGCGAATGGCCTCTTTGTTACCCTTGGCGAAAATGCGGTCGTCCGGAACCTTACAGTGGAAATCACGTCGGAAATCACGGCACAAATGCGGAAAGCCGTGTATCGTCTCTATGTGAACGGGCTGGCAGAGGTCAATTTCGGCACGATTTCTGGTTGTAAGGTTTACTCTGAGATTACCGGCGCACCGGTGTATGACCCGATTGGAGGGAACGACGGCACGATTGAAAATTGCAGCGTAGTCACAAGAACCAAAGATGTACAGACGGTGTATGGCTTTGTGGGAGGAAACAACGGCAGTTTACATGATTGTTATGCGGAACTACATGTGGAAAACTGTTCGGTATTGACCGGCCTGACAAACCGGAACTGGACGGATATAGCGAACTGTACGATTACCGCAACAGGAAAAAATGTTTCGGAGTTTTACTGTGCGGCAACTCAGAATTACGCCAGAATCAGTGGATGCACCTTCGATGTTCAGCTGACACCTCCGGCAGGAGAAGAGCTGTCCTGGGCGACCAGCTGGCTTTCCGGCGTGGAAGACGACTTCGACAGCTCCAATACCGTCAACGTCCGGGAGGGCAACTAATCAGGAGAGAAATGTGGGAAGACATAATGGAGAAGTTTGCCTTCATTGTCAAAGGGAACGCCCTTAAAAAGGCGTCCAAATTCTATGGTATCCTTAGTCCACAAAACAAAAACAAAGGAGACAACGACTATGAAACGAATCATTGCAACACTGTTGAGCCTGATTCTGACTCTATCCCTGCTTGGGGTGCAGACCTCTGCCCACTCCCTGGGGGGCACTATGCTGAAGCCCGAAGACCTGACCGACACCAAAATCTCCCAGCGGGGGGACATGGGCTTCTGGCACCAGCAGAGCGTCAAGCGCAAGGACGTGAAGACCATTACCTTCCTCAGCTCTACCAGCACCGCACCCAGAAACGTCCTGGATTTCTCGGCAAATGGCGACCTGAGCGTCATGGGCTGGATCGAAAACGGAAATGTGTATGTGGCTGCGGACGGCCAGATCGCCCTGAACGAGGATTCCTCCTATCTGTTCTCCGGTATGCGGAACCTGACGAAGATCAACTTCAACGGCGTGGTGTATACCGGTCGGGTGAAGTACATGGATCACATGTTCCAGGGCTGCGAGAAGCTGGAGGAGATCGATCTGAGCGGCTTCGATACCTCCAAAGTGGTGGATATGACCGCCATGTTCTACGACTGCAAAGACCTGGACGAACTGGATGTGTCCGGTTTTGATACCTCTAAGGTCGAGAGCATGAAGAATATGTTCACCTCCTGCCAGAATCTGGAAGAACTGGACTTGTCCGACTTCCGCACCCCGGAGCTGCGGGACATGAGCGCCATGTTTGACAGCTGCAAGGGCCTGGAAACCGTGAATCTGCGCAACTTTGATACCTCTAAGGTCACTTCCATGGCAAACCTCTTCGGCAGCTGCGCCAGTCTGACATCCATTGACCTGAGCAGCTTTGACACCTCTAAGGTTCAGAGCATGAGCGCCATGTTCGCCGGGTGCAGGAGCCTGACCAGCCTGAATCTGTCCGGCTTTACCACGAAGAAAAATCCAACCCTGTACAAAATGTTCCAGGGCATGGGCCGGCTGAATACCTTCGTGTGCAGCGACGAGGCAATCGTGAGAGCTTACCGGAACGGTTGATGAATAACAGGAAGCGGATGGCCGATGGCCATCCGCTTCTTGCAGTTTATGGAGTTTTGTTGTCAGGGCACCTGGCTAACCGGAAAGAACCTCCGTGGAGCAGACACCCTCGATGGCCTCAAGCTGCCGGATAAATTCCGGCTGGCGCAGATTCTTGTTTAACCGGAGCAGAAAAATGGCTGTTGCCTTGTGGGCGGCGTCCTCCTGGGGTCGGGTAATCTCCAGACTGATGAGTTTGATGTTGTTGCTGCGCAGAAAGCTCAGAACCCGGGCCATGGCCGCACTGTCGTCATAACGCAGATACAGATTCATTTCCAGAGAGCTTCGCAGGATCAGCCGCTCCAGCTGGGAAAAGAACAGCTCTGCAATCATGATCAGGGCGGTGAGAGTCAGACCACCCTCGATGAAGCCGGCGCCCAGGGCCAGCCCCGCGACGGCGGAGGCCCAGAGTCCGGCGGCAGTGGTCAGACCCTTCACCCGCTGGTGCTGGGTGACAATGATGGTGCCAGCACCGATGAAGCCGATGCCGGCCACCACCTGGGCGCCGATCCGGGTCATATCCGTGTAATAGTGCAGGTACAGAGCCAGAAACTGGCTGGTCATGATGGTGACGGCGGCACCCAGACAAATGAGAATATGGGTGCGCAGTCCGGCGGGACGGCGGCGATAGGTGCGCTCCAGACCGATGATGCCGCCGCACAGCACCGCAAGGCACATCCGGACGGTGGCGGAGAACATGGTCAGCTCCCGCAAGGGGGCGAAAATTGATAGCATCGTACCACCTCCTAGATTTCTTCAATGGACGAGATGCATTCCAGTGCGGAAATGTGGGCCAGCACCTGGTCGTGGGGGATTTTCTGTTTCAGCCGCAGGGTGAACACCGCCGAGGGCCGTTTGCCCTCCTGAATACCCTGTCGGTCGATCTCGATTTCGTAAATCTGAACCCCAAGCTTTCGAATCTGGTCAACCACCTTGCCGGTGTGCTCCAGCTTGTCGTACTCCACATAGAGGTTGATGTTGCGCAGATTCGCGATGATCAGATCTTCGCCGTAGGGTAATAGCTTCACCACGGCGAAAACCAGGAGGAAGGAGGGGATGACGCATTCATAGAAGCCTGCGCCGATGGCAAGGCCCACGCAGGCGCTTGCCCACAGCCCGGCGGCGGTGGTCAGACCCTTGACCTGCTGGCGGTTGGTGACCAGAATGGTGCCGGCACCCAGAAAACCGATGCCGTTGATGACCTGAGCACCCATCCGGGCGGTGTCCACCCGGGCACCTTCCTCGGAGTTCCAGCTGAGCTCCAGCATCTGCGCCATATACTGCCCTAACAGAATGGTCAGGGCGGAGCCGACGCTTACCAGTATGTAGGTTCGGAAGCCCGCGGCCCGGCCCTTCCGGGTGCCCTCCAGGCCGATAATGCCGCCGAAGAGCATGGCCAGGGTCAGCCGCAGAAAAATAGAAGGATAGGTAAATTCACGCAGAAAATCCAATGCACCGATCACGGGGCATACCCTCCTTGATGGTAGATTTTGAGAAAACGGTTGAAAACCCATTTTATCAGGCTGTTGTTTCATCGGTCTGCGGCGTAGCACGCTAAAATCGTAAAAAACGAAAAGGAAAGAAAAAGTCATTGCGCACCGGCGCCCGGGCACAGGTGCGCAATGACAAAATCGTTTGAGGAAATGACGTCAGGCCTGTTCAAAATGGTATCAAAATCATACCAGCCGCAGGCCTTGTCAATGGGAAGCTGTTGCACGATCCCGGAAGCCTCGGATCAGGCGGCTGTGAGCGCAGGCCAAAAGACCAGGCAGAATCACAATCAGGAACAGAAGGTAGGGAATATTTACCAGGGTCACAAAGAGGAAAAGATCCATGGCCGCGAAAATGCCGACTACCGGCAGGCAGCCCAGCATGGTCAGCCCGGCTTTTCGGAGCAGCGCGCCGAAACCGACCGGAGTTTCCGCCGCGCAGAAGCAGCCGAACCGGAAGAAATTCAGCAGCAGATTGCCAAGCAGCAGCACAATTCCTGTGAGCACCGCACCGCTTCCGCCGGATAGGTGCCGGTAAAACAGCACGTCCAGCCCCAGCAGCACCATCAGGGCCAGGGTCAGAAGCCAGAGAACGGTGACTCGGCCGAAGCCATCCCGGAAAGCTCGGAAGAATTTTCGGGTGGTGCCCGTCTGCGCACATTCTTCCGGGGTGAAGACCGCCAGAGACGCCTTGGTGGCGGCACCCAGAGTGACAATGGGCAAACTGCATACCAGCCACAGAATGCTGACCACAAACCACCGGGAAAGAGCAGCGGTCAGTCGGTACAGCGGTGTGTCTGCCAGGTTTTTGGGGGAAATCTGGGCCATGGGGTGCCTCCTGTCAGGCCTGTGCCTGGTCGTTCTGATAAATCTGATACATGGTTTCCAGCGCCAGCCGGTTCAGCTCCTGCTCCAGATCGCCGCCGTAGGGGATCTTATTGAAGTCAGCGCTGCCGCCGACCCGCCAGGCGTCCAGCAGATTGGCGGCGCACATGCACACGCAGCCGCCCCGCAGGCCGAAGAGCCGGGTCAGCACCATAACCGCGGCGCTTTCCATGTCTCCGGCGATGACGTTCATGGCCTCCATATCCTCCATGAAGTAATCCCAGGTGTGAAGCCGGTAGCCGCCGAAGCTGGTGTTTTTCTCCGGCCGGTTGGTATAAATGCCATCGATGCACCGGGAGGTGCCGACGTGATATTTTAGTTTCTCCCGCTTGGCAACCTGGATGGCTGCCTGAACGCATTCATAGTGGGAGACAGCCGGGTATTCCGTGGGAGCGTAGAGCTTGGTGGTGCCGTCAAACCGGCAGGCACTGTCGAAAATGACAAAATCGCCTCGCTGTACCTGGGGGCAGATACCGGCGCAGGTGCCCATCCGCATGAGGGTTTTGGCCCCGCAGCGGGCAAGCTCCTCCACGGCGATAGCGGTGGAGGGGCAGCCCATGCCGGTGGAGGTACAGGTGATGGGCATGCCCTTGTAGGTGCCGGTGTAGGTGATGTGCTCCCGGTTATCCGCAATGAATTTTGCCTCGTCCCAGAGGGCGGCCACCTTGGCTACCCGGTGGGGATCGCCGGGGAGGAGGACGTAGGGCGCGACCTCCTCGGGAAGGGTCTGGATATGATGCATTCTTTCCATAAATAATTACCCCTTAATTCCGCTGCTGGCTATGCCCTGAACGAAGTGCTTTTGCAGGGGCAGGTAAACCAGCACGGGAACAATGGCGGAAATGGAGGAAGCGGCGTAGATGTAGCTCCAGAAGGTCTCATTCTCATCCTTGAAGTAGGCCAGGGACACCTGAATGGTGCGCACTGCCTCGGAACGGGTGACGAGCAGAGGCCACAGGTAGTTATTCCACTCGTTGACGAAGATCATGAGCCCAGCGGTGATGAACACGGGAATGGACAGGGGGATGATGATCTTGAAGAAAATGGTGCTCCAGTTGGCACCGTCTACACGGGCAGCTTCCAGGAAGCTCTTGGGAATGCCCTTGAAGAACTGTGTGAACAGGAACATGGCAAGACCGCTGGAAATACTGGGCAGGATCAGAGCCGCCAGGGTGTTTACGAGACCCATGTCCGCAATCATGGAGTACAGGGGCAGGGCAATGGAGTCCGTGGGTACCATGAAGGAGACGATGAAAATGGCAAACAGTGCGTTCTTGCCCTTGAAATCAAAGAAGGCAAAGGCGAAGGCTGCCACGGAAGCGACCAGCAGATTCATGGGCACCACAATGAGAACTACCAGGCAGGTGTTCAGAATGGGCCGCCAGAACTGGAATTGGGTGAAAATAATCTTGTAGTTTTCCAGGGTCCAGTTTACGGGGAACAGGGTGTGGATGGAGAAGGGAAGGGCGTAGCGGAAGATTTCCTCGTCCGTCCGGAAGGAGGCCATCAGGATATAGAACAGGGGGAACAGGGCGATAACTACCAAAATTGCCAGCACCAGATATAGAAGAACGGTGGGCAGAGTCTTCTTGAAGTTTCTCATACCGAAGTCCTCCTTAGTCTTCGTCGCTGGTGTTCATCATCTTGAACTGACCGATGACGGTGATCATGATGATGACCAGCAGGATGGCGGTGATGGCACCCGCCCGGGACATATTGCCGTTGCGGAACGCGGATTTATAAACCTCGTACATAAGCACGTTGGTGCTGTTCTGGGGGCCACCCTCGGTAATCAGCTTGGAGGGGGCAAAGAGCAGCATGTTGCTGGTGGTATTGGCCACCACCACAAACAGCATGGTGCGCTTGATGAGAGGCAGAGTGATCTTGGTCAGGGTGGTGAAGTAGCCCGCGCCGTCCAGCCGGGCGGATTCGTAGATGGAGGTGTCAACGCCCTTCAGGCCGGCCAGCAGATACATCATCCACATGCCGCAGCCCTTCCAGCTGGCCATGATGATAATGCACCACAGGGCCTGCTTGGGGTCGGTGAAGAAGCCCTGGCTCTTCACGCCGAAGATGCTCAGGATGCTGTTGAACACGCCGTTGTTTACGTTCATCATCAGGCTCCAGGTCACGGAGGCCACGGAGATGGCCATGGTCACAGGCAGATAGTAAATACTGCGGAACACGCCGATGCCCTTGACATTGTTGTTGACCAGCAGTGCCAGGATCATGGAGATGAACACTTGCAAGGGGATGATGATCACATTCATCTTCAGGGTGACCAGCAGAGAATTCCAGAAGGTCTTGTCCTTGAAGAGGATGCGGTAGGTCTGGAAGGTGAATTTTCCGTCCCGGAAGAAGGAGCCGATGGAGACGGAGATCATGGGGTAGATTTTGAAAACCAGAATGAAGATTAGCGCGGGTGCCAGCATCAGATAGGGCAGAACCTTCTGAAAGGTTTTTACCTGTTTGAGCCTGCGGGCTTCCGCCTGGACGTTGCGTGCAGCGTTTCGTTTCATGGTTGCCCTACTTTCTGCAAAGAATTTCGGAGTGACCTGCGGCCCGAAGGCCGCAGGTCACGAAAGATGTTCGGATTATTCGTATTCCAGGAAAGCGGTGGTCAACTCGTCCACGCAGGCCTGAGCGGCCTCGTTCACATCAGCGCCGTTGCGGACATTTTCCCACAGAGCGTTGACGGAGGTGGCGTACTCGTTGAAGCCGGGGGTCACGGCACGAACCAGAGCGGTGTGCTCGCCTTCGTACTGGGCAATGGCCAGGTAGGGCTTCTCGGTCAGCAGCTCGTCGGTGAACTGACGGGACAGGGCGGGCACCATGCCGGAGGCGTTGATGTACACGTCAGCACCGTCATACAGGCACAGATACTTGATGAACTCCACAGCGGCCTCCACCTTCTCGGAGTAGGGGTTCATGCCCACGGTCCAGCTGCCGCAGGAGGTGGTCACGTCCGCCTCGTGTCCGGCGAAGCAAGGCACATAGGTGAAGCCGTAGTGGTAGAAGTTGTTGGAAGCGAAGGTGCCGGGCATAGCGGTGGTGCCCAGGTAGAAGACGATCTTGTCGGACATGAAGTAGGAGCTGGTGTCGCCGGCAGCGATGCCCTTGGAGAACACGCCGTCGTTAACCTGGGCCTGATACCAGTTCAGAGCGGAGGTCCAGGGCTCGGCGTTGATGATGCCGTCCACGCTCAGACCGCCGTCGGCGATGTTCTTGCCGCCCAGGTCGTTGGCCAGCACGTTCATCTGATAAGTACGGCCGACCTGCTGGAACTCAATGCCGATGAGACCCTGAGAGCCGTCGGGATCCAGCTTGGACTGCACCTGCTTGGCAATGTCAACCAGCTCTTCCCAGGTGATGCGGTTGTCGCCGGACAGGGCGGAGAAGTCATAGGTGATACCAGCCTGCTCCAGAAGGTCGGTGTTATAGTACATGACCAGGCTGGAGTCGCCCATGGCGGCACCGTAAATTTCGCCGTTGTAGCGGATCTCGTCCTGCATGGGGGCGGTGAACATGGAAACCTCTTTGTCAGTCAGGTAAGAGGTCAGGGGAGTCAGGTAGCCGCGCTTGGCGTAAGCGGCGATGTTGGGGCCGTCGGCGGCGAAGACATCGTACTCAGAGGACTTGGAGCTCATCAGAATCTCCAGGGTCTCGAACACGTTGTCGAAGGCCAGATAGTCGGCTTCGCAGACGTACTTGCCCTCATAGGCCTTGTTGAAGGCCTCCACAGCGGCGCTGACGCCGGGCTGCTGGGTCTGGGACATCATCAGCTTGATGGTGACGGGGCCGTCGGTGGTGCTGGCGTTTCCGGCAGCAGCACCGGCAGAGGGGGCAGGGTTTTCTGTCTTGGCACCGCAGGCAGCCAGAGACAGCATCATGACCACTGCCAGAAGCATTGCAATCAGTTTTTTCATGTTTTCATCCTCCTTATTTTGGGCAGCACTCCGTGATTGCGTCTGCGGGCTTCGGCGAATCTTTTGCCCCACTTCCGTAGTTCTGATACTATTTCCTGATTAAAATCTTTGATTTTAATCAGGAAGGCATCGCCT